>OCVV011320025.1_pt1 | contig 11030 bp, 10 predicted proteins | sample 1539721 | NCBI WGS metagenome assembly OCVV01 (sample SAMN02144230, study PRJEB22623) | gut metagenome | biome: sheep rumen | host: Ovis aries | place: New Zealand
GGTGCGATGGGCGGTGAAGTGCTGGCTCACCTGCTTGAGTCGAAGGATGTTTCACGCATTGTCCTTTTGGTCAGGAATCCGAAAAAGGGCCGCTCTTTTTTCAAGAGACTTGTGAGGAAGGGTGGGGAACGTGTGCAGATTGTGCAGGGAAGCCTTCAGGACAAAGATGCTGTTTCATCTCTTGTGAAAGACGCCGACTATGTGGTTCACTGCGGTGCGGTCATTCCACCGAAGGCCGATCACAATCCTGAAGACACTTGGAAAACAAATCTCGGCGGAACCAGGAATATCGTAGAGGCAATCCGTTCAAGCGGACGCTCGGATGAAATAAAACTCGTGCACATCTCAACGGTGGCGGTCTATGGAAACAGGGACTATCATCATCCGTGGTGCCGCATGGGAGATCCCGTCATGTCCAGCGCATACGATTATTATTCGGCCTCGAAAATCAAAAGCGAAAGATGCGTTGTGGAAAGCGGACTTCCTCACTGGGTGGTTCTGCGGCAGACTGCCGTTTACCACAAGTATTTCCTTGCAAACAATATGAACGACGGGCTTATGTTCCACACCTGTTGGAATGCCCCTTTTGAATGGGTCACGGACCGAGACTCAGGACTGATGATTCAGAATCTTGTTGAAAAAGACATGGCCGGAAAGCTTGATGGATTCTGGCAGAATTGCTACAACATCGGAGGAGGGGCTTCCTGCCGCGAGACCGGGTACGAAACTTTCAATCAGGGATTTGCTCTGATGGGTGCGTCCGCCGAAAAATTCTTCAGTCCCGAATGGAATATTCCGCGTAATTTTCACGGAGTCTGGTACACTGATTCACAGGTGCTCGAAGACTGGCTTTCATACCGCAGGGAGTCATCGGCAGATTTCTGGAAGAGGATGGCAAAGCAGCTCTGGTATTACAAACTCGGACGCATTGTGCCCGCAAAACTCATCCGCAAATTTGCAATCGAACGGCTCCTCGACACTTCCAATGCTCCGATGAACTGGGTGCGCAAAGGAAAGAAGGGCCGCGTGGATGCATTCTTCGGCGGAAAGGAGGCTTTCGAAAAAATCCCCCGCGACTGGAAGGATTATCCCGTGCTCGCAAAAGGTCAGACTCCAGAGGGTGCAATCGACTATGCGGATTTGAGGGATGAGTCAAAGGCTGAACGTTACAAGCTGGACCACGGTTACGATGAGACGAAGAAAGACAGCGAACTTGGCCTTGAAGATATGAAGAGTGCAGCCTCATTCCGCGGAGGACAGGTGCTCAGTGAGAATATGAAGACCGGGGATTTGCACACCGCGTTAAAATGGAAGTGCCACAACGGTCACGAATTCGATTCAACGCCTTTTGCCGTTTTGAAAGCCGGATTCTGGTGCCCTGTTTGCTGCGAGGCGGTTCCGTGGGCATTCGACAAGGCTGCTTCCCATGTTCCGTTTTATGCGCAGGTCTGGTACGACACTCATTCCAAATCCGAGGAAAATAATGTCTACCCTTACGATGAGCATGAGGACGATGATCTTTTATGAGGATTGTGATTTATATTTTTTCGGGAACGGGAAACACCGCATTGGTTGCGGGGCTTTACAAAAAGCATCTTGAAGGATGCGATGTCACGATATGGCGGATCGGAAACGAATCTCCTCCTCAGTCTCCCGAAGAATTCGACCTTGTGGGATTCGGATACCCCGTGCATGGATTCAATGCCCCGAAGGTGATGGTGGATTTCTGCCGTGCTCTGCCTGCGGCGGGCGGGAAGAATGAAAAGGCAAAACGATGCTTTATAATGAAAACGAGTGGGGAAGGTCTTTCGTTCAACAATTACTCTTCGCAGAAGATGATACGGATTCTCGAACGCAAGGGATATTATTTTGCAAGCGAAAGACATTACGTGATGCCTTACAATATGATATTCCGTCACAGTCCCGAGATGGTGAAAAGCGAATACATTTACGCTGATAAGATGGTAAGACTGCACGCCCGCGGGCTCCTTTCTATGAAAGATGAAAACGTGCACACAAATCCGCTGATGGGATGGTTCGTGCCGCTGTTCCGCATTGAGTGGCTCTATGCACAGGCTCAGGGACCTTTCATGCGTGTGGATATGGAAAAATGCGTGAAGTGTATGAAATGCGTGAAGGGCTGTCCTCTGCACAACATCAATTACAATGACGGGAAATTCAAGTTCGGTACGAACTGCGCGCTCTGTGTCTGCTGCTCATTCAACTGTCCCAGGAACGCAATCAGCATAGGACTTTTGAACGGGTGGAAAATCAACGGCTCGTACGACATTGAAAAGACCGCCTCCGATTCCTCGATTCCGTTTCCGTACTTCGGTGAAAATCTGCGGGGATTTCACAGGTGGCTTTATTACAAATATTACAGGAATTGTGACCGTGCCCTGTCCGATGCCGGCATCACTCTAGTTTAAAGCCGGAAAATGTGATATAATAGGGGAATGGAACAATACAAGAAAGATTTTATAGATTTTATGGTTGAAAGCGGCGTTCTGAAGTTCGGTGATTTCACACTGAAAAGCGGACGCAAATCTCCATTTTTTATGAATGCGGGCGGCTATGTGACCGGAACCCAGCTTTCGATGCTTGGCGAATATTATGCAAGGGCTGTCCACGCGGCCTTCGGTGATGACATTGATGTGTTTTTCGGACCGGCATACAAGGGGATTCCTCTTGCCGTGACCACGGCGATTGCGTATTCAAGGCTTTACGGAAAGGATGTGAAGTACTGCTGCGACCGCAAGGAAGAAAAGGATCACGGTGCCGACAAAGGTGCCATCCTGGGATACAAAATCAAAGACGGCGACAAGGTTGTAATCATCGAGGATGTGACAACGTCAGGAAAATCAATCGAGGAAGTGTATCCGAAGATAAAGGCGATGGAAAGTTCAGAGGGCGGCATAAGGATTCTGGGAGAGATTGTGAGCCTGAACCGTCTTGAACGTGCCCCCGATTCTGAAAAATCTGCGCTGGAAGTAATCAGCGAAAGATACGGCTTCAAGACGGATGCGATTGTTACAATGCAGGATGTGGTTGATGCCCTTTACACAAACGGCGACAAATCGGTAATCACTGACGAAATAAAACTGCGCCTCGATGCATACTATGCCGAGTGGGGATGCAGATGAAAACGGGCGGAGAAAATCTGCTTATTAATATAGAAGAAAAAATCATTTTGGAGGGATTATGAAAAAAGTTGCTGCATTTGCGGTCCTGCTTGTTTGTGCGGTCGCGGCGTTCGCGTCTCCATTTAAAAAGGTGTGGCTTGAGGTTGACGGCACCAGCACGTTTACCCTGCCCGAGATTACAAATGATTTCGGATTCGTGTCCATGTTTTACGAAAGCATCTGTTACAATTTCGGACTCATGGATATGGTCCAGCCCGGGGATTTGCTTGACTTAAGTGTTAAAATCAACGCTTGTCTTAAAAACGGACGCAAGGTGCGGATGACTGTGAAAAAATATGACGGCAGGAATGATTTGATTTTCAATTTTGGGACAATGCCCTATCAGGATTCGATTCTGGTGACAAGCAATTATGACATGAAGCTGGAGAAAGTGATTCCGAAGGACGGTTTTTCAGGAAATACTTTTGCCTTGCTCTATTGCATTGTGGACGGCCATGTGATTTCCATAAAAAAAATTCATTCCGAGGCGGTTCCCGGCGATGACGATGTCATTTATGCCAACGATATGATGTTCGACGGCAATGTGGAAAATGACTCAAAGGTTCATGACATTCTTGAAGCGCAGATGGAAAAAGGCTATTCACCAATAATCTACATAATCATGGCACAGTGTCATTTCAATGATGGGCGTGTGGACGAAGGACTTGCCCTGCTTGATGAAAACAGGGAGACTATTTTGTCTTCCGGGCTCCAGGATGATATTGAATCCATCTTTCTGTGCACTTACGAAGAGGGACGCGCCTTGAGCCTCATATACGCGGGGGAAGGGAATTAAAGTGGAAGCCGCTGATGACAGGCGTCCGTTTTATTCCGACGGGCTTCATTTCCAGTGCCAGCGCTGCTCTTTTTGCTGCAACGGTTTTCCGGGGGTTGTCCTGCTTTCCGAAGATGATTTGAAGCGTCTTTCCGAATGGGCGGATGTAACTCCCGAACAGTTTATTCTTTTGTACTGCCGCTGGGTGGAAGATGATTCCGGCGTGAAATATCTTTCGCTCAGGGAAAAACACGGAAACGAGTGCATATTCTGGTCTGAAGGTTGCGGGGCTTATGAGGCGAGGCCCGTTCAGTGCAGCACCTATCCGTTTTGGACTGCGGTATTGAAAGACGAGTCCTCGTGGAAAAACGAGTCATGTCATTGTCCCGGCATAAACAAGGGGCCCCTGCGGAGTCGGGAAGAAATAGATGCCCAGTTTGCCCTGTACAAAAACCGCCGTCCCATTACAAAACAGGACTAGTCATTTAAGAAAAAATGAAGTAAAATCATGGTAGATGAGAAATCATCAGGAGGATATATGAAAAAATCATCACTCTTTGCCGGACTCGCCGTTGCCATGATGAGTCTGCTCACTTTTTCCTGCGGCACCCTCGGTTCCGTGGTTCAGCCGCCGGCTTTATCAATGAGGGGAATCTCCATTTCCGGCCTCGATATGAACGGAATCACCTTCAACTGTGCATACGACATAAAAAATCCATACAATGCATCCCTTTCGCTTAAGGAAGTCGCCGCTGACATTAAGTGCAACAGCAATCCTTTCACCACCGTGAAGACAAATGGCGGCATTTCCCTCAAAGCCATGGGAACAACCAGCAATTCATTCGCATTTACCGTGCCTTACGACTCAATCCTGAATCTTGCGAAGGCAATCGGTTCCATGGACAAGCTTCCGTTCGGTTTGGACGGTTCCGTTACTGTGGATGTGAGTTCCGTTCCTGCCCTTGCACTTTTGGGCGAGACTCTCAAGCTGCCTGTGAAGGCCGATTTTGATGTGCCTGTATTCAAGCCGGAACTTTCCGTTGCAAATTTCTCCGTGAAGATGCCTACCTTGAATGATCTGCGTGACCAGCTTGTGAGCGGAGGTCTGGGAATCACAAAGGCCCTTCAGGTTGCGACCACTCTTCTTTCCGGCAACAAGCTGGATGCAAGCATACTCGATGGAATCAATATGAACATTGACTTCACTTTCGATGTTAAGGTTGCGAACAAGGGCGGTGCAAACTGGAAATTCGATGTGAACGACTGCTCTCTGAAGACTGTTGCCGGAACAATTGCTGATGTGGGACCCGTGGATCCGTCTGCCTCGGTGACAGGAACAGGCGGCACAATCCCGATGAAGGTTTCTCTGAACACTTTGCAGACCGGTGCATTCATTGTGCAGCTGCTGAACAAGACAGGCTCGAATCCGGTGTTTACGGTTGAAAGCGGACTCACTTTCCCGGACACAAAATACGCCCCCGGCATTCCGCTGAAGTATTCCTGCGAGATACCCTTGTCAAGCGTTTCCCGAAAATAGGATTTTCCCCGCAGGGGAGGGATGAAATTTCCTCAAGCCTCATCGGCGGAACCGTTGACATTCAGAATTATTCTCTACGCCCGATTGTAAGGGCCGCGTCAGCGGTTCGACACTTGTGGCGAATGAAACCCTGGAAAGCGGGATGCACAGGGGATTGCGGCAGCCGTTTGCGGGAGCCTTTCGTCCGAATCTCTAAAACAGTTTACTTGATTAGTGCACAAGAGTATGGTATAGTTAGCAGAGGTTTTTGACCGAGGGAGGTTTTGATGGGGCGTCCGCTCATTTGCTTGACGGTTACCGGTAAGTCGCTGCAGGAAGATTTGCTTTTGGTGAATAAATACAGAAAATACATTGACGTGGTTGAGTTGCGCGGGGATTTTCTGTGCGAAGATGAGTGGCAGTCAATCAGGCGCTTTCCTTCGATGGTCGGGCTTCCGTGTATTCTGACTATCCGGCGCAAAATCGACGGTGGACGTTACGATGCGGGAGAGGCCAGCCGTACGGTGCTTTTTGCAAGGGCGCTTTCTTTTGTTGACCAGGATATGTCCAAGGGATTTGCCTACGTGGATTTCGAGGAGAATTTCAGGGTTGCCTCGCTTCAGGATGCCGCCATTGCCTACGGTCTGAAGATTATCCGCAGCCTGCACGATATGAAAAATCCCATTTCGAATCTGGCGCAGAAACTTGAGCAGATCAAGGTGACAGACTACGAGATTCCGAAGATTGCCTTTATGCCCCATTCACTCGACGACGTGAGGCAGGTTTTTGCGGAGGCTTCCAAACTGAAGGATTCAAACCATATTCTGCTTGCGATGGGACCGCTTGGAGAGCCCACACGGATTCTCGGCGCAAAATTGAAGAATCATCTGACATTTACTTCGCCGCGGGAAACCATTTCAAACGTTTCCAATCTTGGGCATTTGGATCCGATAACACTTTGCGACACTTACCATTTTACTTCCATAGACAACAATACCCGCGTTTACGGAATCACGGGATGGCCTCTTGTGAAGACTTCAAGCCCTGAATTGCACAATGCAGGGTACCGCAAGCACGGAATGAATGCTGTTTACATTCCAATCCGCTCGGAAAATTTCCCTGATGTGATGGAGTTTGCTGAAGCGGCAGACATTTCCGGTCTTTCGGTGACAATTCCGCACAAAGAAGCCGCCATGAAATTCGCCGACCGACCCGATAGGCAGACGACCGACATTGGAGCAAGCAATACGCTTGTTCACACCAGTGACGGCATTTGGCACGCTTACAACACGGATGTGACGGGATTCACTCGGTCGCTTTTGGAATTCACGGGAACAAAAAATCTTGCGCATAAAAAGGTTGCCATCATCGGAGCGGGGGGTGCTTCACGTGCAATCGCCTATGCCGTGAAAATGCTGAGGGGAAATGCCTGCATCTTCAACCGCACTTTGAAAAAAGCCGCTGATCTGGCATCTCTTTACGGATTCAAAGCCGCGGCACTGGGGCCCGACTCGTTGGATATGCTGAAAAAATACAGCGACATAATCATTCAGACCACTTCGGTGGGGATGAACAGCGACTCTGTTTCGAATGAAAGCAATGACCCGATTTTCTTTTACGATTTCACGGGCAGGGAAATGCTGTTTGACATAATCTATGTGCCTGCGGTGACCCCCGTTATGTCACGCGCTTCAAAAGCCGGATGCAAAGTCTGCAACGGATATGACATGCTCCGCTACCAGGGATACCAACAGTTCCAGCTGTTCACCGGGTGCGATTACTGACAATCCGTGCAGATTCAGGAGGATATATGACACTTGATAAAAACGCCCAGAAGGTTTTGGCCGCAAAGACTGCGGTTGACACTTTGATTGAACGCGGACTTATTTTCAGCGGAATGAAGATTGGACTTGGAACAGGCTCCACTGCGATGCCTGCCGTAAAAAGACTGAGCGAGAGGATTCAGGACGGAACGCTTCACGACATAAAGGCCGTTGCCACAAGTTTTCAGACCACTCTTGCCTGCGAGGAGCTTGGGATTCCGGTCTACACTTTGAACGACCGTGCGATTGGTGGGACTCTTGATTTGGCGATTGACGGTGCCGACGAGATTGGCCCTGATGGAACACTGATAAAAGGCGGCGGTGCTGCATTGCTGAGGGAAAAAATCATAGCATACAGTGCGAAAAATTTTGCGATTGTGGCAGACAGTTCGAAAGATGTGAAAACCCATGGAACGGGATTCCCTCTGCCGGTTGAGATAATTGCGGAAGGAAGGGTTCCCGTAATCATGCAGTTGGAAAAAATGGGGGCAAAATGCACTCTGCGCGAAGGCGTGAGAAAAGCCGGTCCCGTAATCACGGACAATGGAAATATGATTTTGGATTGTCTTTGGGAAAAGCCGGTTGATGCCTCAAAGATGGAAGACGCAATCAACGACATAACCGGTGTTGTGGAATGTGGATTCTTTACCAAACTGAAGCCGATTGTGTTTATTGCCCGTGAGGACTCGACGGTGGACATCAGATAAAGGCATCTCTAAAAATCAGTCCTGCGCCTAAAAGCCCTTACCAGGGATTAATTGCTTTTTGGTTGCGGGTAAAATATCAAAAATTGCCGCGCCGCCGACAATCCGATCAGTGGGCGGTGGGCATAAGGTCTTCAGGAAAACATCATTGCACGGTCTGAGTTGTGACCACTGAATCCAATGCATAGAGTGTGAGTGAGCTTCCCTTCTTGACCGCGTAAGGTATTGAGAGTTCTTTGCCCGGATGCGAGAATTCGACCAGTGTGGTTGTGTTTCCATCCTGATCTGTGGTCTCAAGTTTTACCGGAACAGGGTACGGATAATCTGGAAGCGTATGAGAGAAGATGCCGTATGCGGTAACAGCCTCTTCCGTATCAACCGGAAAAGCGAATTCTGCGGGAACACGTGAGAACTCCGGCACTGTTTCGTTTGCCATGCCCTGCGACACCACGATGCCGGATTTTTCATCTGCGGCTGCAGTGCGGGATGTGAAATCGAAAATGACTTTTGCCGATGACATCTGAGCGAAAATCTGCTGCACGGAATAGCCTGTTATTTCGGGAACTTTGACTTCCACGGATTTGTCTCCGCTGCTCACGATGAAGAAGATACGGGTCTTGTCGTCAAGGGATGTGCCGCGGACCGGGAACTGTGCAAGGATTGTGCCCTCCGGCTTTTCACTCTTCTGGTATACAGGAGGTGCCAGCGTCACGAGTTTTGAACCCGCAAAAAGCAGCTGAAGATTTTTCTGCACTTCATCCACCTGCTGACCAAGGTAGTCTTCCAGAGTTTCCTTTGGAACACCGCGGCTCACTGTAAGGGTCACATGGCGGAATGCCTTGACAATCGAGCCGGCCGCCGGATTCTGACTCAAAACGATGCCTTCATCACCGGGAAGTTCGGAATATGTGAGCACCAGTTCAGGGAAGAGCTGCTTGTCCTGAAGTTCGAGTTGAGCCGCCACAAGGGATTTTCCCTCGACATTCGGCACACGCACCTGCTCTTCGCCCTGCACAGCCACAAAAAACACGGCAACACAGACACCGGCCATAATAAGCAGGCTGATGAGCATGGTCAGAAAAAGAGACCATCCTCCTTTGAAATCTTTGAAAGTGGTTCCGAAAGAACGCTTCTTTTTGCCTGCTTTTACATTTACATCTGCTTCTTCACTCATAATCTTTTCCCCATAATCTATATAAAAATCTTAAATTCCCTTTTCCAATCTGTACCGACGGATTATTCCAAAACGCTGCCGATGAAATTTCTGGCTCCGTTCATAAAGGATTTGAAGTCCATCGCTTTTTTTGCCTGCCACTGAAGTTCGGTTGCAATCAGCACGCCGTCTCCCGTCTGAATCAGTATGCCCCTCTGCTTGTTGTACGAAAGAACCGTTCCCGGCACTGCGGCTGTGTTTTTGGTCACTGCTGTATCCTGTGCGGCGATTTTTTCTGCATCGCGGGCCTTCAATATGCGCAGGGTCTGCCCGTTGCAAGTGGTGAAACATCCAGGCCACGGAGTATATGCCCTTATCTGAGCATCTATTTTTTCCGCCGAATTCTTCCAGTCAATCTTTCCGTCCTCTTTTTTTATAATCGAACAGTAGCTGGCTTCCCCACGCTGAGGATGAGCCTCCGGAAGCTCGTGGTGACTTGCAATGTAGCGCAGAATCGTGGTGATTGAAATGGCCCCGTGAAGAGCGACTTCCTTCAAAAGCGACTCCGCAGTTTCCGTTCCCGTGAGAGTCCACTTCTGCATGCTCAGGATATCACCTTCGTCAATTCCAAGCGCCATCTTCTGTATGCAGATTCCCGTCTCCGAGTCTCTGTTGAGGATGGCCTGGTTCACCGGTGTAGCTCCCCTGTATTTCGGAAGGATTGAAGGATGCAGATTTATGCCGCCGTATTTGAACAAAGAAAAAAACTTTGGTCCAAGAATGTGACCGTATGCAAAACAGATGAACACATCGGGATGAAGAGATGCAATCTGTGCTCTGGCCTCTTCTTTCAAATGCTCGGGGGTGAGAATCACGATTCCGTCATCGCGGGCTTCGTTCCAAATGTGAGCGTAATGCTCCACTTCAGTCGGAATCAAGTCGCGGTGCCGTCCCTGCATTGAAGGAGGATTTGTGAGTACGCCTACAATCTTGTAATGCTCCTCCGGGATGGAAGACGACATGTAGCTGTCTTTGAGAATAAGTTCCAATGCTCTCGAGGAAGCGGCCGGACTTCCAGCATACAAAACACGAAGCATTTAACGGGCATCCTTTTTGGCTTTCTTTGCTGCTATTTTTGAGGCAATGGCGGCCTGTTTTTTTGCTCTTTCCTCGGCTTTTTTCGCAGCGCGCTCGGCACGTTTCTTGAACTGTTCTTCGGTCTGCTTTTTGAATTCCTCTTCTCCGCGGTCTATGTAAAGCACTCCGTTCAGATGGTCGTTTTCATGTTGAATCACACGGGCCAGAAGTCCTTTTGCATCTTCCACGGTGAAACGCTTTCCGTTTTCGTCTATTGCAGAAACAGACACAGTGGATGGCCTCTTGATATTCTCATAGAAACCGGGGATTGAAAGGCATCCCTCCTCGTAGTCCACCAAATCATTTGAAGTCTTTGTAATCACTGGGTTGATGAATACACGTCTCACATCGTCATCGGCAATCACTACGAAAAATCTTTTTGCAATGCCCACCTGAGGAGCTGCAAGACCCACGCCGTTTGCACTGATCATTGTATCGAACATCTCGTTGATTGTGGCTCTGAATTCGTCATTTATTTCCTCGGGCTTCACTTCCACGCACATTTCGCGCAGAATCTCATCGCCAAGTTTGTATATCTTCATGCAATAACTCCTGAAAATGCACCCAGTACCACCGGATACGGAAAAACAAACATCGCATAAATTGTACTATAAAATAGAAGATTATTCTATAGGGAGCCTGTAAAAATCGCTTCAGCATGAAACAAAATGCAAAGAGTTCAAAATGAGTCAGCGGGTCCCAGCTACGAAAAAAATCAAGGGGCTGTCCAAAAAGTATTG
>OCVV011169909.1_pt1 | contig 11025 bp, 5 predicted proteins | sample 1539721 | NCBI WGS metagenome assembly OCVV01 (sample SAMN02144230, study PRJEB22623) | gut metagenome | biome: sheep rumen | host: Ovis aries | place: New Zealand
CCTCACCGTGCATGCGGATGAAGCCGGCAGCTCTGCGGCCCTGCTTCGCGGTACGGCAGCGCGCTTTGCGCAGAAAGGGATCACCGCAGGCGGCTTTTGTGCCTATACCGTTTCCGATGTGCTCAAGGGCAGCGGCATGTCATCGTCAGCGGCATTCGAGGTCATGCTCGGGACAATTCTCAACGATTTTTATGCAGATGCGTCGCTTTCACAGGCAGAGCTCGCGATGATCGCGCAGTATGCGGAGAATGAATATTTCGGAAAGCCCTGCGGCCTGATGGATCAGATGGCCTGTGCGCTCGGCGGCGTGACGGCCATTGACTTTGCCGATCCCGCAAAGCCGGTCTGGGAGCAGGTGCAGCTTGACCTCAATGCCGAGGGCTATGCGCTGTGCATCATTGATTCCGGCGCGGATCATGCTGACCTGACCGATGAATATGCGGCAGTGCCGGCTGAGATGAAGTCGGTTGCCGCCGCACTCGGCAGAAGCGTCCTGCGGGAGGCTGACGAGGCGGATGTTCTGGCGCATCTGCCGGAGCTCCGGGCGCAGTGCGGCGACCGTGCAGTGCTGCGTGCGATGCACTTCTTCAGCGACAATGCGCGTGTTCCGATGCAGGTAAAGGCGCTGAGAGAGGGCCGCTTTGACGATTATCTCGCACTGGCCGCACAGTCAGGACGGTCATCGGTATCTGCACTGCAAAATATTTATGCAGCGGGCAGCACGAAGCAGCAGGCGGTTGCGGTGACGCTCGCGCTCTGCGAAAAGCTGCTGGACGGCAGAGGCGCGTGCCGTGTCCACGGCGGCGGCTTTGCGGGAACGGTGCAGGCCTATGTCCCGCTGGAAATGACTGAAGCATTCTGCGCACAGATCGACCGCGTGCTCGGAGAGGGTGCATGCTATGTGCTGCGCATCCGGAACTGCGGAGCCTGTGCGCTCTGGGAAGGAGAACCGTCATGCTGCTGAAGCTGATGAAGGAAATTGCCGCGGATCGGCGGATCCTGCTGCTGGGCTACGGCCGGGAGGGCAGAGCGGTCTGCAGGCGGCTGATGCAGGCCGGGGGCTATGCATCCCTCGGCATTGCCGATGCAAAGGAGATCACCGGCGCACCTGCGGGCGTATCGCTGCATATCGGCGCGGATTATCAGGACGCGATGCGGGAATACGACATCGTGTTCAAGAGCCCGGGCATTGTCCTGACGGAGGGGCACAAGCCTGAGCAGCTCTCCTGCCGCGTGACCTCCCTGACCGAGCTGTTCCTGACCGCCTACCGCAGTCAGATCATCGGCATTACCGGCACAAAGGGCAAGTCCACGACCTCTGCACTGCTGTATCATGTGCTGCAAACGGCGGGTGTTCCGTCCGTGCTCGGCGGCAATATCGGCATCCCGACCGCAGACCTCTATGAACAGATCACGCCGGATACCGTCATCGTCACGGAGATCGGCGTGCATCAGCTTGAATACTGTCACGTATCGCCGAAAACGGCGGTGTTCCTGAATCTTTATGAGGAGCATCTCGATCATTACGGCACATTTGAATATTACGCATTCTGCAAGGAGAATATCTACCGCAATCAGCAGCCAGGGGATTTCCTCATCAGCGGACAGCCCGGACTCCCGGCTGCGGGTGACTGCAAGGCGGAGGTGCTGCACTTCACAAAGGACGATCCGGCTGCGGATGTGTCACTGCTGAACGGCAATACGGCACTGTACCGCGGCGAAACGCTGCGTCTGCCCGATGATATGGCGCTGACCGGTGTCCATAACCGCTGCAACTGTGCATTTGTGTATGCGCTGGCAAAGCGGCTCGGCGTGAACGATGCAGATATCGTGCGGGGGATCCGGAGCTTCCATCCGCTGCCGCACCGGCTCTCTCCCGTGGGAACATACCACGGCATCCGCTGGTTCGACGATTCGATCTCAACAGCCTGCGAGACCTGTATTCAGGCGCTCGACAGCCTGCCCGATACCGATACCGTGCTGATCGGCGGCATGGACAGGGGCATTTCCTATCAGCCGCTGATCCGCTATCTTGTGCAGTCTGCCGTGCCGCACATCATTCTGATGTCGGATTCGGGACGGCGCATTCAGGAGGAGGCACCGCAGGCTCTGAAGCCCCGCCTCTCCTATGCGGAGACACTGCCCGAGGCGGTCGCGCTCGCAAAGCGCATCACCGCGCCGGGGAAAATCTGTCTGCTGTCGCCCGCTGCGGCCAGCTATAATGTATACCAGAACTTTGAAAAGCGCGGCGAGCATTTTCAGGCGCTTGCGAAAGAATGACCGGAGGAAAGTCACAGCATGAATACAATTTATCTCGTGGTTCCTTGTTACAATGAGGAGGAGGTTCTGCCGGAAACGGCCAAGCGTCTCCACAGGAAGATGAAGCAGCTTCAGAAGGCGGAAAAGATCTCGCCGGACAGCCGTGTGATCTTTGTCGATGACGGCTCAAAGGACAGAACATGGCGGCTGATCGAAAAGCTGCATGAAAAGATGCCGCAGATGTTTGACGGCGTCAGGCTCTCGCGGAATGAGGGGCATCAGAATGCGCTCTTTGCCGGACTGATGGAGGCAAAGGACCGCTGCGATGCGGCGATCTCGCTCGATGCGGATTTGCAGGACGATATCGAAGCAATCGACAGGATGATCGTGAAGTTCGAGGAGGGAAGCGATATCGTGTACGGTGTGCGCAGTCAGCGTGATACCGACACCTTCTTCAAGCGCACGACCGCCCGCGGCTTCTATAAGGTCATGAAGCATATGGGCGTGGAAATGGTCGAGGATCACGCGGATTTCCGGCTGATGAGCCGCCGCGCACTGGAGGGACTTGCGGAATTCCGGGAGGTCAACCTCTTTCTCCGCGGCATGGTGCCGATGATCGGCTACCGCTCCGCACAGGTGTTCTACGAGCGCGGCGAGCGCTTTGCCGGCGAATCGAAATATCCGCTGCGGAAGATGCTCGCATTTGCCGCGCAGGGCATCACCTCACTTTCAGTCAAGCCGATCCGGCTCATCACCTCGCTCGGCATCGGCATCTTCCTCGCGAGCTTTTTCATTCTCATCTACTCGCTGATCCGGCACCTCACGGGACATACCGTCGCGGGCTGGACGTCCACGGTGTTCTCGATCTGGGCGATCGGCGGACTTCAGCTCCTTGCAATCGGCATCATCGGCGAATATATCGGAAAGATCTACCTGGAAACCAAGGCCAGACCGAAATACCTGATCGAGGAACGGCTGCATGCCGATCCGGCGCAGGAGCAGGCTCCGAAAGAATGACCGGACAGTCTTTTTTCGTTTTTTTGCATGAAGCTATTGACAAATTGCGCAAGATATAGTAAACTGAATATGTATGGGATCGCACGGCTCGGGCGGGAAAGCCGGCTGCAGTGCGCTTTCAGAGTAATGAAAAGGCGGTTATGTAATGGGACTATTTGACAAGATCTTCGGCTCCTACAGTGAGAAGGAGCTTTCCAAAATTGAACCGATCAAGAAAAAAGTGCTCGATCTGGACGAGGAGTATCAGGGGCTTTCCGATGCCGCACTGAAGGCAAAGACCAAGGAATTCCGTGAGCGTCTTGAAAAAGGCGAAACGCTGGACGATATTATGGTCGAGGCGCTGGCAACGGTTCGCGAAGCCGCAGACCGCGTGCTCGGCAAAAAGCCGTTCCCGGTGCAGATCATCGGCGCAATCGTGCTGCATCAGGGCAGAATCGCGGAAATGAGAACCGGTGAAGGCAAAACGCTGGTCGCCTGTGTCGCATCCTATTTGAACGGCCTCAGCGGCGACGGCGTGCATGTCGTTACGGTCAATGACTACCTCGCAAAGACCCAGTCCGACGAAATGGGCAAGGTGCTGCGCTTTCTGGGACTGACCGTCGGCTGCATCATCCATGACCTGAACAATGACGAGCGCAGAGCTGCCTATAACTGCGATGTCACCTACGGCACGAATAACGAAATGGGCTTTGACTATCTGCGTGACAATATGGTCACATATAAAAAGGACCGCGTGCAGCGTGCGCCGAATTTCGCGATCGTGGACGAGGTGGACTCCATCCTCATCGACGAGGCGAGAACCCCGCTGATTATCTCCGGCCGCGGCGACAAGTCCACGGAGCTCTATGAGCAGGCAGACCGCTTTGCACGCACCCTGACGCCGGTCACCGTTGTCGAGACAGACGACAAGGAGGATCAGGACGAGACTTACGAGGATGCGGATTACATCATCGACGAGAAGGCCAAGACCGCTACCATTACCAGACGCGGCGTCAAGAAGGCCGAGCAGTATTTCCATGTCGAAAACCTCATGGATGTTGAGAATATGACACTGCTGCACCACATCAATCAGGCATTGAAGGCGCACGGCATCATGCATCTGGACACGGACTATGTCGTCAAGGACGATGAGATCATCATTGTTGACGAGAATACCGGCCGTCTGATGATGGGCAGACGCTATAACGACGGCCTGCATCAGGCAATCGAGGCCAAGGAGGGCGTCAAGGTCAAGAATGAGTCCAAGACCCTCGCGACCATCACCTTCCAGAATTATTTTCGACTGTACAAGAAGCTCTCCGGCATGACCGGTACGGCGATGACCGAGGAGGACGAGTTCCGCGAGATCTATAAGCTCGACGTCATTTCGATCCCGACGAACAGACCGGTCATCCGGATCGACCAGCCTGACTATGTCTACCGCACCGAAAAGGCAAAATATGCCGCGATCATCGACCAGATCGTGGAGTGCCACAAGAAGGGTCAGCCGGTTCTGGTCGGTACGGTTTCGATCGAGAAATCGGAGCGCCTTTCTGAAATGCTCAAGCGCCGCGGCATCAAGCATGAGGTGCTGAATGCGAAATATCACGCAAAGGAAGCGGAGATCGTTGCACAGGCGGGTAAGCTCGGCGCTGTGACGATCGCGACCAACATGGCCGGCCGCGGTACCGATATCATGCTCGGCGGCAACGCGGAGTTTCTCGCAAAGGCCGAGATGCGCAAGCGCGAGATCCCCGAGGAGATCATCACGGAGGCAGTCGGCTATGCCGATACCGATGACGAGGAGATCCTCAATGCCCGTGAGGTTTACCGTTCGCTTTACGATAAATATAATGCAGAGGTCAAGGAAAAGGCTGTTGATGTCAAGAAGGCAGGCGGTCTGTTCATTCTCGGCACCGAGCGTCACGAGTCCCGCCGGATTGACAACCAGCTCCGCGGCCGTTCCGGCCGTCAGGGCGACGAGGGCGAGAGCCGGTTCTTCCTCTCTGTTGAGGATAACCTCATGCGCATTTTTGCGGGCGACCGCCTGGAGCGCATGATGGCGACCCTGAAGGTCGATGAAAATATGCCGATCGAGAGCAAGATGATGTCCAAAGTCATCGAATCCTGCCAGAAAAAGGTCGAGGGCATGCACTTCGCGACCCGTAAGAACGTCCTCAACTACGATGACGTCATGAACGCACAGAGAGAGATCATCTACGGTCAGCGCGCACAGGTGCTCGACGGCAAGGATCTCCACGCATACATCACCGATATGATCAAGGAGCTCATTCAGGGCGAGGTCTGCCGCTATCTGCCCGACGAGCTCGATAAGTCGAGCTGGAATCTGGTCGGCCTGAGAGAATATTTCATGGACTGGATCACCGTTCCGGAGGATTTCGACTGGGATGACGAGCAGGTCAACAAGACCGAGCGCGATGAGATCATCAAGATGCTGACTGACCGCACGCTGGCTGTCTATGCAATGCGCGAGAAGGCCATCGGCCACGACCAGCTCCGCGAGCTGGAGCGCGTGGTGCTGCTGCGGATCGTCGATACCAAGTGGATGGCACATATCGACAACATGGATGAGCTGAAGCGCGGCATGGGTCTGCGCGGCTACGGCCAGAAGAACCCGGTCGTTGAGTACCGCTATGAGGGCTTCCAGATGTTCGACGAAATGGTCGATGCGATCCGGGAGGATACCGTGCGCGTGCTGCTGACCATCAAGCTGCCGGAGAACCGGATCCCGGAGCGTGAGCAGGTCGCAAAGCCCGATGCACCGAATGCCGGTGCGGGCGACGGCAGCTTCACAAGACAGGCAGCCTCCAAGAAAAAGGTCGGCCCGAACGAGCCCTGCCCCTGCGGCAGCGGCAAGAAGTACAAGTTCTGCTGCGGGATGAAAAAATGAGCAGGCGGGAAAAACTGAACACGCTGGCAGCGGAATGTGAGCAGGAGCTCAAAGGGCATATCCTGCCCTTCTGGATGAACCTGCGCGATCCGCGCGGCGGCTTCTACGGGCAGATGACCTATGATCTTGCGCTGAAAAAGGACGCCCCGAAAGGGATCATCCTGCATGCGCGGATTCTGTGGGCTTTTTCCTCGGCGTATCTGCGCTTTCAGGATGACGCCTATCTCGATGCTGCCAGACATGCCTATGATTTTTTGCAGCAGGCGTGGGATATGGAGTACGGCGGCTTCTACTGGTCGATGACGGCCGACGGAAAGCCCTTTGAAACGAATAAATATGCCTATTGCAGCGCGTTCTGCATCTACGGCCTGACGCTCTACTCCGAGGCCGCGCACGACCGCGATGCACTGAATCTTGCGCTGAAGACGTTTGACTGTATTGAGGCGCATTTTGCACAGCGCGACGGCTATATCGAAACCTTCACCGGGAGCTGGCAGACGCTCGAAAACGATCATCTGTCCGAGCATGACCTCCATGCGGCAAAGACCATGAATACGACGCTGCACCTGATTGAGGCCTATGCAGAGCTCTATCGCGTTACAAAATATGCCTATATCGGCGAGGCGCTGCACAAGCTGCTGCGGCTCATTGCCGATGAGATCTATCAGCCGGAGGAGCGGATGCTCGGCGTGTTCTTTGACGGGAATCTCTCGCTGCTGGGCGATCTCCATTCCTACGGACATGACATTGAAGCAAGCTGGCTGCTCGATCACGCATGTGACTGCCTCGGAAAAAAGCGCGTCACGGCGGAGTTCCGCACGCTGGACTATACCCTTGCGAATCATGTTTATGAGGCGGCGTTCAGGGACGGCGCTCTCTATAATGAGCGGTTCATGCAGGACATCGACAAAACCCGGGTCTGGTGGGTTCAGGCGGAGGGTGTGCTCGGCTTCCTGAATGCCGCAAAAACTGCGGAGACATTAAAGAAAGACAGTCCCGCAGCCGAAAAATACATTTCCTGCGCACTGACGCTCTGGGATACGGTCAAGAACAATCAGATCGACAAGCGTCCCGGCGGTGAGTGGCTCTCCGAGACAGATACAGACGGAACGCCGCACACGGACTGTGATATGGCTGGTATCTGGAAATGCCCGTATCACAACAGCCGAATGTGCCTCGAGGTGATCAGAAGGGTTTCCGATGACTTCATTTGACGGGGATTTGAAACAAATCAACATTCTGAAAAGGGGCGATTGTACAATGAAGCAATCCAAAAAATGGGTGCGCAGAGGGCTTAGCATCTGTCTGTCCGCGATTATGTCGGGCGCGATGATGCTGAGTGCGGCTGCGGATGCAGGCGAGGACCCGGGAAAGGTCGATGACAAAGACAAGGTTTTCCCGGATCCTAAGAGCTTTTCCTATGACGACGTAGAGGTGAATTTTGCGAAAGCACTGCAATATTCGATCTACTTCTACGACGCGAACAAGTGCGGCACCAGAACCGGAAACCTCGAATGGCGCGGCGACTGCCATATGGAGGACGCTGCCATTCCGCTGACACACTGGGACAACGAAAGCAAAAAATCCATTCCGATCGGCGTGAATGTCTCCGATGAATGGGTCGCCGAGCACAAGGATATCCTTGATCCGGACGGCGACGGCTGCATTGACTGTGAGGGCGGCATGCACGATGCGGGCGACCATGTGAAATTCTGCCTGCCCGGCTCCTATGCCGCCTCGACACTGGGCTGGGGCTACTACGAATTCCGCGATGCCTACGAGAAAACCGGCCAGGCCGCGCATATCGAGCAGATTCTCCACGCCTTCTGCGACTTCTACCTGAAGTCGATCTACTACAATGAGGACGGCTCGATCCTCGCCTATGTCTATCAGGTCGGCGAGGGCAAGTGCGACCACAATTACTGGATTACACCGGAGCTTCAGGGCACGCATCTGCTGGATTTCGGCAGACCGGCCTACCTCGCGACAACTGAGACGCCCGCCTCCGATATGTGTGCCGGAACGGCTGCCGCGCTCGCGATCTCCTACCTCAATTTCAAGGATACTGAGCCCGAATTCGCTGAGGAATGCCTCAAGGGTGCTTATGCACTCTACGATTTCGCGGTCGAGACCCACGCCGAGGACGAGGGCCTGAAGGTGCTGTCGCTGGGCTATGACGGCGGCTTCTATACCTCCAGCTATGACTACGACGAGCTCGCCTGGGCAGCAGTCTGGCTCTATGAATGCACGGTCGATAAGGATCCGGCCAAGAAGCAGGAGGCTTATGATAAGTATATTGATGCGATCATCCATGTGGATGAGACAGTTTCCGGCGAAATGGGCGCACACCCCTATACCGGCTATATGAAGCGCATCATCAAGGACACCGGCAACTGCTGGCAAAATATCTGGGTACACTGCTGGGATACCGTCTGGGGCGGCGTGTTCGCAAAGCTCGCGCCGATTACCAATATCTCAAGAGACTGGTACATCTTCCGCTGGAACCTCGAATTCTGGTCGGGCATGAAGAAAGAAGAAGCTGCGGCCGCTACGGGACTGAAGCCCGCTGTCACCTCGCACAAGAAGTTCGGTCTGGACGATCAGATCTGGAACACCAAGATCACCGCAAAGGAGATCAAGGATCTGCCGGACTGCGACGGCGCTTTCCTGGCGAAAACACCCGCCGGCTTCGGCATGCTCAATGACTACGGCTCTGCGCGCTATGATACCGCATTCCAGCTCTGCGCCTGCGTCTATGCCAAGGAAACCGGCGACACGACCTTCTCCGACTGGGCAGAGGGTCAGATGGAATACATCATGGGCAAGAACCCCATGAACAGACCGTATATCGTCGGCTATTCCGACACAGCCGCCTCGCACCCGCACCACCGTGCGGCACACGGCTCGCTCGACCTCAACATGGATCACCCGGCAGATCAGACGCATGTCCTCTGGGGTGCGCTGGTCGGCGGCCCGGATGCCATTGACTGGCACCGTGACCTCACAAAGGACTATATCTACAACGAAGTCGCGGTTGACTACAATGCCGCATTCGTCGGCGCATGCGCCGGTCTCTACGACCTCTACGGCACTGCCAACATGAAGCCGGAGGAAAACTTCCCCCCGCTCGAATCCAGCTACAAGACCGACGACGAAATGCAGGAATTCACCCTGAAGGCTGCGGTCGGTCAGGAGGACAACATGGCAACGCAGGTGCTGATCGAGATTTGCAACAAGACACAGCGCCCGCCGCGCTACCTCGATGAGATCAAGGTGCGCTATTACTTCAATATCTCCGAGGTCCTGGAAAATAACGGCACCGTCGATGACCTGAAGGTGCGCATCGACTACGACACCATGAAATCTGACTCGAACGGCGAATATCAGGTCACAACCGAGATCGTCCAGTATGACGACAAGGGCGGCTGCTATGTCGAAATGACATGGCCGGATTACAAGTTCTACGGCTCGCTTCAGTTCCAGTTCGCAATCATGGATGATGTGCAGAACGACGAATATACCTTCATCTGGGATCCGACAAATGACTACAGCCGCAGCGATCTGAAAACCGCAAAGGAGCTCGGCGTTTCGCTCAACAAGGCACCGGACTTCTATGACAAGATCACGATGTATGTCGAGGGACAGCAGGTCTGGGGCATTGATCCGCAGGGCGTCGGCCCGGATGATTCGCCTGTCGTTGAGCCTACGGACAAGGTAATGTACGGCGATGTGGACTGCAACGGCGAGGTCAATGTCATGGATGCCGTGCTGCTCGCACGCATTACCGGTGATGACAGCACCCTGAAGCCGGGTGAGGTAACCGATCAGAGCAAGACCAATTCGGATGTGACGCACGACGGTGCCTGCACGACGGAAGACCTCGCCAAGCTGATGAGATATCTGGCGAACAAAATCAAGCTCATTGACCTCAGCAAGTAAATACACAGCATTGGTTCAGACAGTATCCGGGCTTCCGGGTGCTGTCTGAATCGTTCTGAATGGAATTTGGAAAGGATTGGCGTACATGCGATTCAGCAGGATTCGGGCCATCGGAGCGGCAGCACTGCTGCTGCTGACAGCCTGCGGAAAGCGGGCAGGTGCGGAAACCGGCGAGGTGCCGCTGCATGACTATGACCCGGCAGGATTTGCGGATCAATGGCCCGGGCAGTTTACTGCGGAGGGCGTTGTCGAGTCCGACGGGGACAGCTACAGGAGCCATGACCTCAGTATTCAGCTTTCCCGCCATTTTCAGGGACGGCTGAACGGCGATCTCAATGACGATCAGACGGTTGATATCACGGATGCGGTGCTCTGCTGCCGCGTCATTGCAGAGGATGCAGCAGAGGTCAATGCGGAAGGGCTGCTCAATGCAGACTGCGACAACAACGGCGATGTTTCGCTTGAGGATGCCCGGCGCCTGCTGCAATATCTCAATCATGACCTGACGACGGTTGACTTCTTTACGAACCGCACCTTGACCTATGTGGTCGCGGATATTTATGTGCGCGATATCAATTCGTTCCGGGGTGCATTTGCAAAGGGCACCTTCCCGGAGAAGGGCAGCGCACAGCTTGAATCCATCAAAAAAATGGCGGCGGATAACAATGCGATCCTCGCGATCAACTGCGATTACTGTGAGATCCGCAGCAACGGCATTACCTGCCGCAACGGCGTGATGTACCGCGATACACAGCGCGCTGAGGTCGCAGTGATCTATAAGGACGGCGTAATGGATGTGCTGACCGATGCGGAATACCGCGCACTGACGCCGGAGCAGGTCGGCAATATCTGGCAGACGACTTCATTTGCCCCCGGTCTGGTCAAGGACGGCGTGCAGCAGCGTGAGTTTTACGGTTCGG
>OCVV011293831.1_pt1 | contig 11022 bp, 10 predicted proteins | sample 1539721 | NCBI WGS metagenome assembly OCVV01 (sample SAMN02144230, study PRJEB22623) | gut metagenome | biome: sheep rumen | host: Ovis aries | place: New Zealand
CATTGGTATAATACATGGCATACCTCCTTTCGGTGTGGATTAGGGCTTGCGGTATATATAGAAAAAATCCGTTTCATGGTGAAACGGATTAGAACAAGTTGATATAGAGGCTGTATTATGGTATAATAATCCAAAAAAACGAGTCTATCTGACACATCAAACAAGCAGATTCTGATTGTAGTATTGCCTATAGCTAGGAGGTCAACAATCCATGCCTGAGAATGAAGCGTTCTTTTCGGATCAGACAGAGCAATCCGCAACAAAGGCACATATTGTTTCGAGTTACTTTACAGCTTGGTCACGGGTAATCAAGAAATGGGATTGTAGAATGGCTTACATTGACCTGTTTTGTGGGCCGGGTAGATATGATGATAATAAGCCATCTGCACCAATACAGATTATCCAAAGCACTTTGAGTGATCCTGTGCTCATTGAGAAAATGATGTTTCTGTTCAATGACCGCGATGCCGCAAACATCGAATCACTACGGCAGGAGATAACCTCTTTGGATACAGGTAAAAAACTCTCACGAGTTAAGTATTATACCGAGACAATAGATATTGATACTCACAGCAGGCTTGTTATCCCAAGAAATGTACCAGTCCTGTCTTTTGTAGACCCTTTTGGATACAAAGGCCTTACACGGGATCTGATAAACAAACTGATTGCAAATAGCGGCTCTGATTGTATCTTCTTTTTTAATTACAATAGGATCAATATGGCGCTGAGTTCTAATACCAAGTTTGATGACCATCTTGCAGGAATATTTGGAACAGAACGAACAAGCTTATTGAAAGCACAATTGGCGCCATTATCTCCAACCCAGCGGGAGCCTGTTGTCATAGATGCACTGATTGACGCCCTGTTGGAAGATAAAAGCAATTATGTCTTACCTTTCAAGTTCTATAGTACAGAAATGCTCCGTACAAGCCATTTTATAGTGTTTGTAACAAAAAACCCTGTGGCATGCAAAATCATGAAGCAGATCATGTATACGAATAGTGCTAAGGATAACGATGGCGTAGCAACTTTTTCGTTCGAAGATAGTAGAAACTTTGCCGGTAGTTTTTCACAACTATCTTTGTTTGATGGACCGATAAAAGAATTGGAACGTGCTATGATTTCCAAATACCAGGGACAAACTGTGACGGTTCAAGAACTGTGTGATGAGGTCGACTGCGATTTTACAAACCAATTTGTATCAAAAAATGTGACAGATGTATTGAAAAGGATGGAACTTGAAGGGAAGATCGCCGTTGTTGCAGGGAGAAAGATTAAAGTGCGTGGCGGCGTTCCAACTATGCCTAAGAAAGCAACAATTCTTTTTAAGTAGGTGAAACAATGTCTGGAATCTCTAAAATTGAATGGACAGAAGCGACATGGAATCCCATTACAGGCTGTACTAAGTATTCTGCAGGTTGTGAGCATTGCTACGCTGCAACTATGGCAAAGCGCCTGAAAGCGATGGGAAATATTAGGTATGTCAACGGTTTCAATGTAACCATCCATAAGGACTTGTTCCTGCGCCCGCTTGAATGGAAAAAGCCTAAAATGATATTTGTGAATTCTATGTCCGACCTATTTCACGAACAGATTCCGGAAGAGATCATTTTGGAACTGTTCGATGTAATGAACAAAGCAAAATGGCATACCTTTCAGGTACTAACTAAACGATCAGACAGATTAGTTGAGCTCGCACCTAAAATCAACTGGACGCCAAATATTTGGATGGGAGTTTCTGTTGAGAATAGGCGGGCAATACCAAGATGTGAAGCATTGAAACAAACCGGTGCACAAACAAAGTTTATTTCGGCAGAACCCCTATTGGAGTCAATTAAAGATATTGATTTGGACGGGATAGACTGGTTGATTGTCGGCGGAGAATCCGGGGCGGGTTGCCGACCGTTGGAAAAAGAATGGGTTGTCGAACTCCGCGACAAAGCCCAAGATAGTAATACTGCGTTCTTTTTTAAGCAATGGGGAGGATTTCACCACAGTCAATCTGGAAGTGAATTGGATGGTCAACACTATAAAGAGTATCCGGCAATCAGATGTTCTGATTTTTAATACTCTTTTTTCTATCAATATATCCTATCTTCCCATGTTTTTGCTAGTAAACTAAAGTCTGTAAATATATAAGGAAGAATGCCATATTATGAAAGATAGAGAAACAAGAATCGATGAGCAGATTTCAATCTATAGAGCGCATAGTTCATCAAAAGCTCTTTCAAAAGCAAAAAAAGACTATGATAGATGGAACAAATACTCAAATAGAGCAACTATATTTGGACCATTGTTTCTTACAATTCTCTACGCAATTAACCCTTTTGCTACAGAGAAAGTCGTATGCTGGAGAAACGTCATAAATATAGTCCTTACTTGTGCGATTGTAATTATTCTTTTGTTGTTGCATCATAAAGTATTATTCTTTACAGAGGTAGTAAAGAAGATTGAGTTGAGTAAAGAACAAAAGAATATAGAGAACGAGGAATTAGTTGCTGAGAACAGTCTTCTGTTGGCATACCATTCTTTTTCAATCAACGCTGTTCGAGCCCTTGCTGAGAAGCTCCAAAAGGAACAGATAGATTTAGCTGCATGTTCAGAAATAATTGTTTCGTGTTTATATAACTCTTTGTTGATGTTGTTTGACAACGATTATATTACAATTAACATATACGAATTGCGTGATAGAACTGTAAGAATGATCGATACGTTTACGCCATCACAATATGCAGAGAAGAAACGCGAAATAGAGAATCCCCTTCTCTATATCAACCGCTTTGAGGGTATTAGTATCGATGATGAACGTATAAAGGAGTATTACTGCATACGTATTCTTAAAGGTGAAGTCGGAGGAAAGGATAAAAAGTACATTCTTCCAGATTGGCTATCAATTCTTAAGGAGTTTAAATGCGACAAATGGACTGCTGAAGAAAAGGAGGAAATAATAAAGAGCAAAACTCGTAAAGTGTGCTTAAATTCTGGCTTCCTTTATAATCAATATATCGGAATAGAATTCATCCCCAAAGAAGACGTTATAGGCTTTTTGGAAATTATACCCATGAAGAAGGCTAAGCTTTGTTCGGAAGATATTGATTCGATTGCCACAGAAATAAAAGATAGTTTTATTCCGCTACTTAATGTTATTTGGACAGTAAGCGCAATGAGCAGGAAAGGATGAGCATTATGTCTCGTACTGAAATAACAGATGAAGTATTCCAGCAATACATGGAAGGAATCAGAGCAAAGGAAAAGATAATTATTGAGATTAGAAGTCGTAGTGTGAACACCCCCAAATGTGAAGTTTGTGCGTACCACATACAGAAGAAATCTCGTCGTTCTTCTGTAGCTAATCTTTCTGTATCGAAAGCCTCTACATCACAAAAAAAGAAAGCTAGTAGGTTTGCCTAATCCGTTTCACCGTGAAACGTATTTGGGTAACAAAAAAGGGCCGTTTTCACGAATCGTAAAAACGGCCCTGATAGGGGAGATGCTTAAATGGCGGTGGATCGTGCCAACATCATCCCGATATGTAGTTTTTGAAAAGGGAAAGGCTTGTTTTCATACGAAAACAAGCCTTTAATCACACCCTTTGGTGGAGATAAGCGGGATCGAACCGCTGACCTCTTGAATGCCATTCAAGCGCTCTCCCAGCTGAGCTATACCCCCGGATAGAGGGGTGTGATATATACAGTTTTAAGGGTTTTTGCGGTTTAGGTGCGTTCTCACCATGGGGGTGCGTTCTTAATGGGTAGTGCTCCCAGCTGAGCTATACCCCCAGATCACGGGATGCTTTCCCGCGGGCAAGGGTTATATTAGCAGAGCCGCCGGGAAAAGTCAAGGATTATTTTTCGTTCTCGAAGATTTTTTTGCCGTTTTTTCACCGGCCTGCGCAAAAGGCGGGAACTCCCCTGCTCCGGTGAGGCTGGGGCGACCGACATTCGAGGCCTTTTCTAAACATTCCCGAGAATCTGTCTATCTCCGGTCGTGATTATGTTCAAATCCATTTGTCCCAAATTATGCAGGTTCTATAAAAAGAAAGCCGCTATATTGATTTTTTGTTCAAAAATTGTTAAAATATCAAGGCAAAAATGGGTTTTCTGTCTATGATTTCTGCTTGAGCAACAGAAAATTTCCTGCTTCCCGCCGTGGGAGAGAGCGGCGGGAAAACCATCGGAAGTCTATCAAGATAGGGGGAATCATCAAGCATGCGAGATCTCAAGTACTTGACCTACTTTGAAAATCTCCTGCAGGAGGCCAACAACGACCTCATCACTCAGGCAAAGGCCGAGGGCGGCATCGCCGTGGCCTACACCTGTGAGAACGTCCCGGAACCGCTGCTGAACCTGGGCCGCGCCTTTTCCATCCGCCTGCACGCCCCGCACACCGGCAGCATCGACATCGCGACCTATTACATGACCAACCTCCTCTGCGAACCCAGCCGCGCACTGCTCGAACGCGCCGTGGAGGGCGGCTTCAACTTTGCCGACTGCGTCATCACGCCCGACGGCTGCACGATGATGAACCGCGCGGTGGAGAACATGGAGCTGCTGCACACCATGGGCGAGGGCAACCCGAACTTCTTCCACGAGTACATGGAGATTGCCTTCAAGGACACGGAGGCCGACGTCAAGCTCAGCGTACTGCAGTGCACCAACCACATCCTCAAGCCCCTGCACGAACACTACGGCATTGATATCTCCGACAAGTCCATCCGCGAAGCCGTCGCCGAGCACAACCGCATGTGCCGCGCCATCCGCGCGATCGGAGAGTTCCGCAAGGACGAGCACCCGCGCATCACGGGCTATGAATTCCACGTGCTGTGCCTGGCCACTTATGTCTGTCCCACCGCGCTCGTCATCGACAAGCTCGAGGAGACCCTTGAGGAGCTCAAGACCCGCGAGCCGGACGAGAAGGCCGCCCGCGCCCGCGTGCTGGTGGTCGGCTCCGAGGTCGACGACAGCGGGCTCATCAAGCTCATCGAGGAGGCCGGCGCCTACGTCTGCTGCGACCGCTTCTGCTTCGGCTCCTTCCCCGGGCGCAACGAGATCGTGCTCAGCGACGAGGAGGACGCGCTCACGCAGGTCTGCCGCCACTACATCCACGCCTGCCAGTGTCCGCGCATGATGAACATGGAGAAGGTCTACGGGCGCAAGCAGTACGTCATCGACCTGGCGAAGGAGTACCGCGCCGACGGCGTGATCTACGAGCAGGTCAAGTTCTGCGATCCCTGGGCTTACGAGCGCATGCTCGGCTCGACCATGATGCGCGACGACTACAACATGCCCGTCCTGTCGGTCGACCGGCCCTACACCATCGACTCCTCCGCCGGCCAGATGCGCACGCGCGTGCAGGCCTTCGTGGAGAGCATTGAGATCAAGAAGATTCAGAAAGGTGGGCAAGCATGAAGACGGTAGAGAAGATCGTATGCCCCACGCCCAAGGCGGGCGAACAGTCCTGCTCCGGCATTTACGGCAAGGGCAAGGTCCGCAAACGCCGTGAATGGCGCGGCGTCAAGGACACCTTCTATGATTACACCCGCTGGCTCTACCTCCTGGGTGTCATCGGCAAGTTTATCATCAAGCCCCGCAACATCAAGGGCTTCTTCCGCTATCGCTGGATGATGAACTACCTGTTCGTGCCGCACGGCATGGACAAGTTCACCATCGGTCTGCGCGACGAGGCGCTGCGCATGACGCACATCGCCATGAACTACGTCATTGCCGACGTGACCCAGGCCATTGACAACTGCTTCCGCGGCGACCGCCGCGTCGGCAACGACAAGGCCTATTCCGACCGCTGCGTCATCACCGACGAGAACTCCATGACCTGCTTCATGATGGGCTTTGACCCGAAGGTCGTGCCCGCCATCCTGCGCGAGGTGCCGACGATGTTCGCCGGCAACATCTTCAACCAGTTCTCCGTGACGCACTACCTCGACGTGGCGCAGGAGCACGGTCTGCCCGGCGACGTCTGCCCCATGCCCGAGGCCGAGGCCGGTATCTCCATCGACGACGACTTCTGCGTGCTCGGCTGCTGCGCCGTGCAGAACAACACCACCTGCGACGGCTCGCTCATGGGCAACGGCATCATCGCCAAGCGCCTGGAGCGCGAGTACGGCATCCCCACCTTCCAGCTGGCCGCCCCGCTGCGCCACAAGGAGGACGACGTGCTGGAGTACGCCGCCCAGAACATCAAGGACGCCATCGCCTTCATCGAGAAGCACACCGGCGTCGCCTGGAGCTGGGATACCTACTTTGCCGCCGCCAAGCGTGTCAACGACGCCACCCGCAAGCGCGTGGCGCAGCTGGAGATCAACTGCACCAATTACCCGCAGTTCGTCGGCGCGGTGTTCAGCCTCTATAACGACACCAACTACATGGGCAACTGCGGCCGCAACGAGGAGTTCTGCCGCAAGGACAAGAAGCTGCTTGCGCTGGCCGAGCGCGGCCTGGCCGCCAAGCACATGATGGCCAGGGAGTACCGCCACCGCTGTATCGTCTGGGGCGTGCAGCCGCAGTACCTTATCGACATGCTCTACTGGCTCGTCCAGTGCTGGGGCGTCGTGCCGCTCACGGACATGCTCTCCATGGTCAACACCGACATGATCGCCGAGGAGGACACCCCGGAAAACCGCGAGCAGGCCTACCGTGACATGGCCATGCTCAACATGGAAATGATCATGCGCAACCACACCCACGGCGGCTATAAGGTGCTCGTGGACGAGCTCTGGGAGATTTGCGAGAAGATGAACGCCGACATGGTCATGATGTGGGAGCACATGAGCTGCAAGGCGCTGACCGGCATGCACGGCATGTTTGAGGAGCAGGCCCGCGAGCGCGGCATTCACATCATGTGGGTCTCGCACGACCTCTGCGATCCGCGCGTCTTCACCCGCCAGGCCATCCGCGACCAGGTCAACCTCTACATGCGCACCGTCATGCGCGAGGAGCCGCTGGATCCGGCCATCGAGGTCATCGACGACAACGAGGCGTGGTAATCGGAAAGGAGAGCAACAATGAATAAACTGCTGAAATTCTGCCTGAGCCTGGTCGGCATCGTTCTGGGCCTGTTCGTGGTGACCTTCACGGTCTACTTCTTCAACCTCGACATGAAGCTCACCAGCGCCGTGGCCCCCCTTCTCCAGAAGTGGTACGACCACATGGAGCACAACCAGTACCTGTAACATAAGTCCTGCGCGGGCTGTGCCGGATGGCGCAGCCCGCGTTTTCAACATGGCGAAGCTGGATTTTCAGAAAAACCGATTCGCTTGATCCTTATGGAATTTGATTCACCGTATAGGTATCCCGTTCAATGGAAAGATCGTATTCCGTCTTCTCTCCGTCCGGGGAAGTCAGCGTCAGAACGGTATTGCCCGCTCTTTTGAACTCGGCGTGAACCGTATAGTCTTCCACCGCGTCCAGATAGACGATCTCCACCGTGCCGTAGCGATCATCCGCCAGCGAGGCCGTATAGTTGTCGTCAAAGGGATGGTCCTCGCTGTTCCCCAATATCTCCGTGCTGTATACGGGAGGGTTCAGGAGACAGACTGCCGTTGACACAAGGATGACCGCCATGCTGACGGCTGCGCCGACAGTTCGGATCTTCCTGTCCTCAAAGATCGCCAAAGGATAGAGGAGCATCGCGCAGATGCAGAAGAGGCAGATCAAACTGTATTTCGGCATGTAGAACAGAAAATCCGAGAAATACTTCAGATAGGAATAGGCGGTCAATAAGATCATCGGAAACAGGATCAGGTAGCCCCACCATTTCCCTTTCTTCATATAGTATCCAATAAAGCCCATGGGGAAGCAGAGAAGCGTCCAGATAAACCAGAACCTGTAGTAGACGAACAGCCCCCAGCCGAGGCTGCTGAAGGGCACCTGCAGCAGATAGACCAGCGGCTGACTGATCAGGAAAAAGACGAAGCATTTCAGCGCGGAATCCAGATTCGACTTGCTGTTCATAATGATGACGATGCCAAAAAAGATCCACACCTCAAAGGTGACGGTTATGGCATTGAACGAGGTGTAGCGGAGGGCCGGAATGATCGCCATGGCTGCGGTAAAGGCGCCGGCGATGACGGCCGCCAGGATGAGCTTCGGCCAGCTCAGGTCGAGCCCGCCAAAGAGTTTTTTGATTGCATTTTTCATCCGATATCCTCTTTCTCGCCGCTGGACTGAGGCTCAGTCCGGGCGGTCTCTTTTTTCTCCACGCGGCGGTAGAGCCAGAGGCCGAGCCCGCCGATCAGCAGCATCCCGGCAAAGAGCAGCGCTGCGGCAAGATAATTCCTTTCCCCTGCCTTCGCGCCGACCAGCACCGTCATCAGGACGCCGGGGATGCGCCCGAGGCTGATCGTCAGCAGCCAGACCCAGATCCTGATATCCGTCAGCCCCGCGACATAGCCGATCACGTCCTTTGGCGCGCCGGGGATGATATAGCAGAGCACCATCAACAGCTTCCAACGCGGCGAGTTAAGCAGGAAGCGGACGGAGCGCAGCTGCCTGTCCGACACAAAAAGCCGCACAAAGGGCAGCCCAAGCCGGCGCACCAGCAGGAAGACGGCAAGGCCGCCCGACACACAGCCTGCGAGGACGAGCAGCGTCCCCTCTGCGCTGCCGAAGGCATAGCCCGCGGCGAGCTCCAGCGGCCCCGCCGGGATCACGGAGGCGATCACCTGCAGCGCGGCAAGCAGCAGCGTAACGAGCTTACCCTTTACGCCCATGGCCTGCACCGCCTGGCTGAAAGTCTCGGGGTCCTTGAGCTGGCGGCTCATGAGCACGCCCGCCCAGATCAGCAGTCCCACAAGGAGCGCGAAGAGAACGGCGGCGGCGCAAGCGCGGAGCCGACGACTGTTATCCGGTTTTTGTACGTTCTGTTTGATGCTTGCTCGCCTCTTGACAGCATGCTCGGGGATATCCCCCTGCGCCTGTATTGTAGCCGCGCCATCCCCCGCCGTCAAGGAAACAAAGTATGAACTGCCGCCGCTCCCTCTCTGTTCGTCGTCCGCGGGGAGGACGGCGTTCTTTTCTTCTGCGACGCCTTGCGCTACAATGAAAGAGAAAAATACGTGAAAAGGGATCCTGCGCTGCATACTGTGACCTTTTCACAGAAACGGCGTTTATAGGGTGAAAGGAGGGATCCGGATGGACGATCCCCAAATCGTGGAACTGTTCTGGCAGCGCTCCGAGCGGGCGATCCCGGAGGCGGAGCGCAAATACGGCTCCTACTGCCGGAGCATCGCGTCGCGGCTGCTGCGAAGCCCGGAGGACGCCGAGGAATGCCTGAACGACACCTGGCTGCGCGCCTGGAACAGTATGCCCGAAAACCGTCCCGAGCGACTGGGGCCGTATCTCGGGCGGCTCACCCGCTGGCTCTGTCTCGACCGCCTGCGCGGCGAGGGGCGGCAGAAGCGCGGCGGGCAGGAAACGCTCCTGGTCTATGAGGAGCTGGAGGAGGTGCTCGCCGGGTCGCAGGCGCCGGAGCGGGAGCTGGAGCAGAAGGAGCTGGCCGCGGCGATCGGCCGTTTTCTCGCCGCGCTCGCCGCCGGGGAGCGGACAATGTTCCTCGCCCGCTACTGGTACGGCCTGCCGCTGAGCGAGATCGCGGAGCGGCTCGGCTGCAGTCTCGGCAAGGTCAAGACCACGCTGTACCGCACACGGAAAAAGCTGCAGAGGCAGCTGAGAGAGGAGGACTATCTGTGACGACACAGGATCTGATGGAAGCGCTGAACCGCACGGACGAGCGCTGGCTGCTCGAGGCTGAGGAGCGGCTGAAGCTGAAGACAAGGCGTATCCCCCGCAGGAAGCTCGGCTACGCGCTGCTGGTAGCAGCAGCGCTGGTGTTCCTGCTCGGCTGCGCCGCGGTATTGAGTCATCTGCGCGCCGAGGTACCGGAAAACGGCGTGCATTACACCGTTATGGACGCCGAGGGCATCCATGACATCAATCTGCCGGACACCGCCATGGTCGTCCGCGTAGACTGCGAGGCGCAGGGCAGGCTTCCCGTGCTGCGCCCCGGCTGGCTGCCGGAGGGTCTGCCCGAGCCGGGTACCGCCGCCGGTCTTGATTACAGTCTGCTTCGCCTGCTGCGGGACGGCAGCGAGCTCGAGCTCTATCCCGGCTGGCGCGTGCGCCCGTTCGAAACGCTGCTGGCGGAGGCCGGCCTGACGGCGGAGGAGGCCGAGTGCTGGTACGTCGGCTACCACTGGGAGAAGCCCAACGCCGCCCTGCTGGAAATCCGCGCGATGGACTGCTGCTCCATCCACGAGCGGGATCTGCTGCTCGGCATGGACGGCGGCACGGCGGAGCTCGTCGCCGAGGGGACGCGCGGCAGCTACGAGATGCTGGAGATCCGCGTGGACTACACGGACTTTTACGAGGCGAGCGGCCATCCGCGCCCGGCGGCGGAATCTGTAAAAAACTATCTCTTCCTCTTCGAGCCGCAGGAGCAGTACCTGCTCTTCCTCGGCGGGAGCGACTCGGACTATTCCTTCGAGACGCTCGAGAAGATCGCTGACGGCCTTGAGGTGCGCCTCACCGGGCTGATCTTCGGGGAACGTACCGGCTCCTGGCCCTACTGCATGCTCGACCTCGGCCGCGGCTAAGCGCCAATAATACTAATACCTGATAAAAAGCTTTAGAAAGATTTCCGAGACAGAATTGCGCCAGACGGAGCAGCGGCCGCAGAGCATACTGTCTTCGGCGCAATTCTGGCCGAAAGGATTCAAAGGTTTTTATTATGTGTTAGTATAAGTTTCTTTTTTATCCTCCGGTACCTTTTACCGGAGGATAAAATGTTAGGGAGGTGTATCATGAAAAAGAAATGGACTTGCTTCGTCCTAATTATTGTACTCTGTCTTTCCCTTCCTGCTTGCGGAGGAAAGACTGTGCCATCAGATCGTGATGACAGTATACCCAGCCCTGAAAGCGACTATGGTTATCAGCTTGTACATGAAAAGCTACCTGGCGAAATGGTTTTGGCGGTATCTCAGTATGCTGCCGGTAAATCAATCTATCTCTG
>OCVV011297396.1_pt1 | contig 11022 bp, 12 predicted proteins | sample 1539721 | NCBI WGS metagenome assembly OCVV01 (sample SAMN02144230, study PRJEB22623) | gut metagenome | biome: sheep rumen | host: Ovis aries | place: New Zealand
ACCGTAAGCGGACAGTCTTCATAACTATCTCTTAATCATTAGCTTAACGATTTTCAAACATTCTTTTAGGGATGCAAAGATAAACAAATATTTTTCCTCTGCAAAATTTATTTCTTTCCTTTCAGGCGCGCCCGGAGAATCGTAGCGAAGTCCTTGTATTCCTTTTCCTTGTTCGTCTTGCCGAAATTCGTGTTGTGGATGCGGCGGTCCGTGGACACCAGGTCAAGTTTCAGGATCGCAAGGCCGCACTGCTCCATCCGGGTGTGCCAGCAGATGATTTCCCCGCTGTGGACGTTCTCGGGGAAAAGCCCGGTCTGCGCAAAGGCTTCCCGACGGATGAGAACCGCTCCGGTGAACAGGCCGTAATAAGCGTCGGGCCGGATGACCGTCCCGTCCATCCGGCCGATCTCGGGAGAAAGGAAGTCTTTCACTTTGGCCTGAACGGCCGCCGCTTCCGGATGGGCCTGAATGGCTTCGCACATCGCCCGCAGGGCGCCTTCGCGGATGCGGTCGTCGTGGTCGAGGAACAGCACGCAGTCGCCCGTGGCGGCGGCCAGTCCCGTATTCTTGGCGACGACCTGCCCCCGGGATTCCGGATGGCGGAGGACCGTGGCGTCGAAAGACGCGGCGATTTCAGCGGTATTGTCAGTGGAGCCGTCGTCCACGACAATGGTCTCCGTATCCATTTCCTGCGCCGCGATGCTCTCCAGGGCTTCTTTCAGGTAGTTCGACCCGTTTTTGACGGGGATGATCACAGATATTTTCATAGCGGCAGACAGAAATCAATAGGTCACAGGTCGGATGGAACAACCATAGAAGCGCTCGTCGTTGTTATACACTCCGGTAACCGCAGTATCCCCGCTGTTGCCTTTCTTAAAATAAAACTTATAGGCATACTGTACGTTATAGGAGGACGAGGAAGACCAGTAGTGGCCAAAGAGCATGTTCTGCGGATAACTCTTGTCCAAATCCAATTGCGTTCCGACGAATATGCCTGTGGCAGGAAAGAACACCCTGACCTGCTGGCTGCCGGTCACTTTTGGCTCAACCCAGATTCCATACTCATACTTCACGCCATACTCGGGGGTTTCATAATGGTAATAGATCCATTTTATCGTACAGGACGAGACCAGGGCGTTCCATTCCTCCTGAGTCGGGATCCGCCAGATGCCGCCCAGGGCAGTATGGGCCGCATCATCCTCCGGCAACAGCGCCTTGTAGTCCTGTCCATTGTATTTTGTGACACTTGAGCCTGTACCGGCGGTGGCGAACTTATAGGAAGACCAGGAATAGCCATTGGACTTGCCGTCCTTCCACGTCTGGGGATTCAGCGAAACGTAATAGGGTTCGGTTTCTCCATAGGCGAAATAATCTCCGAGTTCCACTTCGACGGCGGCACCAAGGTTGCGCCACGACCAGTAAACGCGTCTTCCGTCAACATCGACGCCGAGGTCGATCGGGCGGGTCGTATCCGAGACGTCTTCCCACTTGTCAAGGGCGGGAAGTTTGACCGCCCGTCCGTCCGACTCTCCCCGGTAGAAAGCCCTGCCCGGCGTTTCCTTATAATAGTACGGGCCGTTATAACCATTTTTCACCAGCGTAAAATAATAGTCCTCAGCCACTCCTCTGGAATCTTCGGCGAGGATGCCGCTGAAAAGCCAGCCCTTGGCCTCCCCGGCAGATTTCTCCTCCTTGTCGTACAGATAGCCGGGCATCGGAGCGCCGTGCGCGAGCGCACTGGTGACGACCTGGCCGTCAGCGGATACGGAGGCGATTCCGACAGGGGTCATTTTCGGTTCGCGAAGTTCGATCCGCTTGCCGTCTGTCGCGTCGGCATCATCTACGAAAAACTGGACGAAGCCCTCGGGAATCCGCATCTGGAAAGATCCGCTGACCGTATTGTCCGTCACGGTATAAGGGAGTTCTGCCGTCAGATAATAGGCGTAGTATGTCTCGCTGAACGAAAAGGCTCCGTCAACATTCGCGACAGTCGCTCCGTTTCCGAACGGAAGATACACGGCGCGCATCTTTCCAGAAGCGTCCTCGGGAAGCGACAGCCCGTTCTTGGAGGTGTTGTTCCATTTTCCGCCGTCCCATTTCATCTCAAGATAAGCAGGGGAAGCCGCCCCCGTGAAGAACACGAAAATCACATCACCGGTCTCCCATCCGGTCTTGACCGCCTTTGTGGCTGTCCCGGGATGTCTGGCGTCAAGATTGAAAACGACACCGTCCGCCGCTTGACGGGGATTCAGGGCGGTCTCTTCGCCGCAGGCCAGCAATGACACGGCGGCAATGGCAAGAATCAAGTATTTTTTCATCTTCATACAGTTATTATTCATCAATTGCTTCTTCCTGGCCGAAGCCGTTGAACACGGGACTTGACTGCATTATGTCTTTCCCTTCCATTTTCAGAATCTCCATACAAGGAGACTGATACGTTTTTCTTTCAGCCTGATTCATTTTCGTATGTTTTTGTGATATTTATTTCTTGGTTAAACTGCGGATGAAGGCGGCCGCCGTGCTGACGCCGTAGCGGCTCAGCCAGGCGGCATAGTCCGGGCAGGACAGCACAGCCTCCATCAGGAAAAAGTCGTGCGCTGCATAAATCCCACGATTGCGGCGGATATCGGGCGCCGTTTTCAGGAAGAAGGAGCGGAGCGTGTCGAACTTGCGCTCGGAATCGAGGAAGACAGGTCCGATATAATAGAGTTTCAAGTGTTCCCGCGGGATGCCGCGGAGCACGAGTTCGTCGTACAATGCATCAAAAGCGGCCAGGTCCAGAAAACCACAGTCGCGGTCCCTCATCAGCGAATCCGACCGCTGGACATAATGGTAGAACGGCCCGCAGAAAACAAGGCTCTTGTCACTGAGCACGGTGGACAGGCCGGTGAAAATGACGTCGGAATGGACTGCGCCCTCCCGGAAGCGCAAGCCATTTTCCAGAAGGAAACTGCGCCGGTAGAGCCGTGTCCATACCACCGGGATGAGATGGGACTGGACCTGCCACGAAGGGTAGAACGACGGTTCGTCCCGGACAAAGCCGAAGCGCGAACTGACTAACCGTTTGCAGCTGTCGGGATACTCTTCCACGTAATTGGCATTGGTCACGACCGGTGCCCCGCTCGCTTCCGCCTGCCGGAGCATCGCCTCCAGGAAATCCGGATCGATCCAGTCGTCCGAATCCATAAAATAGACATACTCCCCCTGCGCTTCTGAAAGGCCGCGGTTCCTGGTTCCGCTGTCAATGCCTTTCCTATCTATCCGGATGACGCGCAGGCGAGCGTCGGACTCCGCTTTCCGGGACAGGATGGCCGGTGATGCGTCCGTCGAAAGGTCATCGACGCAAAGGACTTCGATGTCACGGAATGTCTGACCAAGAACGGAGTCCAGGCACTTGTCCAGATATGAGGCGGTGTTGTACACCGGAATGATTACTGAGATACGGGGTGTCATCGGTCAGAATCAGATTAAAATTGGAAATAAATGAAACGGGTATCGGCGCCTTGGAAAAGAAAGACGACGGCAATCAGCATAGCATAGAGCAGGTAGCGCAGGACCGGATGCTTTCCGACGCCGGAATCCGGCCGGAACTGCAAGGGGAACTCCCTGTCCCGGAACACCCACTCGCAGACGAGCAGCGCAGGCAGGAAGAACGGAATCACGAATTGGACGTCTAAGGCCCGCAGAGACAAGATGCTTTCCCGGAAAGAAACCGGTTCCTGAACGGTCATCCGGGAAAGGAGAGCAGCCGCATCCTGCAGGGAAGAAGCCCGGAAAAGGATCAGGCCTGCAGCGACCAGCAGATAGGTCAGGACCATCCGGAAGAAATCGCCGGCTGGCGGAAGCCTGCGCCCCTTCCATTCCGTCCGGCTCTTCCCCGAACGGCCGGTCAGGACCAGCAGGGAAAGCAGGATTCCGTGATAGAGGCCGAACAGGACGAAAGTCCAGGATGCGCCGTGCCACATCCCGATCAGGACAAAGGTCACGATGGAAGACAGGACCGTGCCGGCTTTCCCCCACCCGCGCAGCGCCAGGTTCAGCGGCGTGAAGACGTAGTCCGTCAGCCAGCCTGTCAGGGAGATGTGCCAGCGGCGCCAGTATTCGGCGATGTTGCGCCCCAGGAGCGGATGGTCGAAGTTGCGCGCGACGCGCAGCCCCAGAATCTTCGCAAGGCCGATGGCCATATTCGAGTAGCCGTCGAAATCGGCATATATCTGCAGCGGATAAAGCAGGAGCGCGACCAGCATCGCAAAAGGCGGAAGCGCACCTTCCCAGGCGGCCGACGTCAGCGAGACCAGGCTGTCGGCGATGCACATCTTGGTGAACAGGCCCCAGAGAACCTGCCGGCAGCCATCCACCGCCAGGTCATAATCGAATTCCCGGCCTTTCCGAAGTTGGGGCAGGAACTTCTGCGGACGGTCGATAGGCCCGGACAGGATGGTCGGAAAGAAAGATACGTAAAGGGCGAAAGAAATGAAGTTCCGGCACGGGTCGATCCGGCCGCGCCCGATCTCGAGGACGTAACTGATCAACTTGAACGTGAAGAAACTCAGGCCGACGGGTACGACGATGCTGCGCGCCGTGAACAGGCCCAGGTACTTGAAGCCCGCGAGCAGGCAGACGCCCAGCACGATGCCCGCAACTTTCACGGCCACGGAGGCACGCTCTTTCCCGGCCGCCTCGAAGCGGCCCATCAGCAGTCCGAGACCATAGTAAACAGCCGTCGCCCCGGCCAGCAGCGGCAGCATCTTCCAGTCCACCCAGGCATAGAAAGCCCAACTGGCAACAAGCAGGAGCAGATTCTGCCACGCGCCCCGCCCGCGCAAAGGCGGAAGGTAGTGAAGAGCAAAGACGGCGGCGAAAAACAACCAGAATTCCGGGGAGGTCGCCGTCATAGTTTCGCAAGGATGGAATCGACCATCTCACCCACATTGTTCCAGCGCATAATCTCCCGGGAGGTGAATTTCACGCCGAACGCCTTCTCCACGGCAACGACCAGTTGGATATGCGAAAGGGAATCCCATTCCTCCACGTCGTCAGCCGTCGTTCCGTCCGTAAGGACGAGGTCTTCCACGTCCAGGATTTCCCGGAAAACGCGGTTCAATCTGTCAAAAACTTCCGTTCTTTCCATCTTATTCATTATAATTCATTTTTCAACAAATTCCAGAAAGCCCACTTCTTCTTTCCAGAAATAACAGATCCGCCGGCCGCCGAGTGCCGGTGCAGGGACCGGCAGAGACAACGGGGTCCATCCGTCTTCTAGCAGCAGCGTCCGCGTCGCATCCAGGTCTTCCGTCCCGTAGCAGACGTGGTAAACACCCGGGCCACGCTTGTCCAGCATCCGGAGAAGGGAACGGTTGTCCGGGTTCGGTTCCACCAGTTCGACCCGCTCGCCGCCGGGGCCGGAAAGGAACTGGATCCGGGTCCGCTGCACGGGATCATCGACAGGGTCGCCCGCGACGGCAAAGCCCAAAACCGCAAAACTCCTGCGGCCGTCCGAAAGGGACGCGACCAGATAGCCGATATGGTCTGTTTTCATTTTTCCTGTTTCTTGATAAATACGTCCGACGGACGGAAATCCCGGAGGTCCAGTTCGTACCGGGCCGTGGCAGAGCCGGGCACCGGGCGGAATCCTAGCCGGGGCAGCAATTCCCGCGCCATCGCATTCTTGGCCGTCGGCAGATATTCTCCCAAGATCCGGCGGAATCCGGCCGCCCGGGCCGCTTCCACCATCGTATTGAGCGTAAATTCCTCCATTCCCCGCTTCAGGACCCGGCAACTCATCAGCCATGTTTCGATGAAGCAGGTGTCGGCGTCCTCGCGCCGGAGCATCACGACGACGACAAGACCGCTGCTGCCGAACCGGTCTTTCAGGGAAAGGGCCAGACAGATGCGGCCGGGATCCGAACCAGCGGCCGCGATTTCATCGGCCGTATAACGGACGGTCCTGAGGTTGAACTGATTGCTCCGCTGGGTGAGTTGCGCCACCCGCGGCGTATTGAAGGCCGTGAAGCCGGACACCTCCGCCTCCATTCCAAGCGAGGCCAGATAGGCCGCCTCGTATTCAAACGTTCCGGAAAATGACACCCGGGCGGCTTCTTCCTGATACTGCCGCGTCCGGTCGAGGTCTTCCCCGCTTGCCGAGGCTGTCTCGAAGAGGTTCAGACCGCTGAGGAAATCGACATAGCAGGCCGGATCCTCCGGAAGATCCGGAACCGTAATCCCGGGAATCCCCTGCCGCACCATCTCGCGCTCGAAGGGATTGTCATCCAGGAACACCATCGCGTCGAAGCCGATGTTGAGGATCTCCCGGATGGCGCGGATGTTCTCCACCTTCGTCTGCCAGTTCGCTTTGAAGACGGCAATGTCCTCCAGATGGAGGACCATCTCCGGATGGCTCCGGAAGGGTTCCTTCGCCGTCTCCTCCTCATTCTTCGAGGCGACGCACAGGATGATGCCGCGCTCCTTCATTTTCTTGATCCAGAGCTGGAACTCCGTGAAGGCTTTTCCGATGCCCAGGCCGTGCCCGAGTTGGATACCTTCCAGCCCGTCATCGCCGATGACGCCACCCCAAAGGGTATTGTCCAGATCCAGGACCAGGCATTTGCGCACCTGTCCGCGGACTGCGGAGATGATGTCCAGCACCCGGGCGGCCACGACAGGCAGGGCATCGACCGAAAGCACCATCTCCGTGGAAGTATAGACCGGCGCATCGAACAGCCAGCCGTTTCCGAAACGGTTCTGGACGGCGGCCAGGTCACAGAGGAAGAGGGCCGGATACTTCCGGGACAACGCCGTCAGGCCCTGGTTCAGTTCTCCGATCTGCGCCGGGAGCGAAGATGCGACCTTGGAGGCATAACTTCCGTACACGGCATCGTCAATACCGGGATAGTTGAAACAGATGATCTTCTTCCCCTTCAGGGCCGGGTTGGCACAGACGGACTCGACAAACGCCAGCCGCTGCCCGGCCATCCGCTCTTTTTCAGCAGGTCCTGCGGCCGCGTGCGCGACGGCGAACTTGTGGCTGCTCTGGAACACGATGACAAAAGCGGGATCGAACGCATACAGGTCGCTGGACAAGTCGGCGAGCTGGCGCTCCACCTGTCCGTATTCGGCCTCGAAAAGGTCGAGGCAGATCCCGCGCCGGGCCGCTTCTCCGCGCAGCGCTGCAGCCAGCAGCTGGGTGGCGGAATCGCCCAGCAAGGCGGCCTTCACGACAGGCAGACCGTCCGGCCTGTTCTTCCATACTTTTTTCAGTTCATCCAACTGCATCGTCAATTTCTTTTATGAAAGGTCCGCAGCACCGGAAAGTCAAACGCGGCGATATCCTGTGCCAATCGCTTTGACCACAAGCCGGCTCCTTTTTCATTCAAATGGATTCCGTCCAAAAAAAGTGTCGAATCCTGGCACATCGGATCATCCAGGTAATCAAGCAGCGGGATGCCCCGTTCGCGCGACAGGTCATACCAGTATGTCTTCATTTCATCAACCCGGGACATCCGGTCCTGGGAACCGGAATACATAGGAACCAGCACAAACAGGACCTGGCTCCCATCCGCCTCCGCCGTGTCCAGGAAACGGGTCATAGATTTGACAGCCGTTTCAAGCAACCGGTAATCAAAGTCATCCAACTTCAGATACAAACCAGGAATCCAGTCCTTCCCCAGGGGCTTGAATCCCTGCGGAAGCGGGAAAGGGCCGCGGTACAGAAAACGGCGCGGGACAGACCCCATATAGCGGCTGAGCGGGAGCCACTTGTCGTATATCGCGATTCGTTCCGTCGGGAAAACGGTCTTGCGAAACAAAGAGGACCAAAAAAACGGATAAAACTGTTCCACCCAGTACTGATAAGGCTGATACAAAGTCAACGTATTGATTCCCTGAATGATCAAAGAAGGCGTCCCGTTAAAATGCTTATAAAGGCGATAACGGGATTCCTGACGGGACGCGTGGCAGGCGGGTTGCCCGAGATTGTAACTGAACGTACCCAGGCAACTGTCAACGACAGCCGGATTGATTCCGCTCGAGACACAGGAGTTGCCCACATAAACCATCTCTGCGGAAGCCTGTCCGGACAACAAGTCCGTCCAGGACTTCACCTCATAGATCGTCGAATGCCGGGCCGTGCAGGAGAATGCGAAATCAAGGGCGTACAGGAAAAGTGCCAAAACAAACAGTTTGCAGAGGAAACGCCTTATGCTTTCTCCGGAGTCCATCCTGTTTCTTCCTCCACTTCGTGGATCGGATCGGCATACAAGAGCTCCTGCATATCGCTGTATTCCTTGCATTCCGGCAGGAAAGCATCCGCAGCGGCGGCAGCGGCGTCCAATTCCGCAGGCCGGGATGAAGGCGCTGCGGCAGGAAGGACGATCCGGAAGCCGGACAGGGTCGCCAGGAAAGTGTCCAGACGCGCCGTCACGTCGGCCGGCGCACCGGGAAGGGCCTTGGCAGCCGCGGCGACTTCTTCGGCAGACGATCCAGCGAGCAGGTTCTCGAAGACGCTGGTCCCGAAACCGTTCATTCCGTAGTAAATGCCCGTCAGGGAATTGATGGCGATTGCCGTTCCATCGTGGATGTCGGCAAAAATCTCGGATTCATTCAATGTATAGTTCATCGCGTAGGCGTATTGGATTGGTTACAGATTTTCAATGAAAGTGCGCAGGTAGGCCACATTGGCATCCAGGTCTGGTGTCAGTATGATCCGGTAGAAATCAAGTCCCGAAATCATTGAGACCGTCTTACGGATGAAATCGGAATCGCGCTGGTCCTGCTTGAAGCCCGCCTTGAACATCTGTGAGATGGTGGAATGGGCAATCTGCACGATTGTCCGGCCCTTTTCCTGCGACGTGCTGGGGACCACGGCAGGAGCGGCCGCACTGCGGTCGATTTCGGGGAAGACGGCGGCCCGGATGGGAAGATGCCAGGAAACACGGTCGGTGAAGGCCGAGACATCGACCATATACTTCCCCTTCCACCAGCCGGTTCCCATAAAACGCGTCCGGCCGAGGTCGTCGAACATCGCTTCATACACTTCCGGAGAAAGGGAGACATACGAATAGACCGGCGAAGTTTCCAGGCCGTTTTCAGTCTGGGAAAGGACCAGATAATCATCGGCCACATAGTCAAGACCGCGCAGCAGGGACAAGACGGTCAGCGTGGATTTGCCCATTCCGCCCCGTGCGCACAGGAGCACCCCCTTTCCCGCCACACCCACGGACGCACCGTGGACGAGGGATGTCCGCGGTCCGTTCAGAATGCGGAAAAAGGCTTCAAAAAAGACGTGGAGCCAGTGGGCAAGGCGGGAACCGGGCTTCAGTTCGTCCGACAGACCGTAAAAAAAATCATTGCCGGACGCCAGGTGAATCCCCCATTTGCCGGATTTGTCAACGGTTCCGCAAGGGAAAGCGTCCGCCGGTTCGCGGTAAAAGAAATAATTGTCCCAGGCCTCCCCATCCGGTCCATTCGGTTCAATCTGTAGGACACGGCGGGAAAAATCCGACGGGGATGATTCCTTCCAGAACCAGACAGTGGCGTCGGGGGTATCTGTCGGCTCGGTCATCACCCAGAGAAGTTGTGTCCGGACAACTTCCCGCGTATCCGGGAACCAGGAACGGATCCGGACGGTCTTGCTGTCTCCCAGGTTGACATAGAAATCATCCACAGGCGGGAACGTCTGTACGAGGTATTTCTTTACATATTCCAGACGCTTCGTCCACTCTTTATCTTTCAGTTTGACGATCATAATCTTTTATTCTCTCTCCTATTCCGTATCCGCAGGACAAGCCGCATAAAGGCAGGTATCGTGACGATCCGCTTGATTCCTTTCACAACGAGTGCCCAGGTACGCGAAAAAATGTTGTAATCCGTTTTGAGGGAAGCGCCGACACGGGTTTCCGCGAAGGAATCGCGAGCCGTGGCAAGTACGTCCCGGCGAAAAAAGAAACCATCAAGGAAATCGCGGTATGCCCGTTCTTTCCCCCGGGGAGGCAGGCAGATGTCTTCCGGAATCACATTCTCCAAGAAACCGGAAACAATGCGGGAAGCAAGAGCAAGTTGGAACACGGTCCCGGTCAGCCTTGCATTTTCCCGCACAATGTCCCATTGGAAAGAAGGGGTGGCATCCACCAGGAAGCGGATGTCGAAGAAAGACGTGACGCTGCTTTCCGGGGTCTGCCGGCGTTCCAGGTTCTTATACAAATTGACCAGGGCGATGAATACCATATCTTCCGGACAGGGCAAGAACCCGTCGGCTGAAAAGAGTTTCTGCGCCCGGGCCCGCCGGAACAGGGGCTCATTGAGAGCCTCGTCTTTTCCGGTACACAATTCCAACTGCTTGTGGATGTCCAGCAGCCCTTCGCCGGAGCCCGGAATCCGGAGATCGATGCTATGGTCGGTCTCCATCGGTTCCCCATATCCCAGGTCCTTGGCAATACAGACGGCCCGCGCATAATCTGCAGCAGGGACCATAAAGTCTATGTCATTCATCCAGCGCGGAAAATCAGGACGATAGACCTTCATCGCACCGCCCTTGAGAATCAGGACGGGAATACCGGCCTGCTCCAATGCTTTGGCCACCTTGTTGAAATGGGCTTCTTTTTTCAGGTTCTGGAAACGGCAGAACTGCAGGACACCCTTCAGGCGGGGACCGACGCTGGGCGGCAGCACGAGTTCCTCCCGACGGGCTGTCGCATAGGCCAGCAACATTACACTGAAAATAGGGGCCTTTTCGATGTCCCAGGCCAGCAGGAACGAATCCAACTGCGCCTGCGTCATCCCGTCGCGGGATAACGCAAAAGATAAAACCTTCTGCTCGGATGGATCCAAAACAGTACGGGAGCAACTGTCGAGCAGGCGGGACTCCAGTTCCTTTTTCACAGTTTATCAGTTCAAGCAACAAAAGTACTAATAATGGGCTGATTTAGCAAACAATTGCGCTTCCACTTTGAACTGCTGTCCTGCAATGTCTACGATTGCGTACATAAATTAATTTTTAAAAATTAATAACCGTAAGCGGACAGTCTT
>OCVV010554633.1_pt1 | contig 11017 bp, 6 predicted proteins | sample 1539721 | NCBI WGS metagenome assembly OCVV01 (sample SAMN02144230, study PRJEB22623) | gut metagenome | biome: sheep rumen | host: Ovis aries | place: New Zealand
TTCAAAATAAACATAGTCAGATAATATAAAATGACTATAATTAACTACTCTTAATCATCAAAAAAGAAGCTATAAATATATTCATTTTCAAATAAAGAAGTAATTAAGAGCTTATAAACAGTTCTTTTTGAAATATTAAATTACTTCCTATAATGTATATTATGTTAACTTGATAAATATATCTAAATCTGGGCATATTTTGAAACTATTGTGTAAAGTGGATAATTATGTGCATTCTTATATTTCCTTATTTTTTTCAACTCTTTAAAAATCGAATTTAAAATAGTTTTGAAATCTGGATTATTATTAATATTTATCATCGTTTTTAAATACCCATAAACGTTATCTACTATTTATCTATAATTAGCCATTTTTAGCGCTTTATAAAATCGGAAGAAATATGTATTTAGATGGATAATTATTCATTTTAAGTCGATTTTATAGTGTCCATAATTTTGGACATATTTTAATTATTAGATAATTTAGTTCGTTTATTATTCCTCCTTTATCCACAATAATTATACTAAATAGTATGTCCTATAAAATGGACATATAAAAAAATCAGCCAACTTTTATTGGCTGATGTATAAATACTTAATTATTGACGATTAGATATTGCCTAAGATTTTTCCCAACGCAATTCTAATTAATTCATTAGTTGATTTAGATGTATCTAAAGTAGGCAATACTTTATTGATATCTTTATCTGAATAGCCTAATGCTGATAAAGCTTCATGAACTTCATCAAGTACCAAATAATTACCATGATACTGAGCGACTTCAATTTTGCCTTTTAAATCAAGAATAATCTGTTGAGCTGATTTATTTCCTATGCCAGGGAATTTACATAGATATTTCGCATCACCTTTATTGATTGCTTGAGCGATATTGTTAACTGATCCGGTCGCAAGTATTGCTATCGCGCTTTTTGGTCCTATTCCAGAAACGCTTATTAATTTAAGAAACAGATTCTTTTCTTCAACTTCTTTAAATCCATATAGTGTCAAAACTTCATCTTTGATATGAAGGTATAAATATACTTTGAGCACATCATCAATTTTAAATGAATAAGGTGTAGGAGTCACAATCTTATAACCTACATCATGGCAATCTAAGATGATTGAGTCTTTTCTTATTTCAACTATTTTTCCATATAAATATTCAAACATATATAAATCTCCTAATCATTAAATTCAAATGTAACTTTTCCGATTCTGACAAGATCTCCGTTTTTACATCCAATTTTCTTGAGTTCTTCTTCGACTCCCATTTCTTTTAATTTCTTCGCAAATCTGAGCACAGAATCTTGTGCGTTTTCATTGAAAGTTCTCATCATTTCATCAATCTTTTTACCACTAACTACATATACTAATTCTTGGTAATCCATTGATACTTCAAATAGTTTTTCTGGTTCATCTTTAAACCCATATTCAACTACTTTATTTGAAGTTGTATTTACCATAACTTCATTAGATATTTCATCTAATAAATCCGCAACTTTATATATTAGATTACCTAATCCTACATTCATCATTGCGCTTATTTCAATTATATCTGGTTCTTTATTATAAGCTTTCTTATAGTCTTTAATAAACGCCTTTTTATTAGATTCAAATAATTCAGAATCATTCTTGTTAATAACGATAACTTCTTTCTTATTTAGAATATTTTCATCATACAATTTAAGCTCATTTCTAATAGCTTCATAATCCTTAAATAATGAGCCTTCAGTCTTAGATCCGTCTAAAACATGAATTATTACTCTAGTTCTTTCTACGTGCTTTAAAAACTGAAAGCCAAGGCCTAAACCAGATGATGCTCCTTCAATTAAACCAGGTAAATCAGCACATACAAATGATCTTCCATCTTTCACATCAACCATGCCTAAATTAGGTTCTAATGTAGTGAAATGATACGCCGCAATTTTAGGTCTAGCTTTACTGATAACTGATATAATAGTCGATTTTCCAACAGATGGAAATCCAACTAATCCCGCATCAGCTAAAACTTTTAATTCTAGTCTTATATCTAATTCTTTAGAGCTTTCTCCAGGTTCCGCAAACTTTGGTGCTTTATTTCTAGCGTTTGCAAATTGAGCGTTTCCTCTTCCACCTTTTCCGCCTTTTAAAATGATCCTTTTTTCATCTGCGACAGTTAAATCAGCTAATAGTTCACCTGTAGCCTGATTAAAAATTTGAGTTCCTAGAGGCACTTCTATAATAGTGTCTTTACCGCTCGCTCCAGTCATATTTTTAATCTTGCCATTTTCACCGTTTTCTGCCGCTATTTTCTTTCTATATCTTAAAGGCAATAATGTGTTTTCACTGGTTTTCGCAACGAATATAATAGATCCACCATTGCCACCATCTCCTCCAGATGGTCCACCTTTTTCCATATATTTTTCATGTCTGAAACAGACAGCACCATCGCCACCTCTTCCAGACACTATTTTAAGAGTTGTTTCATCAATAAACATAATTGTTCACAATTATTAAATTTAGATTAATAATTTCCTTTCTAAATTCTAGTCAGTTAATTTTACATTGATAGTTTTAAGTTCTGATTCTAAAGAATCATTATTAAACTCACTATTAGATTTAGCTGTAACTGATAATTTATATTTTTTATTTTCGAATGTGTAATCAGTAAATACATCCATTAATTTGAATTCATCTATAGTTACTTCTTTAGTATCTAATAATTCACCTTCATAACTATATAACTTAACAATAAATATAGTTGAATTATCATCGTGACTAAATGATATAGAATGAGTTTCTCTATCAAATTTTAGATTATATGGAGTCTTTAAATCTTTCTTTAATATAACTTCTTTTGTTATTACAGTAGATGAAATGTAATCAGTATCATCATTTTCAGGAACAATATTAATTTCATATTTATATCCTTCTTTAAATAATGATTTAGATAATGTTACAAATTCTGTCTCTGTATTAATCTTATATTCTTTATAGAAATATAAAGATTTAATTTCATCATCATATTTATATACAGTAACTATGTATCTAGTTGCGTTTTCAATAAGTGATAAATTATATGAGTCTAGAGTTTCAGTTAAAGTGATATCATCATCGAAATAATAAAGCTCTAATTCAGTTTCTTTATTATCATAATAATCATTTCCAAAGGCTTCTACTTTTATATTATTTAATCCTTTATTTAAATGAGTAGATAATGTTAGATAATATAGATTACCTTCAGTTTCAAATTCGGTATAATTTGAATCATTAATAGTTACTTTATATTCTTTTACATTATCAATCTTTTCAAAATATAATCTTGATGTATCTTTATCTATTTCCGCTCTTAAAGTAGAAAGGCTTCCTGATACTTCATAATATAAATCAGAGTCTTTTGAATTATAAATTGAACTTGATACAGTCTTATATGCTTCATTAAATGAAGATACCGATAAAATATAATAATATTTACCTGGACCGAATAAACCATTTAAATCAATATCAAATGATTTTGATGATTTATATGTCTTTTCATATACATTATTATCATGTTCATCATAGAAATTGATTTCATATGTATCAGCGTTAGTAGTAACTGGAATTGATAATAAATTTTCTGATAAGGATGGAGCCGCAACTACTAAATCGCTACTTACTTCATGATAAACTTTATTATAATGTATTGGTTTAGCCATTTTTAATCCAGATAAGTTAGATGCGGTTACACTGATTGTATATTTACCAACTTCTACTAGTTTAGACGCTTCAATTGTATATTCATTAGTTGGATTATTAGCGGATAAAACATCACCATTAAGTGAAATTGTATAGAAATTAGTTACAGTTGATGAACCATTTAATAAAGGTGATTCATATGATAATTTTAAGTCTCCACTGCTTAATAATTCAGTTGTAACACTATTATCAGTTACAGATAAGACTTTAGTATTATCATATAAACTATTTATATCTGAAATAATCACAGGTTTCTCTTGAATAGTAGTATGACCAAATATATCAGTTGAAACTATATTTCTTAAGAATATAGATGATATAAATGTATCGATTTCACTATCATCTAATCCATAGATAGTTCCGACACTAATACTCATATTTTCTATATTCTTTGCGCCCATAATCTGTAAAGAATCATATAATGCATTAATTTCAGAATCATCAATAGTATTGTTACTTAAATTAGCTTCATTAAAATCAGTTTTATATGTGATTTCATTAGATGCCATAGAATCTAAGTATTTATCATTATAATCGCTATCATCGATACTTTCTTTGAATTTCTTTGCGATATTTAATCTTATGATTGATGAATCTAGTAAACTATTAAAGTTAGTTTCATTCATATTAATTAATAATTCACTTGATAAATTATTAATATCAATTAACTTAATACTATTAAATAATTTAGTTAATTCATCTGATTTAATTAATGGTAATGATTTAGTATTTAATTCTTTAGTTTCACTATCATATACATAATTAATTCTTCTAATTAACGCATCATATTCAATGGCTTCTTCAGGAATCATAAATGAATAGCTATTATCAACCATATATTTTATTAATTGATTAGATAATGTGTAATGCATAATTGATGAAGATAGTAAAGAGCTAATTTCAGATGATGATAAAGAATTTAATGCGTTTAATGGGTCATTTGATATATTAGATAATTCTAATAAATCTAAAGAGTTAACTAAAGATATGATTTCAGTTTCGCTTAAATCATAGGCAGGATTAATATTGTATTCTAAATTTGTCTTATCATATTGAACACTATTCTTTTCTGAAATAATTGATGTTGGATAGATAATACCACCTGATAAGCTAAAGCTTTCACTCTTATCTAATAAATAATTAGACATAGTAAGTTTTAATATATTAGATGATAAAATTACTTCTATTTCTTTATTTGTTGGATAGATTGTGCTTGTATCATTTAATGCTTTTATTGCGTTAACTGTATCATTAGATAATGATTCTGTATCAAGTCTACTTAATCCAATAATAAACTTTCTTAATTCATCTTTATTAATGATATATGAATGATCTAGATTATAACTTGAATAGTTCTTATATAGTTTAGGAGTCGATCCATTTGATTCAAGAACTAGTGAAGAATATGGTACATAAATTCTGAACGCATCTGTCTTAGTGTTCATTAGATAGTTAGATAGAGACGCTCTAATGATAGTTGAATCTAATATATAATCGCAATTCAATTTATCATCTTTAATAGATGCTTTATTGACCATTGTTTTAAATACTTCAAATATCTTGTTTCCCGTAGATGATAAATCAGTTCCATCAAAATATGATATCGCTGTAACTAATTTTTCTACTTCTGAGTCACTAATTAATATAGTAGATTTTAGATTGTTTGAATCATCTAATGCAAGTTTAGAAGTACTAAAATCTAGATAGTTAATATCATCATTTTCAATTGTATTTTCAGGAATAATGATATTCATTGATGACATATTCATATTCGTGATTAAGTCTGTGATAGTCGCTTTAATGATTTCTGAATCTAAAACTACAGATATTTCTTTTCTACCATTAACTTCTCTATTTAATTGTTTAATAGCGCTAAATGAATTATCACTATTAGACATATTCTTATAGTCGAAATAGTTAAGTGATTTAATAAATGTCTTAAGTTCCGCTTTAGAAATCATATAAAGTGGATCAGATTCATCACTATCAAAATCTGTATACTCAACTAATACATTAGAAGGTATCACTAAAGTATTCGATGATGATTCATCAAATACACTTGATAATTTGCTTGTTAGAGTTGCGTTAATTAAATATGATGATGTGATTGAATTTAAATCTTCATCAGGCATTGATGTAACATTTGAGATGAAATCTAAAGATAAGTTATCTAGATTACCACTTTCACCAAATAAAACAGTAAATCCATTTAACATATTCTTTAATTCATCATTATTTAATATGTAGTATTCAACTATAGAAGTAGTTCCATCTTCATTTTCAAATTCTTTTGTTAAAGTTTCAGTTAATGATACATATTGAGTTAGTGTATCATCATAATATGATTTCACAAATTCGATAGCTTCTATATCTTTAATTTTAGATGAGAAAGTCGCTCTTATGATTGTAGATTTTAATAACTCATCTATTTCATCATTTTCAATTGAAGTCATTAAAGATAGAATATCTGTTCCTTCTTCACTTGAAGACATATTAAATATCTTAGATATTAATTCTTTACATGCATCTATACTATGGATTAAATTATATAATTCGCCATAGTTAACTACATTACCTAATTCATCATATGTTGTATACCATTTATCACTATCCTCATTAAACGGAACAGATAATACTTCATTATTAAAATTAGATATAATAGAAACCATTGTAGGTCCTAAAATAGATGAATTTTCTACATCTAATGGATTAACATTTGCGATACCATAGATTAAATAAGAAACATTAGATGATAAATCATTTAAGCTTGTTGCGCCCTTTTCTTTAGCGCCATCTAAAATATCATCAAATATACCTACAAATGATAATATTTCATCTTTAAATGATTGTTTTTCACCTAGATCATCTGATACTTTAATTTTAAAAGTATCACTAGACATAGATTCAATTAGTTCAGTTAATAATGGTTTTAAACATGTATCCTCTAAATTAGATACTAACTTTAATTCAAAACATGCATCAATTATTGGTTTTAGTATAGTAGTTAATACTTGTTCATCATCAGAATTATCATCAAATAATATTTTATCGATAAATGATTTGTTTTCTTCAGTTGAAGAATCACTATTATTAGTGCTTGTATTGATATATTTAATAATATCTGATTTGATAAACGCATCAACCAGATTAGGAACCTTAACTTTAACTTCTTCATTCCAATTGATATTATCGCTGAATAAGTTTTCACTTGTTAGATACTTATTGAATTTTTCATTATTCTCAAGTGATACTGATAACATTTGTACAAATATATCAAATACACTTTGTAAGAAAGTTAATTCAGATAAATCAGATAATAAAGTATTCATCATCTGTGATACTTTGTCTAGATCTAATTCTTCAGTTGTTTCTTTACCAGAATATTTATTAATTAAAGTATTTAGATCAAGATCTTCTTGAGTGTAGTTTGACATATCAAATACAATCTTGAATATTGTAGATATATCTTCTTTTAAATCTATAGAATTGATTAATGTATCGATATAAGATTTAGCTTCAGGATTGTTTAAATCTACTTCATTTAATCTATATTTTTCAATGAAGTTATTTAATACATTCTTAAATAGATATGAAGTTAGTATCTGACCACCTAAATCAATGATATTTAATTTCTTAGCCGCATCTAGCACTTTCTTTCTTGGTGCTTCTACTCTAGATAAGAATTCAGCATAGGTTTCAGTATCTTTCTTATATCCAAATATATTAACTATATCAGCTAAATTATCTTCATTATTAGATGTATTATTATTCAAATTGGCGATAGTTTTATTTAGATAATCGCCTAATCCTAATTCAAATAATCCACCCAAAAGTTTACCAAAACTAGATAAATCTTGAGTAAAATCAGTTGAATATAATTGATTTAATAATTCTTTATTAGTTAAATCTATTGCGGTAATCTGATCAGCGTAGTTTTCAACAAGCACATTTGTTCCTACAACTAATAATACTTTCATCAACCTAACATTAGATAGATTATCAAACGCTTTTTCTACTCTCGCAGATTTAATTTTTGTATAATCTATTTTATTTTCTTCATTATATATTTCATCATCTCCAACTATATATAAAACAGCTTGGAATACACTATTTAAGTCAGAGATCATGTTAACTTTAATATCTAAATTAGATTCAGAAGATTCATCTTTTACTTTATAATTTACATATACTAATTCATCAAAACATTTATAGAGTGCATTAGTTGATTCACCAGTATTTTTATCTGTAATAGTGATTGATTTAGCGCTTTTAACTAAAAGGTTATCATTCCATACACCATTTATTACGCCTACAGTATCAATAAATGGTTTGATGTTATTTACTAATATTGAGATTATTTTCTCGTTTGTTTCATTATCTGTATTAGTAGAAGAGTTTCCTTCTTCTCCATCTAAATATTCAATTCTAAAATCATTATTTTTATTAGATAAATGTTCTATATTATATTCTTGAACTTCACTTGTTACTACATTTTCTAGATTCTCTTCTACTGCTTCAGTTTCGCCAGTATATTCAATTAATACGAAGAATCCAGAGAATATAACCATAATAACGAACGATTTTGCTAAACCATTTAATAAGCCTAAAAGACCGCCTATTAAGCTGTCTTTATTGGCTTTATTAAATTCTTTTTTACCTTTTAAGAAGATATTATAGATAAATAATCTAAGAATCAATCTACATAGAGGCATGATTATTAAGAAGTATAATATGATCCATGCTACTTTAATCGCATATATAACAAGCGAATCAACGAAAGCTTTAACATAGTCAGTATCTAAATTGAGTTCATTGTTCTTAGATAAATAATAATTGGATATCTTCGCACTTAAATCTTTAAATGTTACTGTATCAATAGATGTTTCATTGATTACTATCTTTTCTAGTTTCGCAGGTAAGCCAAAAAAGCTAGATTCATATATTTTTTCTGCGATGAGATTGACAGTCAAAATGAATAGTAATAAGAATCCAACATTCATTATTAAAACCCATAATGATTTTCTAAATCCTTTCTTTAATCCTCCTAAAAATGAAAATAGGATAGGAATACATAAAAGTATATATAAAACTAATGATATTAACCACTTAAAGTCAACGATAAAATTTATTACTTTTTCCATAAATCTTAATCCTTTTTGTTAATATATTTTGATAATTCATCCCATTCCTTAATTGTTAAATTAGTTTTAGGGACTATATAAATTAGTGAATCTTCTTTATTTTTACTTCTAAATTGATAGAAATGAGGTAGTTTAACAACTTTCATTTCTTTATAGTTAATCTTTTTTAAATCCTTATGATAGAAGATTCTCATTTCAATTTCATTGAATTCTATATTGAATTCTTTTTCTCTAGATGCGAGTGAATTTAACGCTATCTTCATATTGTTTCTATTTATAAAATATATAACTAACACAACGAAGAGTGTTATTACTTCTATCGCAATACCTTGTAGTATTTGGCTCTCAGTAATATAGATAGTTGATGCGGTAGAACCTATAACTAGCACAACTATTTCAAGCAAGAGAAGGTTTTTAATAAATAAGTCTTTATAATAATCATGGATCATCTTGTCATTTAGAATGACAGTAGTTTTTCTTGAATATGATGTAGATTCAAGATTTTCTATTTCTTTATTATCTTCATCCATTTACAATTACCTCCTCTTCTACTAGTTTCTTAATAGAATATTTATACAAATTATTAATAAACTCTTTTTCTATATCTAATAAATCTAACTTATCTATTTTTGGTATAAATTCATTTAGTTTATTGATACATTCACTAAGCGCTAAATTATTATATCTATAGTCATAAATTGTCATATCTAATTTAACTAGTAAATCATCTTTGTTCTTTTTTAAATTAAAATAATTTTTATATTCTTTAGACGCTACAATCCACCTACAATCAGTCTTGTTTATTAAATAATATAAAAACATCATACTGATATTAAGTTCTCTATATACTTCTGGATAAATATTCATATATGGATGAATCTCTTTAACTAGTTTAAAAGGATCTTCATCTTCTTTTTGAAATAAATTCATTGTTCCATATAAAATAAATGGATATTTATTTGTACAACCATTAGGTAGTTCTAAATAGTCATTAGATATGATATCTTCATCTATTTCTTCTATTAAATATCCAGTTTCAGATAGCTTTTGTAGTTTTAATTGGTTTAATACCGCATGTTTAATAGAATCATATTTATTCATTAATTTAATATTTAGTGCGTCATTAAATACGCCATTTATATTTAAAGGTAGTCCATTAGATAAGAATAAAGATAGGTTAACTATCCCAAATGATAAAAAATCAAATTTAAAATTACCATTTAAGAATAAAGATAAAAAGAATGCGGTTAAAGTTAAAAGAGATATGAATACATTCATTAATGATCCGCCATATAAATATAATCTATATTTGGCGTTATCATATTCAGAATTAGGTTTATATGACATTAAGCATTGTCCTAAAACAAAAGCTTTAACAAAAGATATTTTTAATTTATCGTTTATATAATGAAATTTAAACCATAAAACTTGAAATGAAACTAAATGATATCCTGACATGATTCCAAATAAATAATGACCAAATTCATGGAATATTATTCCAAAGAAAAATGCGAGTGGCAAAGATATTACTACTTCGAGAATATATGTAAGATAATCAGGAGTAATTAAATAAAAGCCAAAAGAAACGCTATAAATGGCGATAAATACGATATTTAATATAGATACAACTAGAGATAATTTTCTTGTATTAAAATCCTTGTTCATTATATAGCCTCTTTTTATATTTAATATTATAATATCAAATATAAATTTTGTCGATATAAAGAAAAGAATATTAAATCTATAAAAACATCATCTAAAGTATGAAAAAAACCACTAAAAAGTGGCTTTTCCAATGTACATAAAATTAATTAAGCTTCTACTGGATATACTGAAACTTGTTTTTTAGTTTTTCCAACGCGTTCATATTTAACTACGCCGCAAACCTTAGCGAATAATGTATCATCGCTTCCTTTTCCAACGTTTTCACCAGGAAGAACCTTAGTTCCTCTTTGACGATAAATAATTGAACCAGCATTGCAGTATTGTCCGTCACCTAATTTAGCGCCAAGTCTACGTCCAGCTGAGTCTCTACCGTTCTTAGTAGAGCCAACACCTTTATGTGAGGCTAAGCAAATTAAGTTTCTGAAATTAAATAACATTTTGTTTACCCTCCTTATTCTTGACTAGCTTCTTTAACTTCTGCTTTAGACACTTTTC
>OCVV012829227.1_pt1 | contig 11017 bp, 12 predicted proteins | sample 1539721 | NCBI WGS metagenome assembly OCVV01 (sample SAMN02144230, study PRJEB22623) | gut metagenome | biome: sheep rumen | host: Ovis aries | place: New Zealand
ACACCCTTATTATGTAAAACAAAACCCCGACGGTGTGACGAAATTTCGTCAGTCCCGCCGGGGATATTCAGGAAAAGATCCGGAAGCCGGATCCGCTTCCGGCAATTTAGGCGGCTGCGCCGCTTTCCTGTTCGTCTAAAACCTCATAGACGACTTCGCGAAGGTTGTATAAAACGGGAACCTGTTCGCGTGTATATGTTCCATTCTGAACCAGTCTAACCCATACTTTGACAAGTCCTGAATCCTTTGTGAATGTCATCGTCCTGATCTCCTTTCTTTTATACACCTAACAATCCCGAAACAAGGACTGTCAGTTCTGCGACGCTCTGTTCCGCTGCCTGAAGTTGTGCTTTCAGGTCTTTATTTTCGACTTCCTGTTCGGTCATCTCGCGGATCGCGAATCTGGATCCTTCATCCCACGGATAAAGGGAAATCAGTTTCATGTTTCGGTATGTCACGCCGTCGATCTGGATCTGTGACAGATTTTCGTCTGTCAATAACGCCCTGTTGATGACCTCGCCCGATTCATACGTTGTTCCGTTCTGAACGACGTTCAATTCTGTGCCGTCTTTCAGCAGGATCGACACGTTCGGGAAATTCGTATCGTTTGAATTCTCCCCTGAATTTTTTGATCTTCCCATTGTTTGAAACTCCTTTCTTTTCGTTGTTGATCTCCGTTTGAAACAGTTCATTGAACAGTTTATCCATATTCCGCGTCGTGCGGTATGAATCAAAATGTTTTATATGCCCCTTCCATGAATTGAACGCCTGTTTTACATCCTCGAACGTGACCTGTCCTTCGTCCAATTTCCGGCGCAGGGCTTTCAATTTGCGCCGTTCCCTTGTGATCGTCCCGCGATCCGGACGCATTACGACGCGCCCGGTGTCGGTCAATCGCGTTTTGACCTTCAGGAACTTGAATTCATCTGACAGTCTGACGATCTTTGTTTTCTTTTCGTTCAATTCAATTCCGATTTCGGCATACATCCGCCGGATCTCTTTCAGACATTCCGCCAGATATTCCTTCGATTCATGGATCAGATAAAAGTCGTCCATATAACGACCATATCCCCGGATCTTCAACTGTTCCTTGATATAGTGATCGATCCGGTTCGGATAGAAAACCGCCGTCATCTGTGACACTTGCGATCCTAATCCTAACGACTTGACGCCGAAGGCGTCGATGAAATCCATTGTCAGATTCACAATATCCGGATCATATCCGAATATCTTTGAATATTCCCGGAATATGACATCGTGATCCACGTTGTCAAAATATCCGTGTAGATCCCCGACAAGGACGAAGCCGTCATTTGTTTTATTCTGACGATAAAATCGCCATAGATGAACCTTCAGGCGTTTCAGGGCGAAATGTGTTCCCCGGTTTTTAAGTGACGCCGCGTTGTCATAGATCAGTTTCGGACGAAGAACCGGAACCAGAACAACGTCATTTTCCGCCCTGTGGACGACGCGTTCATTGATATGAATTGATCTGATTTCGCGCCGTTTCCCACGCTCGCAGACAGTAAATTGAACGAATCCGTCTGACATCCTGTCCCGTCTTTCCAACCTTTCCTTCGTGATCCTGATTCGTTCTATCCTGTCAAGATAGAACGCCTGCGTGGAATATTTCCACATAACGCCCTTCATACACTTTTTCGCGGCGTCCATAAGGACATTCGGATCACATAAATCTTTGTATGTCGGTTTTTCCATATTCTCATAAATAACGCCCGCTGATAGTCTGACGAAGTGTGATTCAAAAAGCACTTCCAGGCGTCAGGCGACAAATTTCAGCGTTTCCGCTGCGGTCATACGTTCCTATCGTTCTGTATTCGGCGGATCCCGGAATCTTTCATCCTGTCCGCCTTGTTTGACGATATCGGGGCGATCCCGCCGTCGTTGCTCGCGTTGTTGTTGTTGCTGTTGCCGTTGTTGTTGAAATTGCAAAAGTTGGTCGTGTTCGCAGCCGACGGATCCGCAGTCCAGTACCACATCCGGGCAGGACGATCAACATATAACCGATGTTTTCATTGTTTCCTTTGTCGGCGATTCTTTCGCGCCTGTTCCTTTGCCAGACGCGCCGCCTTCTTTTCCGGGTGTAAAAATTCGTCATAATCCCGGACGGTTGACTTTTTCCATTTATACAGATATTTCGACGTCAGTTCCAGTTGTTCGCTATATTCCATATATCGCGACAGGTCGATGTTGAAAAATTCTTCTACAAATAGCACGTCCTGCCGGATCTTTGCGATATCGCCGATCGCGTCATCCTCGATCAGGATCCTTTTCTTGAATTCTTCCGCTATCTTGCATTGAATTTCATTCGCCGCCGCTATGTTTGCGATCAGTTCTGACGAATGGTCGAACAGTCTTTGACGGATGTATTTCACGAAATCGTCGTCATATTGTTTCAGAAGCCGCGCCTTTTCAACTTCGTTCTGATATGCGTCGATCCTCTGGATCAGCGGTTTCAATTCAGGATATTTGTCGCGCGTATTCTGACCGATCAACGCCGTGAATTTGTCCCGTTTCAGTCCAAAATCCCGCAGGATCATTTGTGTTATGATATGCCGCAACTTGACGGCTTCTGAAAACGCGTCCAGTTTCGACGCTGTTTGTTTCCATGTGGGAACGGACATTTTTCTTCTGTTCCTTTCTGTATTATGATGACCGGCATATATGCCCCGCCGCTGTCGGGCGGGGCGATTGTCGGATTATCTGTCTTACGACAGAACGATGAACGGGGCGATCCCGCCGTCGTCGCTCGCGGCGGAGTTGCGGCTGCCGCCGCTGGCGTTGAAAAAGCAAAAGCCGGTCGTGTACGCAGCCGACGGATCCGCAGTCCAGTACCACATCCGGGCAGCCTTGCCCTTCTTGTAACCTGAACCCTTCAGAAGGTGCGCGTTTCCGCCCCTGAACAACGGCATTTGATTGAACGCGCCGCCGTCGTATGCGTCCGCCCAACCGTGGAACCCTACAAGTTCAGGATTTCCCGGAAGGAATATTCTTCTTGACGCCCACGCCCACGCGCCTTTGTTGTTTTCCAGACGGCGGATCGATGTCATATATCCCTGCAACTTTGAACTGAATTTGTTCGCTTCGGTTTCAAGGTTTGCGGGCATAAGCGAACCGGCATATCCGCCCGCGTTCGTGTTTGTCGAATTGAATTTGTAATATGTCTGCAGACAGTCACGGGGCGAAACAACAATATGATTCGCGGTCAATCCGTTTCCCTGATCCCCGCAATGCAAATATGAATTCTTTCCTGTGACCTCGAATTCGATCTTTTCCCCGGCGGTTGTTGTTTCCGTGAAAATGTCGCCGATCGCGAACTTGTCCCACTTTCCGGCGCGAACTAACGCCATAAGGTCATCAAGTGCGAATTCTGCGCCGAAATAGCCGTATGAAGCCATTTGTTCGCGCTTCTGGATTGCGAAATCCGCCTGAAGGGTTCCGTGATCCGCTGTCACGGACAAAATGTTCTGATTCATCGTGTACGCTAACAGGGCTGAAATAACTTCGCCGGTCAGTTCTTCCGTGATAGGATCGTCCGGATCCTCCGGATCGAATTCATCTGTCGGAAATTCTGAAATGATTTTCGACTGCAGGATGTATGTTTCAATCTTTGCGATTGCGTCCTGCTGCCATTTGTTGATCTTTCCGGCGATTGTCGGAAGGTCATCGTCCGCCGCGATTGCGGGGAACTCCCCGGCGATCGTTTCGATCCCCGGAACCAGAATCGAACGACAGATCTTTTCAAAATCCGCCTTTTTTGTTCCGTCCTGCTGTTCAAGGGCGAAAACATCGGCTTTATTGATCTGCGCCGCTTCTGTCAGTTGTGAAAAATACTTGTCTGCCATTGCTTGAAACTCCTTTCTTTTGGTTAGTTGTTATTTGCCGGACAGTTGCACGTTTCGGATGTTTTCAACGTCCAGAAACATATCAACTGATCGCCGCTTTTTGTAACCAGACGATCCCCGTCTGTCGTGACAAGGTTCGCCGGAACTTTGCCCGTATAGATGATATTGTTCAGGGCTTCGATCTCATTCTGTAAATGACCGGCGACATCATGATCCAACTGTTCCCGGATCCCGTCGAACCAGTCCTGAAATTCCTGCGCCCAATTTCCCGTATTTGTCAGGTACCAGTTGTTGAACGCTGATTCCTGATTCTGTCGCCATTGTTCGAAGGTTGACTGCTGCCCGCCCGACCATGTTTCAAAATCTGATTCCTGTTCAGAAATCCACGCTTCAAACGCGGCTTCCTGCTGTTCGGCGTATGCGTTGAACGCCTGAATCATAAGATCGTAGGCTTCCTGCGCCTGATCCTCGAATGAATGGATCGCGGCGATATAGATCTGATACTGATCCGAAATATTTTTCTTGTACGCCGTGAAATATGAATCGAACTGCGCCTGAATCTGTGTGAAATCGATCTGTGTGACCGTTGCCGCCACCCAACCGCAGACGGACGCGTTCATTCTTGTGTCTGTGATCTCTGCCTGTGTGATCGCTACCGTTCCGGCGGCGATATAGATATCCGCAAGTTTCAGATCATAGATCGTTCCCGTCCTGACAAGCGCGGGCGGAACCGGATTCGCGGCGTTCCCGCCCTTCTGGATGAATAGATAGATCCGGCGTTCCGTGTCGTCACGGCGCAGGATCACGCTGTCGATTCTGTTCAATGTACCGGACGCCGTTTCGATGTCAAGGGTTGTCGGAATCAGGAAATGACGATGTTTTCCGTTTATGTAACCATAACCGGCGGCGACCGTCACGGACATATCGTCGTTCGCTGTGACTTGCATTTGACCGTTGAACACGCCGTTTTTGAAGAATGGACGAAGCCAGTCCCCCATTGATTCCGCGTCATAATAGCGATCGGAATTTGAATTCCAGAAGTAATCATAACTTCGTTCCCTTAAATCAGACATTTTTCCTTTTCTCCTTTCGTTTTATTCGTCCCACTTTATTTTTTCAGGAAGCGGATCCCCGAATGTCGGGACGACTTTCATTCCGCCCCATTCGTACACTTCCGAAATCTCTGTGATCCTCTGGTTCATGTATAAATTCCACGCCTTCTTCCTGACTGTCACAATGTCCCCCAGATCATAATCTTCTTTGTATGTGAAATTGATCGCCGCGTCTGTTTCACATTCAAGGGTTTCGGAAATGATCGCTTCGTTTAGGTTTTCCTGCGCCCGCTGCAATAATGCCGCTTTGTATTGCGCCGTTGTCATTCCGTCCGGGTTGATGTCTTTCGCGTCAACGAATACTTCCCGAAGGTCAAGTCCTGTCCCGCCCCCGATGTCATAATATGTTCGTTGATCGCCTTCGCCCTGACCGCCCACGATCGCGTATGTTTTCAGGTTTTGATCGTTGAAACGATAAAGGGCGTTATTCAAATTGTTGTAATCCTCGGAAAAGATGACGCGCGGGTTGACGTGCTGCGCGGATGTCCTGTCTTTTCCCTGATATGTTTCAAATACGATCCGACGTCCCACGAAATCCGGGCGGAACCGGAATCCGATCGCCCCCGCCCTTGACAGTTTGGATTCATACACAAGAAGGTTTTTCATTGTGACCTGAAATTCCGCCGTCGGCGTGAATCCGTTCAGATCTCCCAGAACGACAAGCGGAATCGCAACCGCCCCGGAATATAACTGACGCATTGCGACTTCGATCCGTCCGTTGAAATTGACTGTCCTTTTTATCAGGCGGCGATCCATGTATGACGACAGGAACCGCCCCTTGACTGTGATTTCGTTCTTGATGTCGGATTCTTCTTTTTCGATATCCTCGATCACGCCTGCTTCGTCCGCGCCTTTTAATCCGACTATGTTTCCCCGCTGCAATAACGACAGATTTTCGTCTGTGATCGGCGCGTGAAGTTCAAACGTTCCCGGTTCATAAAACTTTCGCGTCCAGATCAGGGATATTTGATTTTCGATCTGTCCCTGACGGTATAGATCCCGATTGTATATCCTGATTTCCATTCTCTTTATACTCCTAAATAACGGAACCGGTATTTGATCGTTACATTCAGATAATCGACGCCTGCTGCCGCGTCATAGACGAATGTGTTTCGACCGTGGATCAACTGGATGAATTCGGATTCTTCTTCCAGATATTCGTTGATCTTTGTTTCCTGCCCGTTGTGGATGAAATACACGTTTTTTTCGTTTGTCCCGGTTGTGATTCTTACCTTGTCCCCCGGTTCCATGTTCAGCGGATAGGCTTCTGTCCCGACCTGAATGTGAATATCCTGCTGCAAGTGATACAAAATCGGGTTCGTGACCTGTCCTTCGGCTTCCATGATGACTTCAATTCCGATGTGATCCGCCGCCGAATCGTTGTCGATGTCCTTGACAAGTTCAGCGACACGGACGCCAAATTCTTCCAGTTCGTCCGTGAATTCATGAACAAATTCAAAACAAGGCTGCCACCCTGCCATTGAAACCGTCGCGTCCGCCGGATCTTTGAAGAACGGATCCGGACATATCAATGAAATGACCGCGTTCCTGCAGACGCCTTTTTCGTCGATGTCGATTGATTCGACATAATAATCAATCTGTCTTTTTTCGTCCCCTTCCTCATAGTAGAACGTCCCCGGCGACTTCGGTTTGAATGACTTATAAAGGAAATCCCGGCGGGACTGATATTCGTCGTCAAATTCCGCCGTGATAACGATATTCCTTTGTTTTGTCGTCGATCCCTGATATGTTGATCCGTCCGTGAATGTGTTCGCGGATGTTGTGACGTTGTTTGATACCGAATAAACCCCGTCAAGGGATATCAGGAAGAATTCGGCTTCCGGTTCATACGAAAATTCGATCTGAACGTCATCTTCGTTTTTACACAATACAGTTTTTGACATTATGCGCGTCCCCCTTGTAACTGAAGAACCATGTTCCGCGTCTGGTTCCTTGTCTGTCTTGCGACCTCATAAGGCGATAACGGTTCAGGCGATTCAATATTGATGTGTTGAATGAAATCGCCGCCCCTGCTGCCCTGCTGCCCGCTTGTGACCGCTGCCGTCGTTCTTGCGATTGCGTCGTCAATATAGGCTTCCGTCCTTTTATAGAACATATCAAGGGGAAGGATCGCTTCGTCCCCGGCTTCGCCGCCGCCTTGCAATTTTCCGCCATACATTCCGAATAGTGTCGGATTCCTCATAATTCCGCCTAACGCGTTCCATGAAATATGCGGAACAGGGATCTTGATTTCGATATCGCCGATCTTTTTCGACGTTTCGCCCCATTCGATCGACAGTTTCGGAAGGTGTATTGATTTCATAGCATTGACAAGGCTGTTCATAATTCTTTCGCCCGCGTCTTTCAGGCTGAATCCGTCGAATATGCCCTTGATCTTGTCAATGACGTTCGTCTGGAACCACGATCCGATATTCTTCCAGATTCCCGTCACGCTATCATACGCCGATTGAAACTTCTGTCTGAACCATTCGCCGATATTCGCGAACACGTTCTTGATATCAGTCCAACGGGCAGAAAACCATTGTCCGACTGCCTTCCAGACATTCGTCACGTTCGTGTATGCGTTTTGGAACATCGTCTGAAACCATGTCGCGACCGTTGACAATGCGTTCTGTATATCCTGCCACCTTGCCGCGAACCATTGTCCGACTGCTTTCCAGACGTTCACGACGTTGTTATATGCGTTTTGGAACATCGTCAGGAACCATGTCGCCACGGTTGACAATGCGTTCTGTATATCCTGCCACCTTGCCGCGAACCATTGTCCGATCGCTTTGAAAATGTTCACGATATTATTCCACGCATTTTGAAACATGGTTTGAAACCATGTCGCCACGGTTGCAAGTGCGTTTTTGATATCAGTCCAACGGGCGGAAAACCATTGTCCGATATTTTTGAACACGTTCACGATGTTGTTGTATGCTTCCGTGAACCTATCAGAAAACCATTGTCCGACGTTCTGGAATATGGAACAGATCCCCGTCCAGATATCAGAAAAGATTTTTTTCACGTCAACGCCGAATCCTTCGAAATATCCGACGATAAATGAAACCCACGCGTTGATGATGTTTTTCACGTAATCAATGACGTTCTGCAATGCCGCGCCGATATACTGGAAAAATCCGTCGAAATCTCCGTGTAACAGGGCGATCAATGCGTTGATGATATTCGTCACGAAATCAACGACGTTCGTTATTGCCGCGATTATAGGGGCGACCGCGTTTATAATTCCGTTCACAATCGCCATGATGTGCGTCATTATGAGTTCAAACACGGGTTCAAGTGCTGTCATCAGGTTTTTGAAGGCTTCCCCTAATTTCTGTAAAAGCGGCTTGACCTTCTGAACCATATCTTGAAACGCCGCCTTGACCTTTTCGACCGCCTTGTTGACCTTTTCCCGAAAATCATCATTTGTTTTATACAGATAGATGAACGCCGCCGCCAATGCCGCGATCGCCGCGATAACTATTCCGACCGGACTTGTGACCGCCGCAAGGACGCCCTTCAATCCGCCGATCTTTGTCATAAGTCCGCCGATCTTTGTCGTAATTCCGCCGATCTTCATCATTACGCCCCCGATCCCGGATGTTACTTTCCCGATCACGATTAACGCGGGCGCGATTGCTGCCACAACTGCCCCAATCTTGACAATCAACTGTTTCTGACCGTCATCAAGGTTTTTGAACCATTCTGTGAACTGTTTGACCTTCTCGACAAGTTTGTCGATCGCCGGTTGAACAACTTCCAGAATCGACTTCGCAAGTTCCGCCCCGGATAATTTCAGATTATTTGTCGCGACTTTCATCTGATCCCACGGATCAAGGGTTGCGTTGTATGTATCTTCAACCGTGTTCGCGTAATCATCCAACGACGCCGACAGGTCATCGACAGAAAAACGTCCTTCCCGGATCGCCTGCGTCATTTCCGCCGCGCCTTTTTTTCCGAATAATTCCGTCGCAATCTGAAGGGCTTCTGTTTCAGATCCGGCGTTTTTGATTGCTTCGATGTTTTCATTCAGAACGTCGTCAAGGTCTTTCCCTTCTTTTACGGCGTTCTGCTGTGCTTTTTTCAGGGCTGCAAGTGCTGTTGATGAATCGACGCCGGATGATTCAAACTGTGCCAACAAATTGACACTTTCTTCCAGTCCTAACCCCATTTCCTTTAGGGTTGCGCCGTTCGTTTCAAGTGAACGATAAAGATCGTCCATTGTCAGACCTGTGTCCTGTCCGGCTTTTGTCATCAATCCCAGAACCTTTGATGTTTGGGAAGAATCGACGCCGAATTTTGTCATTATGGAATCCACGGAATCGATCGAATTGTTCAGATCGGTTCCGTTTATCTCCGAAAATCGGATGAACTGTTTTGACAGATCTTCCAATTCATCCCCGGTTTTACCGAAACGCGTGTTGACTTCTCCGATTGCGGTTCCCGCTGTTTCGGCGTCTGTTGGTAGATCTCCGAATACATCGTCCATTTGCTCCGTCAGATCCGCCAACGCGTCCCCTGTTGCCCCGGTTTTTGTGATTATGGTGTCATATCCCTGATCCATATCCATAGCGGCGGCGACTGACGCCCCGGCGACGGCTGTTATTGCTGCCGTAACAGGCATTAAAGCCTTCCCTGCGCCTTCAATCTTTTGCCCCGCTGCCTGAACCTTTGTCCCCATTTCTTCAAGGGACGGCGTTGTCTTTTTGACTTGCGCTTCAAGATTTTTCAGTTCAGATTCGGTGTTTATGATCTCCCTTTCAAGTGCGCGATACTTTTCTTCGGGCAATTCGCCACGTTCAAACGCTGCCTTCGCCTGTTCCTGCGCTTCTTTCAGGGTTTTCAGTTTTTCATTTGTCGCCTGAATGGATTCCGTCAGGATCTTTTGTTTCTGGTTCAGCAGATCAACATTTTTCGGATCCAGTTTCAGGGACTTGTCAACCTCTTTCAGTTCGCGTTGAAGTGACTTTGCTTCCTTGTCCGCTCCCTTTAGGGCTTGATCTAATTTTGTAGTTTCGCCCCCGATTTCGATTGTGATTCCTTTAATGTTGTTCGCCATGTCCTGATCCTCTTATTTCTTGCCGAACTTTTCGCGCAGACGTCCGCGATCCGGTTTCGTCTGCTTGTAATAGTAGGCATTTTCTAAATATTTCCGACCTTCTTCAGTCTGGTTCATGCTATGAATAAAGGCGTCCCGGAAATAATACAAATATTCGTCGATATCCATTTCGCCCAACTGTGGGATCGATAGTCCCGTATAATCCGCGACCATTTTTTCCCCCACGCTATCCGGTGTATAAAATAGATTGTTGTCGCTAATATCCCCCGGATAATAGGGGATCGTCAGTTTGGGTTGTTCTGGATTCCGCCGACGAATTTTTCGTAATAATCCGCAATGAACGCCGTCATTTCCTCGATATCGTATTCCGCCGCGATTGTGTCCGGATCTACCTTGTACCCGTTCAAATTGTTGTTCAGGCAGTCCGCCATGACGCCCGCCATTGTGTCGATCACGTCATCAACGCTTGCGTCGTCATCCTGTTGTAATGCCGTCAACGCTTTGACCTTCTCGAAGGTGTTCTTTGTCGGCATTTTGACCTGAATTTCCTGTCCGTCCTTTAATGTGACGTTGAAAAATGTTCTTTTGATCTTGTTAAAATTGAATGATAAATTTGCCATGATCCGATCCTTTCTGTTCCTGAATATTTGTTTTTAACAAAAATCCGGCGGCGGGCGTTTCTTTTCGTTCCCGACCGCCGGATCTGGTTCCTTGTTTGTCCTGCTGCCTTTTAGTCCTCTGTTGCGGACGCTGTGATGATGACGTCGCCGCTTACGCTTGCGATCTCGACCTTTCCGGTTGCTGAATCCCACGCAGTCGAAGTCACGTCAACGCCGCCCATGCTGACCGTAGGTGTCCCGATTGTATAACCGGAATCCGCTGTCAGGGTAACGGATAACGCTTCGCCGTCGTCAACGGTTGTTCCTGCGAAATCGGATGTGACGTGTGTCAGGTTCTGCGTTACGCTGTGAGTTGTC
>OCVV011154025.1_pt1 | contig 11016 bp, 10 predicted proteins | sample 1539721 | NCBI WGS metagenome assembly OCVV01 (sample SAMN02144230, study PRJEB22623) | gut metagenome | biome: sheep rumen | host: Ovis aries | place: New Zealand
CCATAAGTAAATGAAGCGACCATACCGATAACCTCACAACCATTATTTCTGATGGCGTCAACAGCTTTCAGGCTACTTCCACCTGTTGATATTAGATCCTCGATGACAACAACCTTCATTCCAGGGCGAAGTTCACCCTCAATCAAATTTTCCAAGCCATGATCCTTCGGGGTTGAACGAACATAAACAAAAGGTAGGTTCAGTTCATCAGCAACCAATGCACCTTGAGGGATAGCCCCTGTTGCTACACCTGCAATAGCGTCTACCTCACCGAAGCGTTCCTCAATGATACGGCAAATCTCCAACTTAACAAAGTTACGAAGTGCAGGATAAGAGAGTGTTTTTCGGTTGTCACAATAGAAAGGTGATTTCCATCCAGAAGCCCATGTGAAAGGATTTGCTGGCTGAAGCTTAATAGCCTTTATTCTCAATAGTTTCTCTGCAAATAATTTCTCTAACGTTTTCATAATATTTAATAGTTGCTTTTCAGTTCACAAAAATACGAATTATTTTTGATGTTACAGCCATTCAACAATAAAATCATGATGACAGAGAATAGAAACGGATCTTTTTAATACTGTTATCGAATATCCTATTCTTTAAGGAAAAAGACAACTCACATTCTACCATTCAAGTAAGATTCTGTTCCCGATATTGTTTAGGAGTAATTCCCACTATTTTCTTAAACAAGCGGATGAAATAGGAATAATCATTGAAGCCCAAAAGATAGGCAATATCTTTCACTAATACCGTTTCAGTAACCAACATTAATTGGGCTTTTTCCATCTTTTTTTGATTTATGTATTGAAGAGGGGTAACACCAACTTCTTTCTTGAAGAGACGTATAAAATGATCTACTGACATACAAGCAATGTCGGCCATCTGTTTTAATTGGATATCATTATACACATTGTTTTGAACGAAGACAAGGGATCGCTGAATACGGTCATTGCTTTCCTTGTTATGGGGTTGTGCATTTTTAAGGAAATGAGCCAATAATTGATAAAGAATACCACGTGATTCCACTTTATTACAAAAAGCCCGTTGTTTATTACGTAAAATGTTTCGAATCAAAACGGAATCATTATCATAACTAGCAGGGTCTGATTGAGGAAGCCGCATTGATGGATTCATCTCATAAAGATGCTGAATCAATTCTTTTTCTAGTTTTTCAGCTGGGATCTCTGTCGGGAAAATCCATTGATCAAAGAGACTTATTGGATTATTGGGTTGTAAATCCTCATACAGATGCAAATAATAATGTACAAAATGAGATTCACAATTATACCCATGAAGGGTAAAAGGTGGAATAAAATAAAGAAAACCTGGCCTCAAATCCTGTGTTCTATCTGAGAAAATGACTTGGGCGTTTCCTTCTTCCACATAATAGATGCGTGCAAAAGGACTAATGACATTCTTCCAGTTCCAATCTGCGTCATGAACAGCTAATCCGATGTTCAATAACAATGGATGTAAATAATCTATCGTATATTCCATTTCATCCAATTATACCACAAAGAAAAGCGAAAAAAAACAATTCCCCTAATTCCTCATCATATTTTTATAGATGGTTTGTCGATTTTATCCTATAAAAAAACGAAATAATTCACACAACTCCTTATCCGATAATTGTATCTTTGTACATATAACCATATATAATAAAGTTTTTATGAAAAAGAGTTTTCTGTTATTGAGTATTTGTATGTCTTTTCTAGTCACAACAACTTGGGGCCAAAACTACGCTGTAAATGTTTCTGAAGCACAGGAGCCAATGGCTAAAGGTACATTTGAGCCAACGTGGAATTCATTGAAAAACTACAAGACACCCGAATGGTTTCGCAATGCCAAGTTTGGTATTTGGGCACATTGGGGACCACAGTGTGTAGAAGGATCTGGCGATTGGATGGCACGTTCCATGTATATTGAAGGAAGTCGGGAATATAAGTATCACGTTGAACATTACGGACATCCTTCTGAAGTTGGTTTTAAAGATATTATTCCTCTCTTCAAGGCCGAGAAATGGGATCCAGACAAACTGGTCGCTTTTTATAAAAAGATTGGTGCTCAATATTTTGTTGCACTAGGTAACCATCACGACAACATGGACCTTTGGAATAGTAAATATCAGCCCTGGAATGCTGTCAATATGGGACCAAAGAAAGACTTGATTGATGGTTGGGCAAAAGCTGCAAGGAAAAACGGCTTACCTTTTGGAATCAGCTTTCATGCGGACCATGCTTGGCTATTTTATGAACCAGCACAACGATATGACCGGGAAGGAGAAAAGATGGGGGTACCTTACGATGGTGCTTTGACAAAAGCTGACGGCAAGGGTAAATGGTGGGAAGGATACGATCCACAAGATCTCTATGCACAAAACCATCCACTGAGCAAAGGAAGTTGGGCGAATGGTATGATACATGGACAATGGGCATGGGGAGGAGGAATAACACAACCAACCCAAGAATATGTCACAAACTTCTATAATCGCACCTTGGACGCCATCAACAAATATAATCCCGACTTAGTTTATTTTGATGTAACCGTGCTTCCTTTTTATCCTATCAGCGATGCAGGATTGAAGATTGCAGCCCATTATTACAACCATTATATGGCTACTCATAACGGGAAACTCGGTGCTGTCATGACGACCAAAATTCTTGATGAGAATCAACGAAAAGCGTTGGTATGGGATGTAGAAAGAGGTATTCCAGAGAATATCATTGAAGAACCGTGGCAAACCTGTTCATGCATAGGAGGTTGGCATTACAACACCGGCATCTATCAAAACAACCGATATAAAACAGCTGCTACCGTAGCCCGCATGTTGGTCGACATTGTCAGCAAAAACGGGAACCTTTTGCTTAGCGTTCCTTTAAGGTCTGATGGTACTTTTGATGAGAAGGAAGAGGCTGTTTTGAACGAGTTTGGAGAGTGGATGGCAATTAACAAAGAATGTATCTACGACACTCGTCCTTTCTCTATCTTTGGAGAAGGCCCATCGTCAGAATCTAAAAATCCTATCAAGAATCAAGGTTTTAACGAAACAGATTATAAGGGAATCACCGCCCAAGAGATTCGTTTTACCCAAACAAACAAGGCTTTGTATGCTGTAGCAATGGCATGGCCGACCGATGGGAAGGTGATAATCCGTTCTTTGGCAAAAGGATCAACGCTTTATCCCAAATCTATCAAGCAGGTAACTTTGTTGGGGTATGGAAAAGTTCCTTGCAAACAAACGACAAATGGATTGGTAATCACTGTACCAAAGCAACTAAATAAGATTGCACCAGTGTTTAAAATCAGAAAATAATGGAATATCGTGAAATCGGGAAGACAGGCATGAAAGTGTCTGCATTAAGTTTCGGAGCCTCATCACTAGGAGGAGTATTTCATAGTATCAATGAAGCCAAAGGAATTGAAGCTGTATATACAGCACTTGATCATGGCATCAACTTCATCGATGTATCCCCCTACTATGGGCATTATAAGGCAGAGATCGTTTTAGGCAAAGCACTGAAACACATACAAAGAAACCGTTATCTCCTTTCTACCAAGGTTGGGCGATACGGTAAAGATGGCGTCAACACATGGGATTATTCTGGAAGACGGGCCAAAGAAAGTGTCTATGAAAGTATGGAACGGCTGAACATCGACTATATTGATCTGATAAATGTCCATGACATAGAGTTTGCAGACTTACATCAAGTGGCAAACGAAACACTTCCTGCATTGGTTGAACTGAAAGAGGAAGGCATCGTCAAGCATGTTGGTATTACCGATTTACAATTGGAGAACTTACAATGGGTTATTGATCATGTTCCAGCTGGAACGGTCGAGACCATCCTAAACTTCTGCCATTTCTGCTTAAATGATGATAAGCTCATTGACTATCTGGACTATTTTGAATCAAGGAATATTGGCATAATCAACGCCTCTCCTTTTGGAATGGGCCTTCTCTCCTCACGTGGTGTCCCTGATTGGCACCCCGCACCTGATTCTTTGGTTGAAGCATGTAGGAATGCTGCTGAATACTGTAAACTACAAAATTATCCTATTGAAAAACTGGCAATACAATATTCCGTCAGCAACCCTCGTATCAGTACAACGCTTTTCAGTTCTGCCAACCCAGAGAATGTTTTGAGAAATATTCAAATTATTGAAGAGCCTTTGGATGAACAACTCGTCAAAGAAGTTCAAAAAATTATTGGGAACCAACAAAGAGTCAGTTGGAAAAATTCATGAAGCAATATGATAATCATTGATGCACATAGCCATCTATGGCAAAAACAAGATACGATCTGGAATGGGAAGGAAATCCGTACCACTCAAAATGGTCGATCTCTTTTCTTAGGAGAAGAAGTGCAGATGCTTCCACCTTTCATGATTGATGGTGTCAACTCTGCCGAAGTTTTTCTGTCCAATATGGACTATGCTCAGGTTTCCGCTGCTATTGTTGTTCAGGAAATGATTGACGGTATCCAAAACGACTATCTGGAAAAGGTCGCAACAGATTATCCTAATCGTTTTGTTGTGTGCGGCATGTGTGATTTTTTGAAAGACGGATTTCTCAATGAAGCAAAAAAACTTATCGAGAAAGGATTTCATGGTATTGCCATTCCAGGACATCGATTATTGTTAGACCAACGACGTGTATATCTGAACTCAACTGAAATGATGGAAATGTTTAAACTAATGGAAAAGAACCATGTTTTTCTATCCATCACACTGGCAGATGGCGATTTGCAAGTAGAGGAGTTGCGTGAGGTTATCCAAGAATGTCCAAACTTACGCATTGCTATCGGGCATTTTGGTATGCCTACTATCCCGAGATGGGAAGAACAGATTAAGTTGGCCCGATACGAGAATGTAATGATTGAGTCAGGTGGAATTACATGGCTATACAATAGTGAGTTCTATCCGTTTCCCAGTGCTATCAATGCCATCAAGCAAGCAGCCGACTTGGTGGGAATACATAAATTAATGTGGGGTTCTGACTATCCGAGAACCATTACAGCCATTACCTACAAGATGTCGTACGACTTTATCATCAAATCAAAGGTTCTTTCCGAAAAGGAAAAACAACTTTTCTTAGGGGAGAACGCCATACAGTTTTACAACATATCGAATCCTATTGATTTACCATATATCAAAAATATGTCAGAATAAAAAATATGAAAGCAATTCAAATAACTACTCCAGGAAAAATCGATGTGGTAACATTACCCACTCCGACCCCACTCGATCATGAAGTTCTCTTACGCATTACCTATGTAGGATTTTGTGGATCAGATCTGAACACGTTCTTAGGAAAAAATCAAATGGCCTTAATGCCCGTTATTCCAGGACATGAAATAGGTGCTATCATTGAGAAAACTGGTCCAAAAGTTCCTTCATTCTTACAACCAGGAATGACCGTAACGGTTAATCCTTACACCAACTGTGGAAAATGTGCCTCCTGCCGCAATGGTCGAGTAAATGCTTGTGAACATAACGAAACCTTAGGAGTGCAACGCAATGGTGCAATGAAAGAATACATCACCATTCCATGGGAAAAAGTTATTCCTGCCAGTCGTATCTCACCCCGCGATTGTGCTTTGATAGAACCGATGAGTGTCGGTTTTCATGCTGTTTCCCGAGCACAGGTAACCGATAATGACATTGTGATGGTTATTGGCTGTGGTATGGTTGGCATGGGGGCAATGATACGCTCAGCACTGCGTGGAGCGACCGTCATAGCCGTGGATTTGGACGATTACAAACTGGGATTGGCTAAAGAGATGGGGGCAACCTACACCATCAATTCACACACAGAGAATGTTCATCAACGTGTAGAACAAATCACCAACGGCCTTGGAGTTGATGTGGTTATAGAGGCTGTTGGAAGTCCGTCAACCTACATCATGGCCGTTGACGAGGTTGGTTTCACGGGCAGAGTTGTTTGCATTGGATACTCCAAATCAGATGTTTCCTTCCACACCAAACTATTTGTTCAAAAAGAATTGGATATTCGAGGATCACGAAACGCTCTCCCGAGTGATTTCCGTGCCGTCATCCATTATTTGGAGCAGCAGAGACACTCTATTGAACCATTCATCTCACAGGTTGTCAAACCAGAAGACGCTTTTGAAGCAATGAAACAATGGGTTGATAACCCTGGAAAGTTTTTCCGTATCTTAGTAAAGTTTAATTAGAGACAACTCATAAAAAAGGATAATAATGAAATCTTTAAACGCATCTACCGCTCATAAAACAATTCGCCCGGAAAGAATTGTACAGTTTGGTGAAGGTAATTTCCTTCGGGCTTTTGTCGACTGGATCATACAAAAGATGAACCAAAAGACCGATTTTAACGGTAACGTAGTTATAGTGCAACCACTCCCCGAAGGTCGAGTACCTGTATTAAATGAACAGGATGGACTATACCACGTTCACCTACAAGGTATTGAACAGGGAAACATTGTCGATACCATGGAAATGATTGATTCGGTCAGCCGAGGCATCAATCCTTATCAAAATCCAGAACAATATTTCTTGTTGGCCGAACAGCCAGAGATTCGTTTTATTATCTCCAACACAACAGAAGCAGGCATCGCTTTCGACCCCTCCTGCCTCTTGAACGATCGACCGGCTTCTTCCTATCCTGGAAAGCTGACACAATTCCTCTATCATCGTTATCTGTATTTCAAAGGTGATTTATCAAAAGGATGTTTTATCATGCCTTGTGAATTGATTTTCGAGAATGGAAAACATCTGAAAGAAACAATCCTGAAATATATTGAACACTGGCAATTAGAGGATGGTTTTAAGACATGGTTCGAAACATGCTGCCCCGTATACTCTACCCTTGTCGATCGAATCGTTCCGGGTTATCCCAAAAAGACTGCTGATATTCTAAAAGATCGAGTTCAATATGACGACAACATGCTAGTAGAGGCCGAATGCTTTCATCTTTGGGTCATTGAAGCACCAAAGACATTGGCCGAACATTTCCCTGCCGATAAAGCCGGTCTGCACGTTCTGTTTGTCCCATCTGAACAACCTTACCACGAACGAAAGGTTACGTTGCTAAACGGTCCACATACCGTCCTGTCACCTATCGCGTTCCTTTCCGGCATCGATATTGTTCGTGACGCCTGCCAGCACCCGGTTATCGGGCAATATATTCATAAGGTAATGTTTGAAGAACTGATGAGCACACTCAACCTACCAGCAGATGAATTAGAATCATTCGCTAAAAGTGTATGGGAGCGGTTTATCAATCCATTTGTTGACCATCAAGTGACTTCCATCATGCTCAATGCTTTCCCGAAATATAAAACTCGAGATCTACCGGGACTCAAACGATACTTGCATAGGAAAGGGACATTACCAAAAGGACTTGTGCTTGGTTTAGCTGCCATCATCACTTATTACCAAGGTGGAAAGCGTAAGGATGGTACTCCTATCCAACCAAATGACAACAGCGATATTCTTGACTTCGTACAGTCCTTATGGAAAACCGAGAGTATCGATGAGATTGCACAACGTGTCTTAGCTGCCACCTTTATCTGGCATGAAGATCTCAACGAGATTCCAAACTTGACCAACCTGTTAAGAACTTATTTGAAATCTATTCAGGATAATGGAATGTTGCTAACGGTCCAAAGTTATATCAACCATGAGTAAGTCATACATCCAAATACATCCTAACGATAATGTGGTCGTTGCTCTTACTGCCCTTCCCCGAGGAACACAGATAGAAGTCGGAACATCCACTGTAATCTGTAAAGAAGATATTCCCGAAGGACATAAAATAGCCATTAAGAATCTTCAACCGGAAGAACAGATTATCAAATATGGTTTTGCCATAGGAAAGGCTACTCATTCTATCGCTAAAGGTTCATGGGTAAATGAAAAAGATGTACAAACCAACTTGTCAGGACTGGAAACCTATGTTTACCATCCCGTAAGATATAGTAATCCTTACTCTTTTGAAAATCGTTCTTTTAAGGGATACCGACGGAAGAACGGAAAAGTAGGTATCCGTAATGAGATCTGGATTATTCCGACGGTGGGATGTGTCAACAGTGTCGTTCAGCGCCTTGCCGAAGAGATGAAGGAAGAAACGGGAAGCAATAACTTCATTGCATTTACTCATAACTACGGATGCTCACAACTTGGAGAAGATCATGAGAACACCCGCATTATATTACGGAATATGGCATTGCATCCCAATGCAGGAGGAGTATTGATTGTTGGATTAGGTTGTGAGAACAATCAGCCCGATAAGTTCCGCTTATTGTTGGGCGACTACGACAAGGAGCGTATCCGTATCATGGTGTGTCAGAATGTCTCCGACGAGATTGAGGAAGGAAAGAAAGTGCTTCGGGACTTATATGATCAGACTCTTCATGATGAACGCACGGATATCCCTCTCTCTGAATTGAAAGTCGGGTTAAAATGTGGCGGCTCTGATGGATTCTCTGGAATCACAGCCAACCCTTTGCTCGGCGAGTTCTCGGATTATCTAATCGCACAAGGAGGGACAGCAGTCCTGACTGAAGTGCCTGAAATGTTTGGAGCAGAAACCATCTTGATGAATCGCTGCCGTAATGAACAACTGTTTCTTAAAACAGTAAACATGATTAATGATTTCAAGAATTATTACCTCTCACATGGTGAACCGATTGGTGAGAATCCATCGCCAGGGAACAAGAAAGGAGGAATCTCGACCTTAGAAGAGAAATCATTAGGCTGTACCCAAAAAGGTGGAACCAGCGAAGTGACAGATGTGCTGAAATATGGAGAATGCTTAAAGACAGCCGGTCTAAACCTCTTATCAGCTCCAGGCAACGACCTTGTAGCATCTACCGCCTTGGCTGCAAGCGGTTGTCATCTGATTCTTTTCACAACAGGCCGAGGAACACCATTCGGTACGTTCGTGCCAACGGTAAAGATCTCGACCAATACAAATCTATACCAGAACAAACCACATTGGATTGATTTTGATGCAGGCATTCTGACAAAAAAGCCAATGGATGAGGTTATCCAAATGTTCATACAAACCATTATAGATATCATCAACGGACATCCTGCATGGAATGAGAAGAACGAGTATCACGATTTCTCCATTTTCAAGACAGGAGTAACATTATAAAAAAAGCCGGCTTGATTACCGGCTTTTTTATTTTTATAGAAGATCTTTATTCGTAAGATGCAGGAACGAAATCTGACTGCAGCAGATAATCGATACTCTCCTTAATACTTTCAATGACAGGCATTGAATAGCGCTCAACCTCAACGATGATTTCTTTTGTACCAGCTTCCTTGATGTTCTTGAAGATAGCATCAAAACCAACCATACCGCTTTGTCCGAGCTCACATTCATCCTTGATATGTAACATCTTGAAACGGCCTGGGTATTTCTTGAAATACTCAACCTGACTCTTGCCACCACGCATTGTCCAGTATACATCCATTTGGAAGAATACATATTGTGGATCAGTGTGTTCCAGCATATAATCGTACATCACTTGGTCTTCAACCTTCTCATATTCGTAAGCATGATTGTGGTAACCATATTGAATACCGTTTTCTGCACATTTCTTACCAATGGCATTAAAATAGTCGCAATAAACCTGCAGATCATGGATGCTCTTTTGCAAACCCATCCACGGAGTAACAATATATTTCATTCCAGCTGCCTTATGGTCGGCAATACATTGATCCCACCATTTCAATGCTTCACTGAAATCACCTGATTCCAATTCTTCAGGAGAGAGCCCATGATTGATGTGTGAAGACAATGGATTGAGTCCGTTAGCCTCAACTACTGCCTTATAATCAGCAGGAGTCTTACCATAGAACTTACCATCATTGTAACTAGCAGCCTCAACGCCAGTGAAACCCATTGCAGCCAACTTCGGCAGCAAAGAATCGATAGGAGATTCCTCGTTAATCAAACTACGAAGAGAATACAACTGTACATTAATGTTTTTCTTTACCGGTTCTGCTTTTTCAACCTTTTTACACGAAGGCATTACCATCATAGCGGCAATTGCCATCATTAATAAATGCTTTAATTTCATGACTTTGTTTATAAAAAATGATTTCTTTTTACAAAAGTACGCATTATTTTAACATGACAACCAGAAAAGTAGAAAAACATCAAGAAAAAAGCAAAGAGGATGTGTTTATTGTTGAACACACCCTCTCTACCTATACAGAAATAGATTATTTAAAAGTTAAGGCCAATATTCACGAAGAAACAACCGTTATGCGAAGCATCGAAATAGTCCTTGCTGATATTTGCTAAGCCAAGATCGTATCCTAATTCCATGTATAACATACTGAATGCTGCTCCACACCCGATACGTACACCGCCATCGAAACGGCCGAAATTGTTATCCGAGAACGAACCATACGCAGCACGGTCACCGAAGTCCCGAATCTGTCCACCGACCCCACAGGATAGATAGCCTCCCAAGAAAGGTTCTATCGCTGTCATCGGTGCAACGACACAACGGTATTTAAGCACCAACGGGACTTCCAGATAGTTCAGATCATAAGTGAATTTTTTCCTTCCATACGAACCTCCCCCACCTTTCTCGATATAGGATAAACCCGTTTCAAAGAACACTGGAGCATAATAAGATAATTGAACTCCTACAACGCCACCTACATTAAATCCACTTTGAACACCACTTCCATTCAGGTATTGATCGTCTGAATGAACGGATGAGGCAGACAATCCGAAGCGAAGACCAACATATGTATTTCCCCCAAGCATGAAATCTCCATGTGAGCCATAATGACTTCTCATCGGATAGGAATGACGGGGTGGCCCTGGGCGATGGTATCCCCGACGCGGTTGGGCAGAAAGGGGAAGAACAAACATAGCACAAATTAGCGCTACGACCAAACCTTTCATCGTATAGATGTCAAAAGTAAAATGATAACGTTTCATAAGTTTTATGTTTTAATGGTTTTTTCTCGTTACAAAAGAACCATTAATCCGATAACCCTACAAAAGAT
>OCVV011283171.1_pt1 | contig 11016 bp, 7 predicted proteins | sample 1539721 | NCBI WGS metagenome assembly OCVV01 (sample SAMN02144230, study PRJEB22623) | gut metagenome | biome: sheep rumen | host: Ovis aries | place: New Zealand
CTGCCGCCGGCATTTACAGCAGGCGCACTAACATTGCCTGCCCCGCTTTCACTTCCAGCCTTTGCTTCAAAAATCGCAAAAATCTCATCCCAGTTCTTTTCGAGATATTCAGACAGTTCCTTGCGGCGTTTTTTTGAATGAACATGAAGGCTCTTTATAATTTCTTCGCTCAAATCGTTGCGTCTGGTGCGAAGCTGTCGTGCGACATCGTTCCATTCGCGTTTTTCTTTGCCATCAAGATAATTTTCAATAATTCCAAGCTGAAGCTTTTTTATCCGCTTCTGCAAAGTAACAACCGGGTCGCGGAAGAAACTGAAAATCAAAAATACAATCAAAAGAATCGAAATAAATATACAGATATAAATAAGCAGGCGGAGTTCTTTAGACAGTTCAAAAATGTCACTCGTATAAACCGCACTCACACGAATTTTTCCAATGCGGTTACTTGAAAGAGCAACGTAGAATCGGCCATCAGGGAGTTCAAGAAGTTTTTCCGGCTGCTGATAATTATCACTGCCACGAGCCATTGCTTCACTGCGACTCTTCCAGTAATTTAAGGCTGGTTCACGGAAAGTTCCACGATTTCCATACGGAAGATTCAAAATGAAACCACCGTTGTAGTTTTTATCAGCAAAAAGAGTCATACCTTCGCCAAGTGAAATTACATCGCGGGCAATCAGCTCTTTTTCTACCTCGCGCATATTCAGATAGAACAGACAGACACCAGAATAAATGCCATCCACCCAGCAGAATGGAACTGAAAGAATGAGACGGGCACGGCTTTCATCACAAAGAAGCACAGATTTTGTTTCGCTTGTGATTTTCTGGAGCGTTTCAAAATCAATTTCGCCGGTGTCTTTTACAATGTCATTGTAATTTTTGTAGATTTTGCTGATTCCGTTCTGTTTCAGGAGATCAGAATCATCAAAAGAGCTGTAATGCACGTTTCGCCCGTTTTTATCTACAATTCGAATGCCATTTAGGGCTGGAATTTCAGAAAAAAGCGTTTCCGTAAGACGGCGGCGGGTATTTACATCGCTTTCGGACGGATTCTGGACATAATAAGAGCGCACGGAGGCATTTTTTGTCCAGGCATTGTCGCCTTTTTCGACTAAAGTGAGAATCTCGGAAATGTACGAATCGCAGCTTTCAGAAATCTTGTCGAGCTGCCCGGTATTTTCTTCGATTTTTGACTGAGTATAAAAGCGCGTTTCCAGCTCGTTAAATAGAGTGGAATGCAAACTCAGCACAAGTCCCGCAAAAAGTCCCAGGGCTGCAAGCAGACTGAAAGCAATCTTCTGGCCAGAAGTCATTTCTACCCTTTGATTATCGGCAAATTATAGCAATTTCTACACTGCTGAAACAGTAGTGCCATGCAAATTTTGTTTGCGGAATAGCTATAAATGGTTTATAGTAATGGGGATGATTGATGTAGAGAAAGAAGAACAGGCTGTTCCACGCGCTTTGCTAGTTGGTGAGCCTGGTAACAATTTACAGGAACTCAAGAATCTGGTAATTACACTCGGAATGGACGTAATTCAGCGGCTTACTTTGAACCGGATGGAAGTGCATCCGGCTTATGGCATTGGTAAGGGTAAGGCTCAGGAAATTGCTGAACTTGCCAAGCAGATTGAAGCCGACTGTATTATTTTTGATTTTAACCTTGAGCCCCGCAAGCAGCGTAACTGGGAAGAATTAACCGGTATTTCATGTTTTGACCGTCAGGAAGTAATTATCCGCATTTTTGGCCAGAGAGCTCAGACTAAAGAAGCTGTACTTCAGGTTGAACTTGCCCGCCTTTCTTATTCCCTGCCTCGCCTTGCACACATGAATAAGGATTTTTCACGCCAGCGTGGTGGTGCTTTTGGTGCAAAGGGTGCCGGTGAAACTCAGCTTGAACTGGACCAGCGTCTGGTGCGCGAAAAAATCAGCGCAATAAAAAAAGAACTGGCAGAAATTGAATTAAACCGTAAAACTCAGCGTAAGCAGCGCGACAAGATGCCTGCCTGTGCCCTCGTTGGTTATACAAACGCGGGAAAATCTTCCTTATTAAATGCACTTACAGGCGCAGATGCATATGTAGAAAACAAGCTTTTTGCAACACTGGATCCCCTCACCCGTAAGCTTCCTCTCAACGACAGTGCAGGTGTCCTCATAACAGATACTGTTGGATTTGTAAGTAACCTTCCGCACCACCTTATTGATGCCTTTAAGTCTACACTGGAAGAAGCCGTTTATGCAGATTTGCTGCTGCTTGTTCTGGATTCTTCTGATCCGGAAGCAGAGCAGCAATATGACATTGTCTGTAATGTACTTGAAGATATTGGTGCCGACAAAAATCCGCGTCTTGTTCTTTTGAATAAGGTTGATAAGGCTGATGATGAAAATCACACTCTGCAAAAGCTGCGCCTTAAATTCCCGGATGCAATTTTAATCAGTGCAAAGGATGAAACTGGTTTTATAGACCTCAAAGCCCGCATTTACGAATTGCTTTATGGTGAACAGGCAGAATATATTATTCCTGTAACTCAGGTTGTTTTGATAAATCAGCTAAAAAAATCAGGCTGCGTTGAAAAAGAAGAATGGCTTGATGACGGAGTTCACATTACGGCCCGCGCAACAGGAAGGCTTTTAGCCCTCTGCTCGCCGTTCATCAAAAAATAAAAAGGAACTGCATCATGTCTGACAACAAATCTACAAGTAAAAATCTGCTCGATAAAATCCTCATTGTAATCATAATTTTTCTTGTAATTGTGATTGCAATGGGTACGATTTTTGGACTATTAAATAGAAAGAATCATACTCCAGAAATATTGATTTCTCAGGGAAAAGCAGAAAGTCTTATGGCTCCAGCTGACACTACCGAGGTGGCTTATTACGAACTCGGCACTTTACGCATTTCTACTGCCGGCGAAAAATCTGAAGAAAACGGATGTCTTATGATTCTTTCTCCATGGCTTGCCTACCCTGCCGGAGATACTGTGCTTTATGAAGAGCTTTCTCGAAAAAGTGGTTCAATTCGAGGGATTTTCCAAGCTTATTTTTCTTCCAGAACAAAAAATCAGCTGCTCACAGAAACCGAAGAGCATATTGAATCAGTGATAAAAGATGAAATTAACGCCGACCTGGCACTAGGAAAAATCAGCGATATATATTTCACCGACTACCTGTTCTTAGAATGACAAGCACTCTAAAAAGTTATATACTCCTAACAAAAGAGGTTATAACTATGTGTGCAAAAACGATACCAGCCAGAAAAGATGTTCCAGCTAAAGACAAATGGAACTTATCTTCAATTTATAAATCAGATGATGAATGGGAAGCCGCTCTAAAATCGCTTCCTGAACTTACTAAAAAAGCTGCCGCTTACAAAGGCCGGCTCGGGGAATCTGCAGTAACACTTCTTGCAGCTCTTAAAGAACTTGAAGCTGTAAATCTTACTATGGAAACTGTATATCACTATGCATCTCTCCAGCACGAAGCAGATGAAGATGACCCTAAAGCTACAGACCGCGATGGCCGTGCAATGATGGCTTACACACAGATGCAGGCAGAGCTCAGCTTTGTTGATCCAGAAATCCAGGAAATTGATGAAACAAAACTCCGTAAGTGGATCAGCACAAAAGAATTCGCAGATTATCGCATATATATAGAAAAACTTTTGCATTTTAAGCAGTATATTTTGAGCGAAAAGGAAGAGCGCATTCTTTCTCTTTCAATGCAGCCTGCCCAGACAGCTGAAACAGCCTTTAGCGTTCTTACAAATGTTGATATGAACAAAACCTTTGGCACTGTAACTGAAAACGGCGAAGAAAAGCAGCTTACAGAAACTACCTGGGGAGTTTTCATGCATTCTCAGGACCGTAAGGTACGCGAAGAAGCCTACAAGAAGTTCTATGCTAAATACGAAGAACACCAGAACACTATTGCCGCGCTCTACGCCGGCTCCGTGAACCAGGACGTTTTCAGCATGCGCGCCCGCGGCTACAAGAGCTCCCTCGAACAGGCACTTTACGGCAATAAGGTCCCAACCGCCGTTTACCACAACCTTATCGACTGCGTTCACAAGAACCTTCCAGCCCTCCACGACTATTACAAGCTCCGCCGCGAAGCCCTGGGCTTAGCAAAAGGAGACCTCCGCCATTACGATGTGTACGTGCCTCTCGTAAAATCTGTAAAAACCGTTACAACTTATGAACAGGCCGTAGAAATCTGTAGAGCCGCACTCGCGCCGCTTGGCACCGAGTACACCGACAGACTCTGCGACGGCCTTTTAAACGGCTGGGCAGACCGTTACGAAAACATCGGCAAACGAAGCGGTGCATTCAGTTCGGGCTGCTACATCGGTAACCCATATATTCTTTTGAACTATAATGAAGAAAATATCCGTGACGTATTTACAATGGCGCATGAAGGTGGACACAGTATGCACAGCTGGTATTCTGTACATAATAATCCGTTTATGTGCTATGACTACACAATTTTCGAAGCAGAAGTTGCCTCTACATTTAACGAAGAGCTCGTATTCCAATATCTTTACAAGAATGCAAAAGACGACGAAATGAAAAAATATCTGCTTTCTATGAGAGCAGATGATATTCTTGCTACCCTTTATCGTCAGACAATGTTTGCAGAATTCGAATTAAAGGCTCATGAGCTTGTAGAAAACGGAACCCCTCTTACAGCAGAACTGCTCCGCAAAATCTACCGCGAACTTCTGGAGCTTTACTTTGGTCCGGAAATGACTTTCGAAGCAAACAGCGATATGGAAGGTCTTAGAATTCCACACTTCTACAGTGCATTCTATGTATATAAATACGCAACCGGAATCTCTGCCTCTATGGCCCTTGCAAAACGCGTAACAAACGGCGGTGAGAAAGAACGCGAAGACTACTTTGCCTTCTTAAAGAGCGGCGGTTCACGATATCCAATTGAAAGTCTTAAAGTTGCCGGTGTTGATATGGCACAGACAGAGCCTGTTCAGGCTGCTTGCGACGAATTCAAAAAAATCGTTGCAGATTTGGAAAAACTGTTACATAATTAAATAATACAAAATATGAAACGAATCGCCTTATTTGTTCACAATCTGACAGTTGACTACTCTCTCTCTGTTGCACAAGGTGTCGCTTCATATTTTACTCAGGATAAAGACGTAAAACTGGTTATTGCACAGACCAATCAGCCTTACTATCCGTACGGACTTTATGAATATCAGTATTGGGCTGGTGCAGAACTCTTAAAAGCTGAAGATATAGATTTGATTATGATTGTCACAAGCGCGTATCAGACCTATATCCGCGAAGCTGATTTACTCAACTATCTAAAACCCTTTACAAACAAACCGATTGTTTCCATTGCCGTAGCTTTGCCCTTTGAAAATGTTCATTATACTGTGAGCGACTGTTATAAAGCCTATGACCAGGTAGTTGAACATCTTATTAAAGAGCACGGCTGCAAGAACATCGGTTTTATTTCAGCAGCTAAAACAGAGTCAAAAGAAGCAGTAACTCGTCTTGATGCCTTCAAAAAAGCCCTAAAAAATCATAATCTTGATTTTAACCCGGAAAATGTAATTGAAGGATATTTCATTCGCGAAGCCGCTTATAACATAACCCTCGAAAAATATAAATCGAAAAAAGACATAACTTTTGATGCATTGATTTCTGCAAATGACTTAATGGCAGAAGGTGTAATGAAGGCTCTGCAGCAGATTGGAGTAAAAGTTCCAAAAGATGTAAAAATTATTGGCTTTGACGATACTGTTCGTGCATCTTTTACATCACCTTCCCTTTCAACGATTAATCAGGATATTACAGGTCAGGGCTACGAAGCGGCAAAACTTGCTCATAAAATTTTAAATGGAGAAAAAGTACCTCGCGAAACAAAAGTATTTGCAGAACCAATATATCGTCAGTCTTGCGGCTGTATAAAAACAAGCAATACTGCATTCATAAGCCGCACTCAAGATGGAAAACTTGTTCCAAATACTCATATTAATTCTCAGACAATTGAAGATTATACAGAATCATCTAAAGAAATTGTTGCTATTTACACACTTATAGATACCTTCCAGACAAATCATACTTTGAGAGAGCTTTTTAGTTCTCTTCCTGAAATCTGCGGACAGATAAAAGTTTCTTCTATGGCTGTAGCTCTTTATGAAGAGCCCGTTGCATTCAAAAAGAACGAAGATATCACAATTCCAGAAAAAGCGTATATCAAAGATTTTATAGTAGATAATCAGCATATAATTCCTTATGAAGACAAAGGAATTGAAGTGAATACCCGAAAGAGTCTTATTCCCGAAACCTATGCATCTAAAATAGCAGGCTCCTTTGTTGTTCATCCTATTTTTTCCGGGGAAAAACAATACGGCTACATTGTTCTTCAACCAAAGAATTCAAGGTTTAATATTCTCTATGTCTATCTCAAACTGATTATAAATGCTATTGCAAATGCCTATGATTTTACGCAAGCCATTTCAAAAAATCAGGCACTCACCAGCCGTAATGAAAAGTTGTTGAAAAATAATCAGGTTTTGAATTATCAGAATTCTATTGATGAACTGACTCACGTTCTGAATCGCCGTGGCTTTATGGATAAGGCTGAAAAAGAACTTAAAAAAGCAGCCCGAAGCGGAAAAAGCGGTATGGTTTTCTTTGCTGATATGGATGGCCTCAAAAAAATTAACGACACTTATGGTCATAAAATCGGTGATCTTGCAATTCAAACTGAAGCAAGGGTTATTCAGGAAGCATTCCGTGCTACAGATATAGTAGGCCGCCTAAGTGGTGATGAGTTTGCCATAGTATCTACGGGTCTCACACGCGGATATATTTCTGCAATCAGAACACGAATCGAGCAACTTAATAAAATCTTCTCTGAACAGGCAAATTTACCACTTACTCTTTCGCTGAGTTTAGGTTATGTTCCTTTTACTCCAGAAAAAATCGACCTGGATGTCCTCCTTTCGCATGCAGATGAAAAGCTGTATGAAGAAAAAGAAATAAAACACGCGCAAAAAAAGCAATAAACAGTTTTTTCTAAAGTTTTAGTTCAATCTCTCCGATATTTAAAAAGTAGAATTTTACACTAATTGCAATAACTGCTAAACCGTGCTAAAATTATTTTAGGTGCGAAAAAGTTAGGAGAAGATTAAATTGAATAAGGCAGAATTTAAGACATTTTTATCAGCTGTTCCAAAGGCAGAGCTGCACCTCCACCTAGAAGCAGTAATAACCATCAGCGGAATCAAAAAACTTTACAAGAATAAATTCGGCAAGGAAATGACAAAAGAAGAGCAGAAGGAGCTTTTCTCATACAACGATTTGAATGGTTTCATTCAGTCCTTCCTCAAAATCCAGGGCATGTACTCTTCTGTAGAAGATTTTAAAATTGTCTTTGATGAACTGGAAAAATACCTTGTAAAAAATGGAATTACATATACAGAAGTATTCTTTGCCCCTACTGCCTTCCTGAAAATGGGCTTTAAGTATGAAGAAATGGTAAAAATCTTCCACGAAAAGATTGCTGCAATTAAGGCAAAACGTGGAATTACCATCAAACTTCTTATGGATGTTTCCCGCACCTTCGGTTGTGAAAATGCAATGCATAACTATGAACTTCTCAAACAGTTCCCTTGTGAAGATATCATTGGAATTGGTTTGGGTGGTGCAGAAGCAAAAGGCCCTGCAAAAGATTTTGCACCTGTTTATGAGCTTGCACATAAAGAAGGCTGGCATGCTGTAGTTCACGCCGGAGAAGATGTAGGTCCAGAATCAATCTGGGATTCCATCAATTACCTTCACACAGAACGCATTGGACACGGAATTACTGCAATTCAGGACGAAAAACTGATGGAAGAAATCAAAAAGACCCAGCTTCCAATTGAAATCTGTATTACTTCAAATACCTTTACAAAGAAAATTGTACAGAAGGCAAAAGACCATCCGGTTCGCGCATTCTACGACAAGGGCATTCCGGTAAACATCAACACAGATGACCCGGTTTTCTTTAAGACTACCCTGCTTGATGAGTTTTGGATTTGTCACAAGAAACTGAACTTTACGATGGACGAAATAAAAGAACTTGTAAAGAACAGTTTCCGTCAGTCATTTATGAGTGATAAAGACAAAAAGGCCGCAATTAAGTCTGTTGATGAGGCCTGGAAATAAGGAGGGGAAAGCCTTCCCCTGCGCCCGCACTCCGTTGCGGGCTACCCCTTCTCCTAGGGGGACACCCCCTAAAACCCCTATGACAAAACTCGAACAATACTACAACAAATTCCACGAAGAACACCGTCTCGCAACCCGTCATGGGCTTGTAGAATTTAACACTACCCTTCACTACATAGAAGAAGCAATCTCTCTCCTTCGTCATTGCGAGGAGCGTAGCGACGAAGCAATCAACAATGTAAATTGCCACACTGCATCGCATTTCTCCTCCCTACACCCCATCAAAATCGCCGACATAGGAGCCGGCACCGGCCGCTACTCGGTAGAACTCTGCCACCGCGGTTACGATGTTACTGCCGTTGAACTTGTAAAACACAACCTTGAGATTCTGCGTTCAAAACACGAAAACATCAAAACCTGGCAGAGCGACGCCCGTGACCTTGGCTTTTTAGACGACCAGACTTTTGACATTACCCTGCTCTTTGGCCCCCTCTATCATCTTCATGGAGATGAAAATAAACTTGCCGCAATCAACGAAGCAAAACGCATCACAAAAAAAGGCGGCATAATTTTAATTGCCTACGTAATGAATGAGTACAGCGTAATTTCTTATTGCTTTAAAGAACATAAATGGAGCGAGGTTGCCCAAAAAGGTGGTCTCTCTCCAGACTTCCACACAATCTGTACAGAAGACGATTTATATGATTATGTAAGATTAGATGATATTAACAGATTGAATAAAGCCGCAGGACTCGAGCGAATCAAAATAATCTCTGCCGACGGACCTGCAGATTATATGCGCCGTGAACTCAACGAAATGTCAGAAGAAGAGTTCCAGGCATTTTGTGCTTTCCAGCTTGCAAACTGCGAGCGCCCGGAACTTGTGGGCGCAGGCAGCCATTGTGTAGATATTGTAAAATTCGGTGGTTGAGCCTGTCGAAACCACCATTAACCGCGGGCTTTAATCTGCTCGGCAATCTTCTTTACATCCTGAATTTTACCTTTAGCTGCAACTAACAAAGCCTCATCGCTGTCTACAATTACAACATCATCAAGACCAATTGTTGCAATTGTACGCTTTCCGCCACGGATATAGCTGGAAGTTGTATCAAGAGTAATTACATCACCCTTTACTACATTCTGATTTTCGTCTTTTTTGCTGATGTCATAGAGTGCACTCCATGAACCAACATCATCCCAGCCGGCGTTCAGTTTTACAACCTTACCCTTTGTAGTCTTTTCCATAACGGCATAATCAATTGAGTCGCCTTTTATTTTTCCAAAGGCTTCCTTGTCCAGGCGGATAAAATCAGTATCTACAGTTGCCTTTTCAAAAGATTCTATTGCAAGAGCAGCCATATCAGGGCTGTGGATTTTGAGTTCATCAAGGAAAGTGCCTGCCTTAAATACGAACATACCACTGTTCCATGCATACTCGCCACTTGCAAGATATTCCTGAGCTTTTTCAAGACAAGGTTTTTCTACAAAGCGTTCCAAAGTATAAGCTCCATCTGTTTCGGCACCAGCAGCCTTAACATAACCGTATCCTGTTGCCGGGAAAGTAGGAACAATACCAAAGGTAACGAGCGCACCTTTTTCTGCATTGAGGGCAGCTGCTTTTACAGCCTTCTGGAAGGCTTCAACATCTGCGATAACGTGGTCGCTTGGAAGAACTACAACAACAGCATCCTTATTCTGCTTCATTGCAGCACAGCAGGCAGCAGCAATTGCTGGAGCAGTATTTTTAGCCATCGGTTCAAGAATAATTGTAGGGGTGGTTGAACCGGTCGAAACCACTTCCCCCATAACTTCACCAATCTGCTGGGCAACCATAAAACGATGCCCCTCGCCACAGGAAATAATAGGACTTCCGAGTTCAAGCCCCTTAAGACGAAGTAAAGTTTCCTGAATCATAGTACGCTCACTAACGAGCGGTAAAAACTGTTTAGGATGCTCTCCCCATGAAAGCGGCCAGAGACGGGTTCCTGCCCCGCCACTAAGAATAATTGGAATGATTGTCATATTAAGTTCTCCTTTATGTCATCCCCGGGCTTGACCCGGGGATCTGTACAATACACAGTCCCATGCAGATTGTCGGGTCAAGCCCGACAATGACACCACACATTAACGGTTTACCACTTCAAATATACCATGTGGGTTAAGAAACGCGAGCAGTCGCGCAGCGTTTCATTACATTTGTTCAATCGAATATTTGAAGCGGTGGTTGAGCCTGTCGAAACTACCGCTTCAAATATACCATTAAAAGCATAATATCACTATTACGTATTCCGCTGATGCGGTTCGCCTGTCCCAGAGTTACCGGACGAATTGCCTCAAGCTTGTTGCGGCTTTCAGCAGAAAGCGACGGAATGCTGCCGTAGTCAAAGTCTGCAGGGATTCGCGCATTTTCCATTTTGTGGAGTTTTTCAACGCGCTTATCCTGCTTTTCTATATAATACTTATACTTTGCGTCAATCTTTGCCATTTCCCAGTCCGCTTCAGGGTAGCCGGGATTTTCCATATCCGGCTTTTTCAGAAGCATAGCTTCAATTTCAAAAAGGCGAGCATATTTTTCGTTCACCGCATCAAGCTGTGCCTGAGTCTTAAGCCCGCAGCGGAAAGCATACTTAGCCAGGCGGCGGTCTGCCGTATCATGGCGGAGCTTAAGACGATACTCGGCGCGGGCCGTAAACATTCGGTAAGGTTCTTTTGTACCGAGGGTTACAAGGTCATCAATCAGAACTCCAATGTATCCTTCGTCACGGCCTAAAATGACCGGCTCAAATTCCGGAATTACGTCAAACTTGTCAAAGCCCGCATCCTTCTGGATTTTTCGCTCATA
>OCVV010963400.1_pt1 | contig 11015 bp, 7 predicted proteins | sample 1539721 | NCBI WGS metagenome assembly OCVV01 (sample SAMN02144230, study PRJEB22623) | gut metagenome | biome: sheep rumen | host: Ovis aries | place: New Zealand
TAGAATCAGTTATTATATCACTAATTGTATCTGTAACAGGTTCTTCTGTTTTAATAATGGTACTAGATTCTTTTGTAGTAGGTTCTTCCATAGTTGTGGTTATTATTCCTTTTGTTGTTTTAGATTCTTTAGTTACTAAATCAGTAGATGTAGTAGAACTTTTAGTTGTGTTCAAGTTAAAATACTTACATCCAGTAAGTAAAACACATATAACAACAAATATTAAAATGATAGAACCTAACAACATTTTTTTCATATAATTAACTCTCACACAAAATATATTACCATAATAAAAGGTAGAAAAAAATAGTAAACTATTTTTATTTACGCTTAAAATAGTTCACTATCCTTATTGCATTCTTACCACTTTTTTAAAATTGTGGCAGTTTTGCAATGAAATTAATTATTTTTCATATTGTTTCTTAATACTTGATATTCACTATATATTTCTTCTTTTAATTCATCTTTAAATTGTTCTATAAAAAATATTAGGTTGCTGGTGGGAAATAAAGAATTAAATCCATCTTTAATATCAGCCCAGCTTTTTTCATAACTATTTGAATTTAGTCTGTTTGTTTTAAATATGAATTTCAAAAAGATTTAGGCTTATCTTTGAATGTATTATACATACGAATTGACAAATCTCTTTTTTGCTTATTAGTAGGATTTTGAATCTCATCGAGTGCATGATCAATATTCGAAGCATTAAAATAAAGATAAATTTTTTTATCAATTAATATTTTGTTAATATTGTTTCGTTTGTTTTTATTTCTCTTTATAATTTCCTCTTTATTAATTGCTTCTATTCTATCTAAATAATACTTTATTCTGTTTATATTATTATTTTCTACGATATATTTATCTGAAATATAACAGCCGTCCATATCACAAACTTGTACGATTTCATCAAAGTCATCTATCCTGTATGCTTTTTCGTTTTCTAATAATTTTTGAATATCATTCCTATAATTATTCTGATAGTTTTCTTCAGATAATTTATCGCAATTGAAAGGAATGATAGTCAATTTATTTGAATCAAATAACTCATTAAATAATGATAACCGTAGCTTATCGAAAGGGCCTTCAACGAGAAATAAACATTTTATCATCTAAAAGACTGCCTTCCACATTCATACTCGCAATTATATCTTCTGTGCTAATCAAATCAAACAGGTGATAATTATTTGTATCAGGATTAGCGATTAATCTATAATATAAATCTCTTAAATTATTATGTCCTTTAACATTAGTCAATTGAATAAATACTTCTTTTGGGTTGGTAGTAGTAAAGAAAATACTTTTATAATTTATTTTCTCTAATATTCTTAAATTATGTGATGTGAACATTAGTTGCCCATTAGAGAAATTATCAAACGCATATATTAGTTCTCCAAGTAAATATTCAAATACTCCACTATCAATTTCATCTATAGCTATTAAACAGCCTTCATTCGAATATGCTTCAATTAATCCACTTAATATAGATATTATTTTTTTAATACCATTAGATTCATGTATAAGTGGAATAACATGTCCATTTTTTTTACCAGCTATTACAAAAGAAACATAATCACTATCCACTTCATTTACAACCGCTATATCTTTAGGCATAACTATTTCTACATAATAATTTGGTATAATGTTCGGCAATACCTTGTTTATTGTTTTAACAATATTTGAAAAGACTATAAATTGATTTTTTGGTAATTTACTATAATATGTAAATGGAACAAATATATCACCACATTTAATGATCATATGCCTATTATCATTTTCATTTATAATTGATTCTTGTTTAAACCTAAATCTAATTCCAACATTAGGATTTTCATTAAAATAATTAATAGAATAAATAGATAATCTAGACGATGCGAATATATTTAAAGATAATACAATCCAATAATATGATTCAAGAGATTTATTATTGTTTATGATTTCAATTAATTTTGAATTGAAAATGGTTGAATAAGCTCCTCCTATTGTATTATTAGTTTCATATCTAGTAATTAATTTATATGTATTTCTGTATTCATTTTTCATTTTATTTAAAAATTGATTATTTATATTATCCGGATATGAAAATTTATATGTTATATTATCTTTAAAATTATCTTTATATGATAAGGATTCTTCCATAATAAAAATCCTATGATCATCAACACCAAGTTTAACATCATATTGAACATAGTAATAATTATTATCAAAGTTAATTAAAAAATCAGCTCCAATGCTATAAGAATCTTTTTCAAACATACAATAATCAGTATGTGTATCATTTAACGAATTTCCAGATAATAATATTTGAATAACTCTAAGTGCGTTTAATGCACTAGTTTTCCCGCTTCCATTTTGGCCATATATACCAAGAACATTTTTAAAATCATCTGGATCTATATCACCTCTTTGTACTCTCTTTTTTTCTGAATAAAAGATTTCACCATCTTCTATATTTTTAAAATTATGCATTCTTAATGATTCTAGTCTAACTATTCCTATATTATTCATAGATTCCTCCTACATATCAATTATACTATATTTTTTAAATTTCAATACATTTTGTTTCGATTTTTAATTATTAATAATATAAAAAAGACTCAAAAATTCGTTTTTGAGCCTAATTATTATTTAATTGATATTCTACGTCTGAGAAACTAATATTTAATAAATCACTTATATCAGAAGTATTATCTAGCCATCTAGATATATCATCTTTTCTTATAATCAGAGGCATTCTTTCATGAATGAATGATATGTTATCATCAGCACATCTAGTAATAATCGAGAATACTGGAATTCTATTTTCTATTCTATAAATACCAGCTAAATAAATAACATTATCATTTTTTGATTTTATAGAATATTTATTTTTCTTATTTCCTTCCCATTCATAATAGTTAGACGCTGGTATAACACATCTTCTATTTTTAATTCCATCAATGAATAATTTCTTTTGATATATGGTTTCACATTTAGCATTTATTATAGTGGTTTTATTTATAGAATATCCCCATTTCATTTTAAAAGAATCAGCTTCTAGATTCCTGTTATTACAAATAACTGGAACTATATCGCCAGGAAATATTTCTCCACTAGTTTTTAAACCTTCTTTATTTTTTATTTTTTCAATGATGGCTTTTATTTCTTTTGAATCATCATCGATAAAATATCTTCCACACATATATCCCCTATTAGTTTTGTTTTATAAATATTTATTACTTCCAAATAGTAGGTACACCATCTACATAATGCCAGTATTTTTTCCTATTATGCAAAGGCTTAGTTTCTTTATACATAACAACTTTTCTTTTATATGAACGAAAATATTTATCCTCATATAAATTATAATTATCTTTCAAATAGATTTTCAATTTATGACAATGTTTAAATGCTCTATTTCCAATATATGTTACACTATCCGGAATGGTTATTGATGTCAGAGATGAACAGCCTTCGAATGCATGCCATCCTATTGATGTGACGCTATCTGGGATAGTGATTGATGTTAGAGATGAACAACATGAAAACGCAAACCATCCAATTAACGTAACGATATTTGGAATTGTGATTGATTGTAGAGATGAACATTTGTAGAATGCACCATCTCCTATTGACATGACACTATTTGGAATTGTTATTGATTGTAAAGATGAACAACCAGAAAGTGCTTCTATTCCTATTGAAGTTCCACTTGTTATTACAACTTCTTTTAATTCATCATTTTTGATATATACTGCTGCAAAAGCTGGGATAGTTGCGGTTTCTATAGAACAACCAAAGAATGCAGTTTTTTCTATTGATGTTACACTATCAGGAATTGTGATTGATGTTAGAGAGGAACAATTATAGAATGCCCAACCTCCTATTGATGTAACACTATTTGGAATAGTTATTGATTGTAGAGATGAACAATTATAGAATGCTTCATTTCCTATTGATGTAACATTATCTGGGATAGTGATTGATGTTAGAGATGAACAATAACGGAATGCAGCATATCCTATTGAGGTTACACTATTTGGGATAGTGATTGATGTTAGAGATGAACAACCTACAAATGCACATTCTCCAATTGATGTGACACTATTTGAAATAGCTATTAATGTTAGAGATGAACAACCAGAGAATGCTCCAATTCCTATTGATTTAACACTATCTGGAATAGTTATTGATGTTAGAGATTTACAATTATAGAATGCTCCAAATGGAATATATGTACTTCCTGTAATTGTTACATTTTTAAGGGATGATGGAATATAGTATGCGGAGCTTGTTATTGAAGATGTACTAGAACCATAATAAGATTGTGTAGTTGCAGTACCTCCTGCATAACTACTAGTTCCAAATATATATCCAAATGGATATTGATAAGCATCATATCGGATATGTTCTTTATCACCTACAAAAGGTAGTGTGATAGATTCAAGAGATGAACAACCAGAGAACGCATATTCTCCTATTGATGTGACACTATCTGGTATTATTATTGATTGTAAAGATGAACAGTCACGGAAAGCATAACTTCCTATTGATGTTACTAATAAATTTTCAATTATTTTAGGTATAGTAACATCTGTTTCTTCGCCAATATATCTTGTAATTATTATAGAATTGCCATCATCAGATTTTTTATATTCAAAACTATTAACATCCGTTTCTTTTTCAACAATTGAACCATTTTGTTCTAAGAATCTCATTTCCATAATAAACGCCTTATAATAAGTTATATTATTCCTCTTTCTTTTTTATAAATATGAACTTTAATTAGTGATATTATAACCATTATTAAACTTATTAAGAGTATAATTCCTGAAATACCTAAAGAAAAATATAGTTTAATTTCTTTATATAATTCTATACCAAATAAATTATTTAATTGATATTCAAATAGACGTTCAATAAAAACAATATTTAATAATGCTGAAGTAAATGATGTAATCATTATCGCTCTAGACATTATATTAAATGCTTCACTTTTAAAAGCTCGTTTAAATGTGAAACCAAATAAAAAGATAATACCGAAAGCAATCAATAAATCTATCCATATTCCATAATCTACTATTGGATCATCTAAAGATAATATATTAGAGATTAGGAAAAGAATTGCGATTGGTATTAATAATAACGCAATATTTCTATATGTAATTATTTGATCTTTTTCATCGGTATCTATCTTTTTTGCGTAAATGAATCTGGCGATACCGATTACTATTGTGTATATACCAGCTATGATTCCTACTAAACCATTTTTAAAACTGGTTTGTGTATATATTCCAAAAACCATTTTAAAAATGCCTATTAATACGATGATTATTCCTGCTGCATAGCTGGTAAATACTTCAAAACCTTTGCTTCTCATTATTTGTTGATTGATTCTCTAAATTTATTGTATTTTTCTAATAATTCTTCAGAAATTGAAGGTGGTATTTTAGCGAATGCTTTTTCAAACATCTCTCTAGTTAGAGGGATAGCGACTCTTGAATTTCTTGCTTCTATTTCTTCTAAAGCTAATCTACAGGCTTCTTCAACTATACCAGAGATATCAGCGCCACTATAATATCCGGCTTTTACTTCCTTCTTACCAAGTGGAGTATCAACTACTACTTTTCTATTAGTCATATTCACTATATCTTGTAAAGTAAAACCTTCTTCTAAATGGTAAGTTTCTGTACCATTAGTTTTGATTGTAGGAAGTTTAGATTTAATAATAGCTTCTATTGCTTCATCATCTGGTGGTGTAACATGCACAAGATGACTAAATCTCTTATATCTTAAATAAGCAGGATCTATAACGTCTGGTCTATTTGTAGCCGCAACCATAATTCTTTTTGTACCATTTACACCAAATCCATTGATTCTTTGAAGAAGTTCAGTTGTGACCGCAGCCTTATAATCTTTTGTATCATCTCCTCTTTTGCTGAAGATTGATTCGCATTCATCAACAAAAAGTACTGCGCCATCAGGAGATGCGTCTATTTCTTGGAATAATTGTTTAACTGCTTGTTCAGATTCACCAACATATGATTTAAAAATATCTGCTGGTGTTACAACGAACAAAGGTAGCTGCATCTTATTTGCGAGCGCTTCAGCGAACATTGTTTTACCAGTTCCTGGTGCGCCATACATTAGTATTCCTAGTCCACCTTCCATTTTATAATGTTTAAGAAGTTCAGGATTTTCAGCCATAAACGCAAAAGACTTAACTAATTCTTTTACGTTATTTAATCCTTTTACATCATCAAAAGTAGTATTTGGAATACTAGAACTCATAACTGAACCATATGATGCGGCTTTCGCTAATAATCTTTTATAGTTATCAGCGTATACCTTCTTTTCTTCATCATCTATAGTTCTTTCACTGATACTTTTAGCGCAGCTTGCGGCGTTAGAATATCCAGTTCTTAATAATCTTTTATCTTCTAAAGAGATATCGTTTCTATCTTTATATTTATGAAGAACGCTTCTTATATTGTTAGTCGCTTCATTAAAGCGACTTTTAAGTTCGTCAATTGATAAAGAATCGGTATCTTTTCGATCTTTATTGCTGCCAATATCCATAATAACTCCTATGCGATATCATCAATATTAGAACCTGATCCAGTATTTGTTGATGTTGAAGTAGTATCACTCACTGGTTCATTATTCATGTTATCAGTATCATTGAATCTCTTAGCGAACTTATCTAATACTGCGCCATTAGATTCGCTTCTTCCGAGTCCTTTACCTTTTTGATCTAATTTAGCGTTTAACTTTTTAGCGTTTTCAAAAGAACCTCTCATAGACAACATCGCTTTTCTCATCTCAGTTGACATAACAGTTGATGTTTCAATAGTAGAGTTGATTCTAAAGATTAATGATTTAATACGGTTAACATTGTTTCTTTGTGCTTTTTTAATCTGTCTTCTTTGTTTCATTCTCGCAAAGAAACCATAATTAGTTTTTAATTGTTGTTGAGTCATCTGTTCGCTAAATAATAGATTATCATCCATAATCATCATAGCGTCATTGAATAAAATCTCAACATCTTGGAATGTTTCCTGCATTTCAATGATATCTTCAAAGATTTCAGATACAACTAAGAAATTAACCATTAATTCAGTTCTATAATCATCTTCTCCATATCTAGCTTTGTAAGCTTGAGCTCTTTCATAAACTCTTTTTTCACAATCGTTTAATCTTTCTTTGTTTTGAGCACGTCTAAATTCAATTTCTTCTTTAGATCTAGTTACTTGTTTTACAGGTTCGTTATCTACCTTTTTAACTTGTTGATTTTGATAGTTTGGCATAATTATCTCCTTGCTTATTATTAAATATTATTTTCTAAAAATTCTCTAATTTTCTTCTTTTCTGATTCATTATTATAGAACCAGTTATAAGTATAGATGTTATAGAACTTCCATCCATTTTGTTTGAGGATATTATAATACCTACAGTTAATATCTAGATACTTTTTACCACTTATATCCTTTTCTGCCCATAAGCCACATAAAGCCTTTGAATAGTCGCTAGATAATATTGCGATAGGTATTCTAATAGATCCTTTAGTTACACCATAGTTATATACTATTCTAGTTTTATCTATTCCGATAGATTCAAGGTATTCACTAATATTCTTATAGAATGTATTAGGTTCTTCTTGAATAAATTGTTCCTTACCGAATTTAGATAGTTCTCTAGATATAAATAGATATTTTTGAATGAATTCAACATTCTTATTAGTTATATCTTCTGGATTTATTGAATGGACTACATAAATCTTTGATTTAGATCTAGTAACGGCTACGTTAAATATACAATCTCCAAATTCTCTATTTAATTCACCAAATGATTGAGATATGAATCCACCTTTATTCTTGCCATATGTTAAAGATAAAATCATATGGTCACATTCTTGTCCTTGAACTTTTTCAATAGCTTTTACAAAGAATACTTTTTCAGGAACATCTAAAATATTTGTTAGTTTTCTAATTCTTTCATAAAGAACAGAATCCGCTTTGATTAAATCTAAAATCAAATCTCTTTGGCTTTCACCAAATGCGACAACACCTAATGTAACAGCTAATTTATTTGTTTCAGGATTATAGTATCTATCAAAATGGTTTTTGATTATCTCAACTACCTTTTTAGCTTCAGGATAGTTTTCACCAAATTCACATATTCCATTTTCGATATAGATATCTTCAATTCCCAAATCATCCTTTTTAGGATTGAAAGTAGGGAATGTACGCATAAACGGATAATATTTTTCTTGAGAGAATTTGATTAGTGATTCAGTCTTACTTCTATAGTGACACTTTAGTTCATATGTCTTAAGCAATTTTGAATTTAACGCTATCGCTAAGGCCGATTCTTCCTTAGATAATATTTCATCATTATCAAATTCTGTATCAACTTCTTTTATTTTGAAGTGCTTGATTGGAGGCATCTGCCACTCATCACCTACTATAATGCATTGTTTAGCCCTATATAATAGTGGTAACATCTCTACAGGTAACATCTGTGATGCTTCATCGATTATTACTGTATCAAACGATTCATAATCATCTCTCACAAATAGTAATGATGCGGTCGAAGGCGATAAAATGAAATTTCTCTTAAGTTTTAATAAAACTTCTGGTTCATTTTTAAATAATAATCTTAGATTCTTTTCAGCTTTTTCATTATATAGCGCTCTATAGATTTCATCATGTTCATTGATATAAGACATTAATGTATCTTCATTCTTTAGAACATTTAATTCTTCTATTTCGCCATATAACTCATATAGTTTATTAGTATCATCTTCTAAAGATAAAGCTATTTGATTCATGAAATCAGAATATTTAGTGATCTTCGCTTTAATTAAATCATTATATAAAGATCTCATTATTATATTCTTAAATTCGTTCTTTTCATCGATATAGAAATCTAAATTAGAAACATATCTTTCAACCACTATCTTAACATCTACTAATTCATTAAATCTAACATCTTTAACTATATTAACGAATCTATCGTATGAAGATAATAATTCACGGTTCTTAACTTCGCTAATAAATGATTTAATCATTTCAAAAGTCATATCACAATCAGCGTATACATAATAATTATCATCAAACATTGGACGTAATCCATTTAATAAATCAGTAGATTTCTTAATTAATTTAGATAAAGTATCTTTATTATTCTTAACGAATGTTAAAAAGTTATAAACCTTATCTACATTTTTAGAACCTAGTTCTATTAAACCTAGTATAGTTTTTGCGAATACTTCTCTATTTTGGACTTCAATTCCTAAAGCTATTTCATCTACAAGGTTATTAAATCTAGTTGAAATAATTAAATCGCTTAAAACATTATTTAAATCAGATATAGTGTAGTTATCTTGTTTTAATAAGCTTGCTAAAGAAGTGATTTTCTTATAATTATTATCCACAAGTGATAATACAGTCTTAATATTTTCATTATATCTAATTAGAACTTTTAATGTAGCGTATAAACTATCATTTAATTCTTTTTGAATAATTCTAGATATATTAGATTTATTAGCTGATATTTCTTTTATAGTATTTAAATAAGAATTATAAGCTATAACTGAATCGCATATTTCATCAAATGTTACATCATCTAGATAACTAAATCCTTTTAATTTCTTATATGCGTTATTTGCGCTAAAGTTAAAGAATTTAATCTCTTTTCCTTTATTCTTTAGACAAATATTATAACTAGATTCAATAAAGGTTAATGTTTCACTATCTAAATCTTTTTTGAATACTCTATAGAAATCGTTTAATGATTTTTCTTTTTCGTTTTCTAGATTACTAATTAATTCTATAAATGATTTTAATTTTAATACATCTTTTTCTTCTAGATAGTAACTATTATTATTCTTTAAGTACTCAAGATTAGAATTAATTAGTTCTAGTTCATCTTTAGATAAATCAGATATTAATTCTATATTCTTTAAAAACATTTGATAATCAATTAGCTTATTAAATTCTATATCTACATCTTTAACTACTCTATCTTTAATATTTAGATAATCAACAAGCGCTAGATATAAATTTTTATAATATGAATCTAGATTATTAATATTTAGTATTTGTTCAACTTGAATCTTATTAATATTGTTTTCTAAAAACCAAACTAAACTCATTAAAGTTAGATTATCAAATTCAATATTATTATCTTTTATAAGATTATATATTTCTTCAAGATAACTTCTAGCGGAATTGAAATCATCATAAACTTTTTCTTTATCCGCACCATACTTGATATTGAAATATGGGCACTTCTTAATAGAGTGAGTATATTTGTTAGTTAATATTTCAAGTAATGAACTAATTGAGTCAATATTATTCTTTATTAAATCAAAATCATTTTTAGATATTATAAATGCTTTATCTTTATCAATTAAATGTAATAATTCAAGATTTGAATCATATTTATAATATTCTAATAACGCTTTATAGAATGAATCTTCTATTAAATCATTATCATTTGTGAATTCATAATATTTAGTTATTGAATCAAAAATCTTATTAGATGCGCTCTCTTTTAATTCACAATCTCTATTTTTATTATGATTTTGATAATCTTTTTTAAGTTCATAAATTCTCTTTAATTCTTTTTTGATTTTAGATGGAGAAATATTTGCGGCTTGTGATTCTGTTTCAGCTTCTAGAAGTAAAGAAAAGTTTCTTATATTTTCAGGAAGCTTCGCATATACTTCAGTCATCGCAGATATCTTTTTACTAGAAAATAACACTTTCTTACCATGCGAAATTAAACTTGAAATCATATTGGCGATAGTTAAGGTTTTTCCAGTTCCAGGAGGGCCCTTAATAATCATTGAATTACCTATTAATGAATCATGAACTATTTCTTCCTGAATAGAATCATATGGAAGTATTAAATCAAGTGAACTTACATTAGTATTTTTAATAGGTTCAGAATCATTCTTTAAAAATATCTTTTGAACGTTATCGCTTAAATATACTTTATTATAATGATTCTTTAAATCATAATACATGCATATA
>OCVV011023988.1_pt1 | contig 11015 bp, 17 predicted proteins | sample 1539721 | NCBI WGS metagenome assembly OCVV01 (sample SAMN02144230, study PRJEB22623) | gut metagenome | biome: sheep rumen | host: Ovis aries | place: New Zealand
CTTCCCAATATGGCGGCGTGTCAGAGGCTCGAACTCTGAAGGCTTTTACACCCAACGGTTTTCAAGACCGCCCGACTACCAATTATCACAACACGCCGCGGAAGGAGAGGGGATCGAACCCTCGCAACCTCTCGGTTGAACGGTTTAGCAAACCGCTGCAGTACCTCTATGCTTACCCCTCCATAAATTTATCTAAACATAAAAGTTACAACCCTTACATCAGAAGCAGAATTATTCCAGAAAAAATCTTCCTTCCCAAACTCGATATAAGAATAAACTCGATCAACCAATTCTTTCAAAGGATTAACCATATAAACCTTTTCGACTTTATCCCATTCTACATCTTCAGCACGCCAAATCTCTTCCATCTTATCCTCATCCTCAACTTTCGGATTGTCTTTCAGATAAAGCAGTGCATCAGCAAGATTAAAAAATTTAACTTCATCATTAGTTATTGGATGATTTTTCCTATAACTGTTAAAATGGTCATATTCCTTTTTAATACCCTCTGATACATTTCCGGGTAAGCCACCGTGCATCGCATCGAATTCAGGTACATCATAACTCTCTTCAAAGCCAAGAATAGAAAACAGTTCATGAGTTCCATTAGCCCACCACAGGTCAACTTCTTTAAACTCTCCGTCACGCTTGGTAAAGACTTCAACCTTTTCCCACTTATTTTCTTTGTGATTAAATACTTCTACATAGTAAAAAGGACTCCAACTCATTTCTAATCTCCTTTCTTCTAATCTTATTTTTCTATATATATTATAAATGAAAATTAGAAAAATTTCAAATTTACTATGAATTTCCAAACCATTCTTCAATGGTCTTTTCAGAGAATCCTAAAACAGCAGCAAAGCGCCGACAATAATCCCAATACAAATCAATAGGGAGTAAGTCATAATTATCGTCCCCAAAGAGACCAAATACTGCTTCATATTTTTCTGAAAACTCATTAAGGTCACCATTTTCAACTAGTCTAATTGTTAATTCCCCTCGTCTCATTTTTTTCTCCTATTTATTCCTATACCACTTATACCACCAACGCAAGGCTACTTCCTTCGTGGGGAAACGTTCATGGACAAACTCATCTTCTTCCCAAAGTTTCAGAAAATGTTCCTTAGATAATCTCCACTTGTAGTCAGAAATCTCCCAACTCTCTGTATATTTCTTATGCTTAGGGCGTGCAGGCATATCTTCATCGCGTTCAATCTGATTACGAAAGCTTTTGTTAGCTTGCCGTTTCTTCTCTTTCGTAGTCTTTCGCGTATGGTCAGTAACCCACGGATTTTTCTTATAGCTCCTACTCATTCCTATGCCTCCACGCAGCTTCTTCAACCTCATATCCAGTTTTCCTGGAAATACGATTAACGTCCAACTTCAACTGGTGTGCATTTTTATAAACGTCAAAAGAAAACCTCAATAAATCAGTTCCACTTGGCGTTTCTTCAAAGTATTCAATATGTTCACAATGATACTTATTCTTTAATAAGTCGCAAAAACCATCGAGGTCTACATTAAATAACCCCGCCATTCCGCGCCAGTTTGTCCACGTCTTTACATCCGCTACATACCATTGGCGCCCAGCCTGCCACTCATCAACCTTAAGTACGTTACTCATCTGCCATATCCCTTATTGCTTTCCAATATGAAACCGCTTCAAAAAACTTTTCCAGTCTTTGAATTGGATTAGCATCTCTCCACTCTGAAAAAATTATTTCTGCACGTTCACCTATATAAACTAAATGTTCTAATTGCTCTTCTTCAGTAGAACTTGGCTTATAAACTTCCATTGCTAATGCATCAATTAATGAATTGATGTATGTCATAGTTTTTTTATCCATTTAATTATTATACCCCGCAAAATCGAACAGAACCAACTTTCCATTCTTTAAACCAATATTCCCATCATGAACATCATTCACATAGCACTCATCAACCACGTTATAGAAATCATCCCCATAAATTTCTGCAAGCAAATCAATAATGCTGCTATTAGAACTATCCTCACACAGACTCGGATAACTACTATAAACCATATCCTCATCAGTTTCAACCTTTTCTTGGACAACCAACTTTAATCCATGAATATTGATTGCAGTTGTAGTCGGGAAAACATCAATTACATCAGGATAGTTATCTAAAACATAGTTATAAGTCATGAGTTCTTCATCATTATAATCATAATTAAACTCTTCTTCACTGTATCCTGTGCTGAAGTTAATCTTTGCAACATAAGGAAAGTCTTCCGGCACAATCACAAGACGAGTCGCCCCATTATACATATGCACAGGGCCGCAAGTCGAACAAAAATACTCATCTCCATCGCCATAGAACCGAATTTCCTGCCAATGCTCATAACCTCTATCGTTGTAAAAGAAGTCATCAAGTTGATCAAACTCACAGAGCTGTTCAATCAGAGCATTGAAGTAGTTGGTGATTTTCTTTTTTTCTTGAATTGTTAATTCCATCTCTCTTTTTCCTTTCTTCTAAATATATTATAACAAAAATTCAAGAAAAAATCAAATTTGCCCAATAAAAAAAGGAGGGATTAGCCCTCCAGTTTCCTAATTTGACGCTCCAACTTCTTTTTGACGCCGGGGCAGTCAGTGTAACGGCCACGAGTTAAAATAACGTTCAGCCGGTTCTTCAGATAAATAAGTTTCTCTTCCTTAGTCATGAGAAATCACCTCAAGAAACAGTCCATATTCATCTACAGGAGTAATCCTATATCCATAATCCCGATAGGTCTGAACATAAGTTTTCCAAGCCTTGCAAATATCGTTAAATGCGGCCTCGAGCTTCTCCTGTTTTTCCTGCTTCGCCTTTTCTGCGGCCTCTTTTTCGGCCTTAAATGCCTTTTCATCTTCCAGACATTCTTCGACCGTGTTATACGATTTTCCTGTAATTTCACTCTGAATAATCATATACACCTTCTCCTTTTATAACTATAAAACCCTTAAATAAATATATACCTAAGTGACTTTCACCATACTCCATACTACTTTCAAGTATATTCAGTCAATAGGGAGACAAGTCCGAAGACCAAGGAGCGACCTTGACCTAACCTGCCCCAGCTCGAGATCTAGAGCCATCATCCTATATGGGATTGATTACCCACAACTTTCACCCACCTTACGGCATAAGATTAGAAGGAACGGTGCTTCGCGCCTACTTTCCTTAGATAAACTTTTATCTTCTGTGTCTTGTCGATTTGAGCTACTCGTACGCGACTCACGTAGGTCTTATACACAGATTTCTCTGCTTCACAACAAAAGGAATTATTGGCTTTACCAAGGTTTGAAACAGTCGCCGGCTAATCCCTAACTTGGCTTCTTCTCCACAGAAGCGTCTATTACTTCCCCGACCCACATGCTACCTTTACTTGCAATAGTAGAAGTGCTACGACTTAGGTTTGGGGATTTAACCACTCCACCATAGGAATCGCTTCTCTATGGAACAGAGCTACTCATAAGTATCCTTACTTTATAACTCTGACCTATTCATCGCACCTCAGCCTACTGGTTCAGTAGTTCTACACTGAGTTCTTAGTTATATATTTATTTAAGGGTTTTTCAAGGTTCACGCACTCTGCGTTTACACGGGCTTGTGACCGTCCTTGGCCGCATTACGCAAGTAAGGTGAGGGGCGGAAGAAAGGAAACAAAAGCCGCCCCTCGTTTTATAATCAAAACAGTTTATCTGTTTTTCTCAACCTTATATATATATTATATCTGAATTTTAGGATTTTTTCAAATTTTCAGGATATATTTTTTTGAAAAAATAAACTTTACTGATATAGTTCATTTCATCATCATATTCCCAGTCTTGTAATCTACATTCACTGACGGGACCACTTCCGTTTTTCTCCCGCCAATGTCCGTCACGATACACTTTGAAGTGCCAGTCAAAATCAACCTCATCCATGATCTCGTCCCAACGACAAAACGCTCTAAAAGCGATTAGTTCTTCATTTGCTTTCAAGATTGGAATTGAATCCAGAAGCTGCACTTCACCTTTGAAATCAGCTACGATTCCATCCAGAAGCTCCGCTATATATAGATTAGAAACTTCTAAATCAGAAAGACCCTTATCAAAAAGCTGTTCCATCCAAAGATAAGCATAGCCATTTTCGTTCTCAAAAGCTCGGTCAGCATCATACCAGTCTTTTATATTGAAGGCATAAGAGCCACAATTTGTGGAGATATAATTGTCTTCATAATAGTTCTGGTCTGAATTAGCTACGATTTTATTTGGTATGGTAGAATTAAGTGACATTTCTTCTCCTTTCGTATATAAATATTATATCAAAATTTCAGATTTTTTTCAAATTTTAATTTGGAGAGAAAAAGCTTCCTTTATATACACGCGCGGGCGCGCACGCGATTATACAGGAATTTTTGGAGAAAGTCAAATTTTAGTGGAAATTTGATTTTTAGTGGAAAATTTGGTATAATATAAGTAGAATGGATAGAAGGAGGATTCTATGGACGAGAATAGAGTTAGGAAATATGACGAAATTGTAATGACGGTTTTGCAGAATGTATTAGTGGAAAAAGAAAGGGTTGGAAAGATTGTACTATTTGGTTTCGATCCGAAGATTTATTCTCATAGACTATACTATCATGCAGCCGTAATTGCAAGCGCAATTAACCAAGAGAATATATATTTGGGAATGAGTATAGTGGACTATGTGAGGTTTGTATGCACCCATTGGCGAATGAGAAAGATACTGCGCCGGTTCGGAAATTACTGGCATAGTGAAGACGTCGATCCAATGAAGTTGTCTTCTGTCCATTCTGTAATGCACCATGTGAAGGAATATTATGAGATTGGCGAAACGACTTGTGGAAATATTGTAAAAGAGTTTTACGAGAAGGAAGTTTAAATGAAGGGATTTATTGACGGAATTGACTTTTATAATTTGGAAGTTCAAAAATATTATGCGCCGCCCCGTAGTTGGAGCGATGAAAAGAGGAAAGACACAGCCGTATCAAGAATTTTTAGTGGAACTTGGTGGGGCGCTAGAAAAGTCGATGGGGCGTTCTATATGTTTATTAAAGACGAAGACGGGAATATGTTCTTGAGGGGACGGAGTAAAAGTGTAAGTGGGAAGTATTTAGATAAATTTGATTGGGTTCCTCAGTTACATGAAGTTTTTGAAAAAATGCCGAATGGGACGTGTTTGCTTGGAGAAGTTTATTTGCCAAAAAATGAACAAGCCAAAGCAACGACTTCAATTATGAATTGTTTAGTCGACAAAGCGGTGGCGCGCCAGCAAAAAGATGAAGATAAATTGCACTATTATGTATTTGATATTCTTGCAGACGAGGGTGAATCGTATGTAGGGATGAAAGCAATTGATAGATTCCTTCGTTTAGATGATTATGCGGTAAAGTATACAAGTGAATTTATCGACTGGGCGCGGTATACGAACGGAAAAGAACTTTGGGACAACTTACAAGAATTACTTGCAAACGGATATGAAGGAGTAGTAATTGTTAGAGATGACGCGCCATATCAGCCAGGGAAAAGACCAAGTAAAGACTGTCTGAAGATTAAGAAAGAATTACAAGATACAATTGATTGCTTTATTTTAGGGGCAATAATTCCTACAAAAATTTACACTGGAAAAGATGTGGAAAATTGGCCTTACTGGTATAATGAGCAAAATTCTCAGAAAATTTTAGATTCAGATTATTACAAAGAAAATCATAAGACCATGTATGAGTTGTACGTAGACGGCGCGCCAGTGGTGCCAGTTACGAAACCATGGTTCAATGGATGGGCAGGATCACTCAGACTTGGTGTTATAAAAGATGGGAAAGAATTTGAAATTGGTAGTTTGAGTGGAATTACCGATGAAATTAAAGAAAATTGGAAGTCTTATGTAGGTATGCCGCTTGAGGTTACTGCCATGGAAATTATGGACACCGGAGGACTTCGGCACCCGAAGTTCTTGAGGTTCCGTGATGATTTAACGAAAGAAGATTGCACTTGGGAGAAAATCTTTGGAAAATAGTAGGAGGGAACTATTACCAAATGGATGTACAATTAATTTTATTTTGTTTAGTCGCCTTTATTGTGTTAGTTGGAGTCTATAAGTTAGGCTACTATGTAGGATACAGAGATGGAGTTGAAGACGGCGCCACTTTAGTAACACAAGTTGGATTAGATGTTTTTGAACGAATTGTAAAGGCCGGCTTTGAAGATGTTGAAATTGAAAGAAAATAAAGAAAAGACCACTAACAATTAAGTTAGTGGTCTTTTTATATCTATTTTGTAACTTTGAATTTCCGACGTAATAGAGTCTTTACTGTACCTTTTGCATCAGTTGCTTTTATCTTATACCTATATTCTCCCACAGGTAGTTTTCTAAAAGCAATATATTGGTCGATTTTATTTAAGTTGTAGGTTTTTGAATTGGGTACTACTGATTTAGTTGCATAACTTATATCCTTTCCATTATCTGCCCGTTCAACTACTACCACAACTTTCTTCAAAATATTTGCGCTGGTAATTTTACCCTTTACAGTAAAGCGGCTTCCTTTCTTAAGTATGGTTGGATATGATGCGCCGGTCAGTGTGAACTTACTTGCGACAATTGAAGTAGTAAGTTTAGAACGCAAGGTTTTCCAACCACTATCGGAAATTAAGTACGTTTTCAAGTTATATTCTGGATAGGCGCCAGGGCACTCCTTTCCAGTTACGTCAAAGTGACGAATTACTCTTGATGCAGGAACATTGTACTTCTTCATAAGGTAACGTACCAATTCACCGGTATTTTTAATCGTACCGTTCTTAACAATGTATTTACCATTCTTTCTGATAACGCACATCTCGATACCGATAGAATTGAGGTTGGTACATATTCCATGATATTTTGCTCCTCCGTTGCTTTTGCCGTAATCCTGAAGTCCACCGCCGCAGTGCCAAGCCGCAACATTGTCGTTGACGGATTGCCAAATCGAGTTTTCATCTACGAAATAGTGCGCGGAGGCTCTACGATCGCCGCCATAGAAGTAATCTACGTTATTCTTAGCGGTTGATACGGCGCCGACATAGTGGATTACGATGTACTTAATTGTGTTCCCATAACGTGGAGAATGGTTATAGGGACTTATTTTTTTGTTTATCTTCATAGATACCTCCTATATAATTTTTAACGACTTTTTAATTTCTCTTATTTGCTCTTTTAGCTCGTCATGGCGTTGCCACATTGTATTCATGTCGCTTTCAATTTTATAAATGCGCTCAACCACTCGATTGTTTTCTTCAATCTTTTTTGCTAATTCATCTACTCGGTAGGCGATTAAGCGGTTTGTATTGATTGCTACAATTAAAGCAGGGACGGCTCCAATTAGGGCAGGTAAGAGAATTATTAGAAGTTCGTTCATTGAGAGCCCTCCTTTATTTTAATCGAACAAGTTGCATATACCAGGTTAAATTTTGAGCTGACCCACTATTTTGTCTTGCTCTTAAATCAACAGTGAAACTTGAAGTACTTTTGTATTGATACATTACTTGTAAAGCCATGGCATTGTTAGTTACTGATGGTTTTTGAGCATAAGCGGCACCAATAGCACTATTATTTATAGCCATTTGTATACCTCTATAACCGGTAGCACTAGCACCAAACCTACAATCAAAAATTATTATCCAAGTACCAGCAGGAATAGTTTTATTTACACCAAGACTTGTTAAGGTTGTACCACTAGCAAAGTTAGATACTGTACCATAATACCAAGAAGCAGTATGACCTAAAGCATCTGTACCACTTACATCATTGTCAAAAACATCTATATTATTAAAATGTCCTACTAATTTTTCTAATAATGCTTTTATATTTAACATTAAGTTCACCTATTTAAGTTTCATAGCTCTATAATAAAAGTTACTCAAATTTAAAGCTGTTGTACTTGAACTACTATATTGCCTTACATCAAAATCTAATTTCCAAGAAGAGGTTTTATTGAAAGTAGCAGATAATTCAATTGCTGCCGCGCCAGTTCCAGCTTGCCAATGTGTAGTTCCATAATATGCTCCACCTGCATTTATACGAGCGCTTCTATAAGAGGTGTTAGCCTTAGAAGCAAAACGCATTGAAGCAAAAACTACCCAAGTTCCAGCAGAAAGAGTGGGTGCTGTCCAATTACTCCCAGCTAAAGTATCTACGCTTTGCCAGGTATTAGAATTTGGTATGCTAATTGCGCTATCATATCCGTAATTATCGCTTGGTTCAACAGTTCCAATTGTATTATAATGTTGAACCAATTTTAATAATAAAGCCTTTATATCTAACATTGTCTCACCTATTTAATACGCAAAGCAGTTAATGACCAGTTTACATCTTCTGCAGCGCTTCCTTTATTTTGACAACCTCTTACATGAAGAGTAAATGGTACGTCACTTTTAATTGCACCAACACAGCTCATCCATATTCCATATGTAGCGCCAGGAGATGGAATTTGCATACGAGAAGCCCCTTTATTTATAACCGACCCTCCTTGTGGGGTATAGCCCAATTGAACGAGACGATAACCACTTGAATATCCGCCGAATTCTACATGACCACGACATATATAAACTCCAGCTGGAAGATTTGTTATTGAACCAAAAGTTGATAAACTGGTGCTTGAAGAAAGTGAAGCAATTGTACCAGAATTAGAATAAAAATCTCCAACGTTATTATAATGATTGACTAATTTTAATAATAGAGCTTTTATATTTAACATTTACTTACTCCTTATACTATAACAGAAGAAGTCCAGCCAGCTGTATTTATAGCAGTATATAATGAGTCAGAAGTTGCAAGATCCATGTAAAACAAGTTGCCCTGTACCGTTCCGTTAAATGTTACATCTCCATTCGCATTTGTAATTGCTGCGATTCCACCACTTACAATTGAACTTCCATTCAACGTTACATCAGTTACTGGAACTGAAGGTATGTCAGAAGTTAAAGCTACTGTACCTGTAGCATCTGGAAGCGTTATAGTCCTAGTTGATGTACCAACACTTGATTTAATAACAGTTAAGTTTTGAGAACTAGGCAAATATATTTCACCTGGATAGTTATAATTACCAACTTTTAAAGTAGTTGCATTGGAAAGTGCTTCTACATAAAATCTACCCGTTGCCAACCTAACCTTAGTTGAAGCATCTGTACTATTAGTAGTTAGTACTGGATAAAGTTGCGCATCGGCTGTTTGTTCAATTACCGCCAACTTTTCATCAGTAGTTACATATCCAGCATCATTCGTAAAGACTGATATATTAGTCGGTACTGTTGGAATATCAGAAGTTAATGCCAATGTACCTGTAGTAGCAGGTAACGTAATAGTTGTATTAGTAGTCATACTACCGTTAAGAACAATAATAGCTTCATGAGTTTTTAACAAGGACAGCTTTCCACCTTTACTGCTAGTACCGATTGTTAACCAATTACTATTATTATCCATAACAAAATTCAATCCTTCTGCATATTTTTTAGTTTCTGCAGAAGATGAAGTTCCTGTTAAAATGGGATAATAATAGGTTCCAGTAGTTGTTGTAACAGAAGTTTTTAATTTTTCATCTGTTCCAGCTGATATAGCCGCCCAGGTAGGTGCGCCACTACCATTAGATTTGAGATAATATCCGCTTGTTCCAGCACTAGTAGGAGCATAGAAAGATGGAGAAGTTGTAGTACTTCCATTAAGTGAAATTGTAGGTACTGTGGGTATATTAGAAATTAAAGCTAAAGTTCCAGAAGCGGATGGCAGAGTTATTGTTGTATCTTTAGTCGCATTTGGTACAAGAGTTGTAAAATCTCCAGAAGAACCAGAATTAGATAACCGTAATTGTCCTTTTGTACCAACTCCATTTCCAATTCTAAGATTAAAAACATCATAGTTAGAATCTTTATACCCAACTTGCAACAAAGTAGAATATTTTTTTGTTTCTGCAGTTGATGCATTTGTAGTGAGTACTGGATAATAAGCAGTTGTAGAATTAGCTAATGCACTTGTTTTTAATTTTTCATCTGTAGTTACATATCCTGCGTCATTTGTAAACACAGATACGTTGGTTGGTACAGTTGGAATTGCTGCATCCACATATTCTTTAGTTGTTATATCTAAATTATTATCAATTGCAGCTAAATTTTTCATATCTACCTCATTTATATAAACTGCCCTTTCCATTTTCTGGAAAGGGCAGAACAACATCTTCCCTTAATTTTATTATATCATAATTATAAAGAGAAGTCAAGTTTTAATTAAACTGTAACTATGCACTTAATTGTAATCGCAGAACTTTGCGCCGTATTGATTGAGAAGTTAGTTCCATCATAATCAACAACAACGGCCTCTCCACCCATATATGCTTGGAAAGTAAGCAATTTACTTGCAACTCCACTCGCACTAACTGAAGTTTGTCCTGCTGCAATTGTAAGAGTCTGATAAGTAATCGCGCCAGCTGATGCTGCAGATAAGTTATCTAAAGTAACTTTATCAGCCGCACTCATTAAACCAGCAGTAGTTTGAGTTACATTACTAATTGTAACCGCGCCAGTTGAACCATTAACACTTGTAACGTAATCGCCAAGTAAACCAGTAATATCAGATTTTCCAACTGCAGTTGTTCCATTAACATGACCATAAGCATCAGTGCTAAACTTATAAAAACCACTTGTTTTAGTCGTCGCGCCGCTTGGTGTGCCATGGGTTAGAGTAATACTACCAGATGAAGTGATTGGGCTACCACTTACAGAAATTAATCCACCATTGGTAATTCCTACGCTGGTAACTGTACCGCTTGGTTCATCACCGGATGGAACGACAACCCATTCAGAACCAGTTGAAATAATTGTGTCGCCAACTGCCGCAGCGGGTTTTCCAGTTTCCGCCGTATGAGCAGTAATTACTTTATAAGTATGACCTTCATTGGCTGCGGCTGCAGCAGGTAAGTTTGCCCAAGTAACTGTACCACCGGTACCAACGGAACCCTTAAATACCATTGGCTCTGGAAGGGC
>OCVV011255178.1_pt1 | contig 11013 bp, 9 predicted proteins | sample 1539721 | NCBI WGS metagenome assembly OCVV01 (sample SAMN02144230, study PRJEB22623) | gut metagenome | biome: sheep rumen | host: Ovis aries | place: New Zealand
GTTGGTGTAGGAGAAGTAGAGGCGGTTGTCCAGGTTTTTGTTGTAGGGGAATTGCTGTTTTTCCGATATGGCGAGGCAGACGTGGCCTTGGGGCAGGCGGATGCCGTCTACGGAGAATTCGGCACCGGATATAAATTGTTCGCAGATCACTGCGTGGCGGTGGTGAGAGTAGGATATGGACTGGTCAAAGAGGGCGACCAGTTGCTCGCCCGTTTGGATGGTGAATACACCACGGCTGCTGTTGGCGTCGATGGGTTTGATGACCATCTTTGGCTTCGCGTCCGCGCTCGCGGCTTTCAGTTCGTTGTAGAAGGCGACGGCTTCGGCGACGGTCTCGCATACTTTGTATTTCGGGCAGGGGAGTCCGTGGTCGCGACAGAAGTCGCGCATCAGCGATTTGTCGGTATACAGGCGGGCCATCTCTTCTGTCTGTGTGGGAAGACCCATCTGCGAGGAAACATAGGCAAGGGTGGGGGTTGCGATGTCGCATTCGTCGGACATGACGGCTTTGACGTTGAGCTTTCTTGCTGCGGCCAGCACTGCTTCGCGGTCCAGAATGTCGGAGTAGACAATCTCGTCGGCATATTTAAAGGCAGGGGCATCGGGGTATGGGTGAACTACGGCCACACGGTAGCCCAGCTCTTTAATCCGTTTAATCAGCGGAATCTGCCACACCGTACCCGGCAGCACCATGATACAGTTATCCATCGGTCAGATTATTTTGTTTATTCTTTGTAGGTTGTTGGTATCCTCAGTCGTGAGGTTTTTTTTGAACGACCCGTCGCCATTGGCTATTCCAAGGATGACGTGGGCGTCGAGATAGTTGTCTACAACGATGTCGCCAGGCTTGCCCACATATCCACCACTAACGACGGGTATGCCTCCGATGGATGTTCTTCCCAGGCGTGACGAAATCAGTTCGGCGGTTTCCATCAGGTTCAGAACTATGCCTGAAATGCCGGCACGGTCGTCAGAACGATATATCTGAGCCCCGTTTTCGCGCTGCGTCTCGATAAAAGATTGCGAAAAATTCCGGGTGCCTATGTCGTAGATGTATTTAAAACGCATTTGGGAAAGCTGGTTCAACCAAGGGCTTGTCTGTTGGATTTCGCATCCAACCAATACATCGAAATTCGAGAACTCGGAACTGTCCACAAGATGGATGCGTTCGGAATCTATTGTGATATGGCCGCCAACTATCGGGAGTCTCAGCTCGGGATATTCCTCCTTCAGGAGGCAGATGTTAATACCTTTGTTGATTAACTCCAGTATCATCTCAGTGGCCAATGGGTTGCGGCCAGTCAGCAGCCGTGTGCACTCAAAGACATTCTTTTCACGGAATTTTTTTTCTATCTCCATCATGAAGGCGATGGCGGATGAAATCCAAGTGGCATAATCGCTGTAGTATGCCACAGACATGCCTTTGCTTTCCGCGAGTTGTTGTGCCGTAAGGCATAGCCGCTGGGAATTGCTTCGCTTGTTGTCCATGTCGATCATCACTGTGTCCACAACGCCGACGGATTCGTCAATAATGTAAGGGAGATAATGTTCGTCCCCCAGAGCGACAAAGCCGATGATGTTGGTGATGCTTTCGCGCACGGCAGGCACACGAGGGGCAGTGTCTTTCTCGTCAGTATGTTGAAGCAGGATGAGAACGGAACGTTTGTTGGTGATTGTAACCAGGCGTTCCATCTCATGGATCATTTGTTTAAAACTGTCTTTAAAATCGGTCATATAAAGATTTCAGAATGATGTGGATGGGTATAGACCCGTTAAAACACTTTGTGGGAATAGGCTGGAGTGAATTCGAATTTCATTCCTTCTTTAAGCCGTTTTGCTGCAAATTCGAAGAGTTCCTTCGATGGATTGATTATATTGATTTTGCAGACTTCCGCCATCAGGGCATCGGGGTCGACGCCGTATGTTTGTGACACGGTTTCGAGCAGGTTTGTGAAGGAATCATGGAAGTTGACCATCCCGACATTTATTTCGCGCTTAGAACTGCCTTTTGGCATGAGGTCGCCAATCACCTCTTCTGCTGTGCTGGCCAGTTCCAAGGCGTTGCAGCTGTTGGGCAGGATATGGGCCTTTTGGAAGATGGCTACGAGCGACTCTAATTGCGCGTTGCCGGCACCGCGCCCGACGCCTTTTAAGGTTCCGTCGACAAAGGTGGCTCCGGCTTCTACGGCGGCCAGGCTGTTGGCATTGGCCAGAAGCAGGTTGTTGTGTCCGTGAAATCCGACATGTATGTCGTAGAATTCCTTAATGGCTTCGATGTATCCCGCCACCTGCCGGGGAAGCATGCCGCCGGCCGAGTCCACGATATAGATGCAGTCAGCTCCTGCATCGACTATTTTCTCGGCCATGTGGGTTAGTTTGTAGCGGCTGATGGAGTAGGTCTTCATCACGTTGCAGCTTACCATCAAGCCGACTGATTTGGCGTTTTTGATGTGTTTGATGGCGGCCTCGATGTCGTTGGTATTGGCTCCGACGCGGAGGAATTCGCCTCCGCAGTCTTTGAACCATTTCATGTCGTCGATTGTGCCGTAGTAGAAGAACATGCCTATGTGGGAGTCACCTTTGTATGGCAGGCAGTTGTCCATGAATTCTTTGTCGGAAAGGGGGAGGGAGAATTTGTGGTAAGAACCCAGCCCGAAGCTGTTGCCAATCTCAATAAAACGTATGCCGGCGGCAGACAATGTGGACACGATTCTCCGTAGCGCGTCAGGCGTCCAATTGTTCTTGGTGGCGTATCCGCCGTCCCTTATTGTGCAGTCTAATATGTCCATAAGTTTTGTAAGAGAAGTTATTGCATGACGAGTCTGTATAGTTTATCCAAAGCTTTTTCGTCTTTGTGTGAGCTCTTTCGGAGTTGTTTATACAGGAAGAGGATTCTTGCCAGCCGAAGCTTGCTCCAGATTCCCTTTTGACCGTTTGCAAAATAATTGGGGACGAACCCATCAAATTGTTTTATGTATTGAATCGTTATATCTTGCAACCGAATTTTGTGGAAGACGGATTCCTTTGTGACGTGTACGAGGTTGAGGTTGGGTTGAGCCAGAAGAAGGCTTTTGAGTTGCGGAAAATAATGGGCATGGTGGAAGGGGAGCAGGGCATACAGCAGTTCTCTGTCCCATCCTTTGTCGGAATTGCTTATGCTTGTTCCGTACTGAACCCAGACGTAGTCGGCTCTGTCTACAAACACGACTTTGCCCAACTGAAGATGGTAGTATGTAATCACTGTGTCGTCATACCATTTCCCATATTTCTCAGTGGGGTTTTCTTTTGCATTCCGTCGAATCATGTATGTAGGGTTGACGCCGATTAAGTCGTTTTGAATGATATCAGAATGGTCAAGAACTATGCCATCTTTCAGAATTGGGTGCTGGGGCCATGCGTATCCAGATGACAGGGGTTGGCCATCTTTTACTTGCCAAACCCGCTGCTGGCACATTGAGCAATCCGGATTACGTCTCAAGGCATCGAGTTGTGTCTGATATATATCATCACTTTTCAGATAGTCGTCAGCATCTATATTGACAAAGAATTCACCGCTGGCGTGGTTGTAAACGTTTGCCTTATTCCAGCCGCAACGCTCAGAACGTGTGACAGGTTTGCATTCGTCCGAATTGCATTGGACGGCTTTGATGACGGGGTATTGCTGCTCGTATTCTTTTATGATTTGCCAAGTGCCATCGCTGGAATTGTCGTCAGAGACTATAATCTCAAAGGGTTCATTGATGCGTTGCCGTAGAATGCTATCTAAGCAGCGAGAAATGTAATCCTTCTGATTATGAGATATTACTAAAATGCTTAATGCTATATTTGTTTCTCCTGGCATCGCTAAAACCATTCAGATTGGAACACTACTTTCGCAGATTTGTCATAGGGGGTGATTCGTTTGATGAAATGGGTGTTCTGGCTTACACTGAATCTGATGCATCCTAACACCATGTCATACATTGCGTAGGGATTTCCGAGCCAAATGCTTGACAGGTAGCACCCTGGAGCAAGGTTGATGTTTTTTATCCGGCAGTGGATTGTTTTTTTGTCACCTTGGTTTAAATGTTTGATGGTGTAGTTGTCATCAAAGTTTGATACGTGAGCCACCAGCTTTCCTAATTCGTCGGTAATATCAAAACTGATATCAACGTTTTCTACATTACGGAATGCTTCAATGTCCACTTCGATAACCAAGTCGTCGCCGAGAGTTAGGGACTCTTTTTCAACCCGAAAATCCTGCACTCGAACCATCTCGTTGCCCATTCTGTTGTAGTCTCCAACAGTTTTGATGCTGCCAAGATAGTAGTCTACCACATCACTGATTTCGCCGTCGCGTTCAATTCTTCCGTTCTTCAGCAATATGCCGCGTTGGCACAGCTGCCTGATGCTGGTCATGTTGTGGCTGACAAAAAGAACGGTGCGGCCTTCGCCCTGGCTTACATTTTGCATCTTGCCGATGGCTTTTTTTTGGAATTCGGCATCGCCGACAGCGAGAACCTCGTCCACCACGAGTATTTCCGGCTCCAAGAAAGCGGCGACGGCAAATCCCAGCCGGACGGTCATGCCGGAGCTATAACGTTTGACCGGGGTGTCGATATAACGTTCACAGCCGCTGAAGTCGACAATTTCATCCAGTTTCCGCGTTATCTCGGCCTTTGACATCCCAAGTATGGCTCCGTTGAGGTAGATGTTCTCTCGCCCCGTCATCTCCGGATGGAAGCCGGTCCCGACTTCGAGTAATGACCCGATTCGACCCCGGGCGCGGATGGTGCCAGTCGTTGGGCCAGTGACTTTCGATAGGAGTTTCAGTAGTGTACTCTTGCCGGCACCGTTGCGGCCAATAATGCCTACGACATCGCCTTGCTCGATTTTGAAGTCAATGTCTTTCAATGCCCATACATATTCGCTGTCGGCTTTAGTGGACCGGTCGTTCTCTGAACCTATTTTCAGGTAAGGATCTTCTTTGCCGAGAATGTTGATAGTCCACCACCGTTGTATATCGTGGCTCAATGTTTTGGTAGACACGAGTCCGAGCCTGTATTGCTTGGATACGTTGTTGAATTCAATCGCTGTTGCCATGTTGTTTTATCTTTCGGCCCGGATGGGGTTTGTGAGAAAGTCTTGATATGCCATGCGGATACCGTCGCTTAATTCTGTTTTGTATTTCCAGCCCAGCTGCTCTGCCCGGCTGACGTCAAGCAGTTTGCGGGGCGTTCCGTTGGGCCGGGAGGTGTCCCAAACTATTTTGCCTTTATACCCCACGATTTCGGCCACCAAATGAGTGAGGTTTTTTATTGTTATTTCTTTACCGGTACCCGCATTGATGGTCTGGTCGCCATCGTAAGTGTTCATTAAATAGACACATAGCTCAGCCAAATCGTCGACATATAGGAACTCACGAAGCGGGGTTCCGTCGCCCCAGCATACGACTTCAGGCAGGTTTTGGGTTTTGGCCTCATGGAAACGCCTTATGAGTGCGGGCAGAACGTGGCTGTGTTCAGGATGGTAGTTGTCGTTGGGGCCATAGAGGTTGGTTGGCATCACACTGATGTAGTGGGTGCCGTATTGTTGGTTAAGATACTGGCAGTACTTAAGGCCGGATATCTTGGCAAGAGCGTAGGCTTCGTTGGTCGGTTCAAGTGCCGAAGTCAGTAAGCACTCTTCTTTCATCGGTTGCGGCGCCAGACGGGGATAAATGCAGCTTGACCCTAAGAATTCGAGTTTGCGGCATCCGTTCTGCCATGCAGCATGGATGACATTCATTTCGAGCATCATGTTTTGATACATGAAATCTGCCGGTGCGGTCTTGTTGGCGATAATGCCACCCACCTTGGCTGCTGCCAGGAATACATATTCCGGTTTTTCCGTTGCAAAAAAAGCATTGACGGATTCTTGGTTGCAGAGGTCCAGTTGATTGTGAGTGCGGAGAATGAGTTGGGTGTAGCCTTGGCGCTTCAGTTCGCGCACAATGGCGGACCCCACCATGCCCCGATGTCCTGCCACATAGATTTTCGAGTCGAGGTTCATTTCACAATTCCTTTCTCCAGATATTCGGCCAAGTTGCAACGTACTCTTGTGGCGGCATCTTCCGATGCCACCTTAGCCATGTCGTTCTCGGTCATTAGCCGGACCAGTTCTTTAAATGTTGTTTTCTCAGGATTCCAACCCAGCAGGCGTTGGGCTTTGGACGGGTCGCCCAACAGGTTTACTACATCAGTGGGTCTGTAAAAATCCGGGCTGACAGCTACCAGTGTCTTCCCGACAAGGTGCTGGGCATTGGGTACGGCCGAACTGACTGCCGTACATACACCTCGTTCTTCCAAGCCTTCACCTTCCCATTGTAATTCCATCCCGGCATAATGAAATGCCAATTGGCAGAATTCCCGCACCGTATGTTGTTCTCCGGTGGCTATGACGAAGTCATCAGGCTGTGGATGCTGGAGAATCATCCACATGCATTCGACATAGTCTTTGGCATATCCCCAGTCGCGCAGCGATGACAAGTTGCCCAAGTACAGCCTTTCCTGCTTGCCCTGCATTATTCGGGCTGCGGCAAGCGTGATTTTCCGTGTCACAAAAGTCTCACCGCGCCTTTCGCTTTCGTGGTTGAACAGGATTCCGTTACAGCAAAACATGTTGTATGCCTCGCGGTATTCCTTAACAATCCAGTAGCCATACAGTTTTGCCACAGCGTATGGGCTATACGGGTGGAAAGGGGTGTCCTCATTCTGTGGAACCTGTTCCACCCTGCCGTAAAGCTCAGATGTACTGGCTTGGTATATACGGCAAGTCCGCTCAATTCCGCATTGCCTCACAGCTTCCAGGATTCTCAGCACCCCAGTGGCATCGACATTGGCTGTGTATTCTGGAGCGTCGAAACTGACCTGGACGTGGCTCTGGGCGGCGAGATTGTATATCTCATCAGGCATCACTATTCGCACAATTTTGATTATGCTCAGCGTGTCGCCCACATCCCCATAATGGAGATGGAAGTTTGCGTGCCCTTCCAAATAGGCGATCCGCTCCCGGTAGTCCACTGACGACCGACGAATTATGCCATGAATTTCATAGCCTTTCTCCAGCAAAAATTCTGCCAGAAAACTGCCGTCTTGACCCGTTATGCCTGTGATGAGTGCCTTTTTCATTAGTGGATGCTAAGTGCCAATGTGTTTCTACTTTTTTAATGTGCTGGAGTTTGCCTCGTGGCAGAAGGCGGGTTAGACCGTGTCCATGAAACTTTTTTGAGTCTTGTTGAATATCACAACGCCCAGCAGCAGCAATACCAGCATAAAGACAAAGCTGTATGCCAGCCATCCCCACCCGATAAATTCACCTGCTCCGAGTGTCCCGTATTTGAATGTCTCAATTACAGGGGTGACTGGATTAAGTCGCATGATGTTGTACATGTCCAGTCCCGCAACAACCTTCCCTTTCACCAAACTGAGTGGATACACAATAGGTGTTGCGTACATCCATAGGTGAACAATGAAAGAAAACAGAATCTGCAAATCCCTATATTTCGTTGTCATACTGGAAATAATGATGCCAAATCCCAGGGCCAAGCCAGCCATCATGACTACAAGTATGGGGAACAGCAAAGCATACCAGTTGACGCTCGCGGCGCAGCCAATAGTGCTGTAGATTATGTATACCACAACAAACAGTGATAGTTGAATGCAGAATCGCAGCAGGTTTGATGTGACATTCGATATAGGCACAATCAGCCGGGGGAAATACACCTTGCCAAACAGCCCGCTGTTGTTGACAAAAGTGTTGGAGGTTTTGCTCAAACAGTCTGAGAAATATTGCCACATGCAAGTGCCCGCCAGATAGAATAGCGGCTGGGGGATTCCGTCAGTGGCTATGCCGGCTATGCCTCCAAACACCACCATATACATCAAGACAGTTATCACGGGTTGCAGAATAAACCACAAAGGCCCCAGAACCGTCTGTTTGTATTGTGTGATAATGTCCCTTTTGACAAAAAGGGTCGCCAAATCACGGTATTTCCATAACTCTTTGAAATCAACCGACCATATCTTGTCTTTCGGTTTGATTACTGTCGTCCACTCTTGTGCTTCGTTCATGGATTCTTGGTTGTGTCAGTGTGAATGTTTATGGTGGATAAAGATGTTGCCGATAATGCCCCAGAAGTATTTCCAGTCAGTGCGTAGCGGATGTGCCAGGTAGGATTCAATGTAGCGTTTCTCCGACTCCTGTATTCCTTCCAGGGTTTCGGGTTGCACCTTTTCATAATAGAGTGGGGGCAGCAGGCCGGGTTTTGTCTTGATGCGCAGTTCCTGCATTTCGGGGGTGTACAGGTTGAAGAACTGTCTCGATAACGGGCGGACCCCCACCAGTTTCATCTCCCCTTTCAGTATGTTTACTACCATTGGGAGCTCGTCCAGCCAGGTCTTCCTCAGCAGTGCGCCAAGGGTGTTCACCCGGTAATCGTGGTAAAATTTCCCACTCTTGTCCAGTCGCCGATGCTCGTATACATACTCCTGTAGGTACTCGCTGTACGAGTACATTGTGCGGAACTTATACACAGTGATGATTTTCCCATCCTTGCCTACCCGTTTCAACTTGGCTATTGGCGACGAGCTGGGAGTCCCCTCGGTCACGGGATCCTTTGCTTTGCGGGCTATGATGCGGAATTCTCCGTGAGTGGTGCTTTCATATACCACTTCAAATCCGGCGTGATACAGCCTTCCCAATATCTCCACCCGGTGGAATGTGCGGTTCCGCCCTTTCGTGATGGCAAAGTACAGCCCTTTCGTCATTTTCATTTTAGGGCATACCCGGTGCCACAGATAGTGGAAGCCATAATAGATGCGGTTGATGCCGCGGGGATAAAGCCTGTATATCACTGCCTTCTTCACCGACGAGGTGCGGCAGTTGCACACCAAGTACCCCCCATTGCTCAGATGCCGGTTGGCATTGCTCAGGAAGACGTCTAATTCATAAATCGTATGCAGGGGGCGCCCCACGAATATGGCGTCATACGGCTCCCCGTTCTCTCTGTCGGGAATTGGGGTTCCGCCGTTATTCTTCAAACCCCACAGCAGTGAGGAAGGGGCAAACTCGTCTTTATGGTCCAGGCACCAGCGGTATACCTGCTTGATTGGTGCAGCCTCCATCGATATGAAAAGCCTTTTCACATCCTCGTTGGCAATCGTCTCTGGGTCCAGAATGTCGCACCCCTCGCTTCCTGCCTCCGAAAAGTTCTTCCCGGGGTAGTAGTATTTCTCTTTGATGGGGTCGAGTGGGAACAACGGCTTTCTCATAAACTACATAGTGTCAATGTCGCGGTATCCAGTAAATGCAAATGCTTGGTGCCGATGGTTTGGATTCGGTTCGCTGGAGTCGGCGTGCTCCAACAGCGAGGGATGGATATAGGTGGTTGCCACTGCGGCAATCCCACGGATACTGACCACCAGTCTTCGGTCCTTTTTTATTCTGACTATGTGGCCTTCTGCTCCTTTAAACGGGCCGTCGGTCACCCTTACGCGGTCGCCTTGGTGATACTCGGGTTTGTCTTCGCCCAGATAGGTCAGCCCCTGTCTTCCGGCAGTGCAGACAAACATGAATACCTCCATCTCATTGTCGGGTATAGGGGAGGGCTTGTGCGTAAGCGGATCTCGGTAAATCCATAGACGGCTGAAAAACTCTCGCTCAAAGAATCCCACATAGTCGTCGGTGGCCAGGAAGAACACAAGCGAGGAAATCACCTCGGGTATAAAGCAGAGTACTTGGTCTTTCACCAATCGGTCCTTGATGGGTTGCACCCGGTTGTACTGTACCTTCGCGGCATACCATCTTTTCTCGCTTTGCTCAGTGTCCATCTGTGTACTTGCTGTATCCTTTTGGCTGTATGCAATTCTCCCTCTCCCTCGCATATCTTTGTGAGGGTTTTGGAAGATTGGGGCTATTTTCCTCCCTTTCAACGCCTGTCCCTATCCAAGGACTATCAGCGTAATCAACCAAAATTCCGTCTATTATACCAAATAATAACCCAAAATTTCTAACTGCAAAGATACATTTTTTTTCTGAATCAAGAATGTTTTTTTCGAATTATATGGTAATTTCTTTAAGTTCTTCTGTTCGGCACATGAATGGTTCCCTCTCGTTGAGTCCTGCCCCACACTCCAACTTATACGAGAAACCGCCTCGGGCATTTCTCCCGAGGCGGTTTCCCTGATGGATTTTATCCCGCTGTTGTAGGGCGGTATGACCTACAATCCAAGGGCTTTCAGTCCCTGGTTATAGCGAATGTCGCGCGGGATATTGTGGGTGCTGATCATGTCAAGGTCCTTCTGCAGGTCGGGGCGAATCTTGCCGTTCTTGGCCGAATAGCTCTTGGCAAAATCAATGTCGCCTTCCCCTTCAACTTTCAGGATAAGGGCGGCCCAGCTCTTCATGGCCTCCTCGGCCTTGGCCACGTTGATGACATATTTTCCCTCATTGTTGCGGGTAAAAGCTCCGTTGTCCTGCAGGTAGTTGAAGCACATCATGTTGGCAATGCCATGAGCCTCGGTGGCACCGAAACGCACGCTGCGCAGAATACCAGCGATAAACGTCACGAATGCATCCTCTTTCGTGCAGTTCGTTATCTCGCCCATTTCAATCAAGTGGGTGGTCAGAAACAGGCCGCAGATGTCAGCCTTGGCCTCTTCCCATGCGCTGTACTGGCTGCCCAAAGCCTCGCGCAGGCTCTTGCCGTCGGTCACCGTCTCCTTGATGCCCAGGCCGTGGGCCACCTCGTGGAAGCACACATTGCTGAAGAAAGCGTTGAAGTTCACATTGTCCAGCTGGTCCTGGGCTATCAGCAGGTTGGCTATCGGCATCAAGATGGTCTCAAACTTGGCTTGCATGGCGTTCTTCAGTTGCAGACGGCGGGCACCCTTCTCCTTGTGGATACGCTCGTCGTTGGGCAGGTTGATGGCGATGGTCTTCGACCCCGCGTTGCAGTCGCCTGCATAGTAAATCACGTCATACACATTCAGGTCG
>OCVV011298282.1_pt1 | contig 11013 bp, 11 predicted proteins | sample 1539721 | NCBI WGS metagenome assembly OCVV01 (sample SAMN02144230, study PRJEB22623) | gut metagenome | biome: sheep rumen | host: Ovis aries | place: New Zealand
GAATGAGTATGGCTCAGAGTGCTTAAAGGGCATTGAGGAGCCTTGAAGTCGTAAAAAAATCTAATTTTCAGTTGTATTACGGAGAATTTATACTTAAAATGAGAATTATTCATTATCTTTGTAGCATGTAAATTACATTCACATGGAAGATGTAAACAGAATAAAGTTGGTTCTCGTAGAGAAGAAACGTACCAGTAAGTGGCTCTCTGAACAGCTTGGGGTAAATCCTTCAACTGTCAGCAAGTGGTGTACGAATACATCACAGCCAGATCTTGCATGTCTGCTAAAAATAGCAGATTTGTTGGAAGTGGACATTAGACAACTGTTCGTTAGAGAGTATAAAGAGCATTTCCTTGCTAAAGACATAAAGTAGATTATTATGCATTACAATCCAAATTCACATATACAGTCCGTTGATGATGTCAGATTATTCTTTCACCATCTGATTGATGAGCGCAAATTGAATTTTCACCCTGATGAAGACTTTGCCAACTATATATGCTATGCGGACAACACGTCCACTTTCACCAAGGAAGATATATATAATCGCCTGATGGACGAGTCTTTTGATGTTTATGAAAAAGATAATGTTGATATATATGGGATAGAGCTTGAATACTTGAAGCCATTATTAACCACTAACTAAAACTTGGCATAATATGGATATTAAAGAGTTTGCACAAGAGTTTATCGAGAATGTGAAGATGTCGGTGGAGATGACAGGTTCCGACTATGATCAGGAACTAGCCACCAGCATCCTTGAATATATGGAGGACAATGGAGAGGTGAATGCCCCAGAGATATGTTCCTATCAAAAGACGCGTTCACGTATAACCGCCTACGACTATAATGACGAAGCAGAGTCTCTTGACCTTTTCTACCTCGTGAAGGCAGATACGCTGCTTGGAAAAGTAAACAACAATAAGGTTGAGCAGGGTTATAACTTCCTGATGGCATTCTATCGCGAGGCGATGAACGGCCAATTATTCAAGAATCAGGATGTTGCTCCAAGCGACGAGATTGTAGAGGTGGCAAAACTTGTACAGAGCACCAAAGGGCAAATCAAACAGTTACGTATCTATGTCATAACAGATGGACTTACTGATCCTTCTGCCGTTCCCGCTGCTGTTGAAAGTGATGACGAGGAATATGTTATTGAATACAACGTCTGGGATATGCAGCGGGTATATCAGCAACATAATATCCGTGCAGGCAAAGAAAAAGTGGAGATTGACTTCCCCACAACATATAATACTGAACTACAGTGCCTGAAGATGAGCGAACAGAACCTATTTGTTGATGCCTATCTCGCTATCATCCCAGGAATAACACTGGCCAAGATTTATAAACAGTATCAGCAAGTGTTGTTGGAGAAGAATGTGAGAACCTTCCTTCAGTTCAAGGGAAAGGTGAACAAGGAAATTCGCAAGACCTTGCGTGAGAAGCCCGATATGTTCTTCTCTTATAACAATGGCATTTCCACTACTGCCAGTGAGATTGAGACCAAGGAGATTGACGGGATGCTATATATAACCCGTCTCTACGATTGGCAGATTGTGAATGGAGGTCAGACAACAGCATCTATTGCAGCTTCTATGACGGACAAAGAAGTTGATTTGAGCAAAGTCTTTGTTCCAATGAAGATAAGTGTCATTCGTGACGCAGAACATGACGATGAAATCATAAAATCCATATCCATTTCTGCTAACAGTCAGACAGCCATTAAGAATTCTGACTTCTCAGCAAACGACCCGTATTTGATTGACCTTGAAAGATTCAGCCGTACGGAATGGGTGCCAAACGGTAATAACAAGCCTATTTGCAAGTGGTACTTTGAGCGTACTCGTGGTCAGTACCTTGATCAGTTGGCGCAACTTAGTGGTTTCAATGAGAAGAGTTTCAAGATTGAATATCCCAAGAAACAGAAAGTTACTAAGACTGATATTGCCAAGTATGAAGCCGCATGGAAACAGAGACCATATGATGTATGTTGGGGTGCAGAAAAAAACTATAAGACTTTCGTTGCTGATATTAAGCGTGAAAAGCCAACGATTTCTGCGGTCTACTATAAAAAAGTAATTGCTAAAGGCATCTTGTTTAATGCTATTGATGCGCTTGTAAAATCCAAGAACCTTGGTGGTTATAAGGCTAATATGAATGCATATTTGATGTCTGCCATTTCTTTCCTGTCTGAAGGGAATCTTGATTTGACATACATATGGGATCACCAGACGGTTCAGGAAGAAGTCATTAAAAAAGTAGAACAACTTATACCATTAGTTTGGGAACACCTTACAGGAGGAGCAACAGGCGGGAATCAGTCGTCTAACGTGGGAGAATGGACGAAGCGGCCAGACTGTTGGAATAAACTCAAATTAAAACTAGGAGAGTTTGATAAGTTTGAGGATGACTTAATGCAACCAGACACGAATGATGACGGTTCCTATTTGAATGAAACCCAGCAAAGCCGCATTCAGGAAGCAGAAGCAATAGAACCAAATTATTGGTTTGGTTTGGCTAATTGGGCAAAGAGTAGGAACCTACTTACTCCAATAGAGAGAAAGGCTGCATTCAATTTTGGAACTATGAAGTCACGAAATCGTGGCATCACATCACTAAAGCAAGCTGTTTTTGCACTTAAGATAGTAGAAAAAGCTAAAGAGCTAGGATATATTGAGAAATAATGTCTAAAAAGAAATATACATTCATAGATTTGTTTGCCGGATGTGGAGGACTTTCAGAAGGATTCCTCCAAACAGGCAGATTCGAAGCACTCGCACATGTTGAGTGGGAGAAACCTATGGTAGATACTTTAAGGCATCGGCTAACTAGTTGGTGGAATGAAACGGAGGAAGATGTAAAAAAGAAAGTTATCCTTTTTGATATTCAGAAAACTGACGAATTAATAAATGGTTTTTGGTCAGATGACTCAAATAGTAAATATGGGTTGTATAATTCTGATGTGGTTAAAACATTGGGATTAAAGGGACTTGTAGGAAAGAAACATGTTGATTTTATCATAGGAGGCCCCCCATGCCAAGCATATTCAATACACGGGAGGGCCACAGATAAGGATTCCATGAATCACGATTACAGGAATTATTTGTTTGAGAGTTTCTGTAAAGTTGTTGACGCTTTCAAACCAGAAGTGTTTGTTTTTGAAAATGTTGCAGGGCTGTTAAGTGCAAAGCCTGGCGGCATTCCTGTCCGAAACAGAATTTATGAAGCATTTACAAACATTGGATATCAGATAAGAACACCTGAGGATATGCCTACTGCACTATACGATGCAGCTAACTTTGGTGTTCCTCAACATAGGCCCAGAGTTATTATCGTTGGAGTAAGACGGAATTCCAATTTAAATCTTGATACTCTTTACAAAAATATTGAAAAAGAGCAGAATTTCAACAATAAATTGACAGTTAGAGATGCGATAGGCTCTTTGCCACCTCTTTACCCTTTACCAGAACAAATAAAGGAAGGGCGTTATACGAGATCTCATAAGAAAAACCCTAATCCAGAAATTACCCAGCATGAGGCTAGAAATCATGCTCCACGAGAAAGGGCGATTTTCCGAGAGTGGGTTATAAACGGCATGAATCATATAAGCCACAAAGCGATGACTGATTACTATTTTAGGAAGACGGGACACAAAACATTGTATCAAAAGTATAAAAGCTTAGAATGGGATAAACCGTCTCATACAATAGTTGCTCACTTAAGTAAAGATGGTTACATGTTCATACATCCTGACCCAGAACAGGAAAGAAGCATTACAATACGAGAAGCAGCTTGTTTGATGACATTTCCAATGGATTATGAGTTTCTTGGGAGTACGCCATATAATTATAAAATGATTGGCAATGCAGTACCTGTAAATTTTGCTAAAGCAATAGCATCAGGATTATATAAATCGATGGATAAGAGAAAAAAGATATGAATGTATTAGTAGCATGCGAAGAAAGTCAAGCTGTATGCAAAGCCTTCCGAGAAAGAGGGCATAATGCATATAGCTGTGATATTCTTGAATGTAGTGGCGGACATCCTGAATGGCATTTTAAACAAGATGTCTTAAAAGTTATACCTAATCATGGGGGTATTCTTGAAAATGGTGATGAGTATTATTTGCCTGAGGGAGAAACTTGGGACTTAATGATAGCACATCCACCTTGCACCTATTTGTCTGTAAGTGGTGCTAGGTGGCTATACCATCCTGATGATGCAAATCTTCCTATTGAACAAAGACGTGAGCATCCTCACCATCTTGGTAGAAGGCAGAAAAAACAAGAAGCAATTGAGTTCTTCTTGCAATTCACAAAGACAGACATTAAGCATTGGGCAATAGAAAATCCCGTTGGATGCATGAACACAGAGTTTAGGAAACCTGATCAGATTGTACAGCCATTCTGGTTTGGTGACCATGCATCAAAGAAGACATGCCTTTGGCTTCACAATCTACCTCTACTCAAACCAACAAAGATGGTTGAAGAAGGACCAAGAGTAGTATTGTCGAGCGGTCGTTCATTACCTAAGTGGTATTCGGATTCTTTCAATACTAAAATATCAACAGAAGAGAGAAGAAAACTTAGAAGTAAAACTTTCCCGGGCTTTGCGGAAGCTCTTGCAGAGCAATGGGGTAATATTGAATAGCATATGGCATCCAACAAATTAAAAGTCCAAGGATTTAGAGCCAATGATTTGGCTGATGATACAGGAAAGCAATTTGAACTTGGAAGATCCTGGTGTGAATTTTTTGAGATTGACAGTTCTGTTAATGAAGTGTCATTCATACTGACGTTTAAGCCTATTAGCGAAAAATACAGTCAGTTTGCCAACAAACAGATTGAGCTAAAATTGTCAGAGCCAACAGGAAGGAATGATCGAAAAGCATATGCAAATGGAGATCATGGCTTGTCTGCAATCAAAGACTTTTTTATATACGATTTGAAATTGACTGCTCAAAACACAGGTGATTATTTTGCTATATATAAAGCTTCTGAGCTTGAATATTATTTGTATTATATACCCCGTTTGTTGCATGATAATTTCATTAAGTTGTTTGAGTCAGTAACACCATCTGTTTCAACCCATCGAGAATTTGTTCATGCCCAATTGGACAAAGATTCTAATAAACAAATCATATATTATGGTGCTCCTGGCACAGGAAAATCTTTCGAGATAAATAGAATCACTAAGAACAAGGAAGTAATTCGCACCACTTTCCATCCAGATAGTGACTATTCGACATTCGTTGGAGCATATAAGCCAACATCCATAGAAGTGCCAGTTCGCGATGTTACTGGAAAGGTTATTATAGAGAATGGGCAGAAAGTTACAGAGAACCGTATTGTCTATGAGTTTGTGGAGCAGGCTTTTCTTCAAGCATATATCAAGGCATGGGATGCTTACGCCAAGGCTGCAGAGGGAGAAAAGGCTGAGGAGCAGTATCTGGTGATAGAGGAAATCAACCGTGGTAACTGTGCACAGATATTCGGCGACCTGTTCCAGTTGCTCGATCGTAATGGCTACGGATTCTCTGACTATCCCATTCAGGCTGATAAGGACATGAAGAAGCAGTTGGGCAAGGCTTTCAGTGGTAAGACGATAGCCAATGCAGAGCGTATCAACAGCATATACGGCAAGGACATCGTGAGTAAGGTGCTGAGTGGCGACATTTTGCTGTTGCCCGACAACTTGTATATTTGGGCAACAATGAATACCTCAGACCAAAGCTTGTTCCCGATAGACTCGGCCTTTAAGCGTCGTTGGGACTGGAAGTATATGCCTATCTGCGAGGGTAAGGAGAATGGCGTGTCGCTGGGATGGAGGATTAAGGTGAACGGCAAGCTGTACGACTGGTGGCAATTTGTGGAGAAAATCAATGCAGAGATCAACGAGCAAACCAAGTCGGAGGACAAGAAACTGGGCTACTTCTTCTGCAAGGCGCAGGATGGTGTGGTGAAGGCTGAGACGTTTGTCTCGAAGGTTATCTTCTATCTCTGGAACGACGTGTTCAAAGACCAGGCATTTGGCAGCGACATTTTCCGCGATGGTGAGGAGGAACTGACGTTCAACTCTTTCTATGATGTGGATGCTAATGGTAAGGCTGTCATCAAGGAGGATAAGGTAGAGCTGTTCTTGCAGAATCTGGGAGTAGAGGTGAAATCTGAAGAAAATGTGAGTACAGAGAACTTTGACGAACTTGATAAAGAAGGAAACAACTTTGATAGGTATTCGTTCAATGGTTCAGCCCCAAAGGGAAAATCAGATTTAGGCTTGTCTATCATGACTACCTATCTCGAACAAAATAAAGGTATGTCTTTTGCAGATATTAAGAACACTTTCCCTGATGAAATGCTTGGTAATGTCGCTCATCGAGGTTTAATAGTCAAAGCAGATACACAGCTTGACAGTTATGCCCGTTATTACACATCAAAAATATACACTTCCTCTGATGGGGTGGCCTATAAGATATATAAGCAATGGATAGTTACCAATATCGACAACATCATTGATTTTGCGAAGAAGCAAGGATGGGATGTTGAGAAAACAGATTCATGGCAAAGAATAGATAACCAATCATGAGAATCCTAATTGAGGAATACAGATACCTGGCTGACGATGTGAGGCAAACTATTCATGGCATTGATGCCTTGGAGGACATCGAAGGCTACGTCTCGGTGAACTATGTGGGGTATTACTTCAATAGCCACCCTGACGTGTACGACTGTGTCTTTATTCTTCCCAAGGTGCTGTTGGAGGTGAAGGAGGGTCAAGAACTGGTGTTTGGACAGTACAAGCCGGAGGACATCATCTGCATAGGCGAAGACTCACCATTGACTGAGGAGCAGAAGAACTTCATCTACGACTTCTCGGTGTGGATATATCGTGCTGTGGTGGTGTTCTACAACGACAAGCGCAACGATACGTCGATAGTCTATCACAAAAAGATGGCGCAGGTGAATCGTGGCCGCAAGCAGCGTAACAACACCTTCCTCGACATCCTGCTGTCGCTGATACAGTTCAACGATGACAATCAGCAGTTCTTTATGTTCATCATCAAGAACATGCATGCGGGATTCAACAAAATCAACTGGACGCGAACCATAGCCCGAACAACAGCGGTGGTACAGGACAACAGTGCCATCTACGTGAACCCCGTGAACAAGAAACGGCAGATAAACTTCGATGAGGAACTGCTCGTCATCTTCTTCTCCATCTTGAGCTATATCCACGAGCACTACGGATTCCCTGTCAGCATCAACTGCAACTATGAACTGATAACAGGGCGCAAGTTCGAGAACTATCTGAACGGACTGGGGAAGATCCGTTTGAAGCAGATTAAGTACAAATACTTCTCGGACAAAGCCCTGCAACTGTGGAACCTCTGCTATGCCTTCTTTGACAAGGCGAAGAACGTGACCATCGACATGGGGCAGAAGGACTATCTGTTGGTGAAGAACTTCAATATCGTGTTCGAGGCTATCATCGACGAGCTGATTGGTGAGACGGGCGAAGTACCAGCCGGACTAAAGAAGCAGGAGGACGGCAAGATGGTTGACCATATCTATACCTACAAGGGGCTGACCACGCATAATGAGGACACACCTATTTATTATATAGGCGACTCGAAGTACTATAAGCGCAACAATCCGATAGGGCGCGAATCGGTGGCCAAGCAGTTTACCTATGCTAGGAATGTGATACAGTGGAACCTGAACCTCTTTATGAAGGGCGACCCAGAAGATGAGGACTGGAAGAAGGACTGGAACCAGTTCCGTGAGGTGCCGAAACTGAGAGATGACGTGACGGAGGGCTATAACATCATACCCAACTTCTTCATCAGTGCCACGATGGAGGAGGATTTGAGCTATAGGGACACCATCCGACTGACGGAGAAGAAGAACAAATACTTCACGTCTGACCAATTCTCCAACCGATTGTTCGACCGTGATACGCTGTTGGTGTGCCACTACGATGTGAACTTCCTGTTTGTGGTATCGCTCTATGCGCTGAACAACAAGTCGAAGAAAGCGGGATGGAAGAAGAAAGTACGCAGGATATTCCGTGAAGAGATACAACGGATGTTGCAGCAGAACTACCAGTTCTATGCCATGAAGTCGCATCCTGACGAGGACGGCAAGCGGTATATCAAGACCCACTTCCAAGACGTGCTGGGAAAGATGTACACACCCTACGAGAATACGGATTACTACTCGCTGGCTCTCGATAAGAAGGACGAGGCGAACAATGCCACGCTGTTGGATGAGCTTCGCAAGCACTTCTATGTGGTAGAGTGCTCGTTAGGCGATAATCCGCAGGAGGTTATCAGTCAGGCCATCGTAGAGACACCTGCACTGATCAAGGAGAAACCTGCAGAGAAGAACATCCTGACAGGATTGGTGCGCAGAACGGACAGCAACTACAAGAAGTTTATGGATCATGTGGCCACATCGTATGTGATGGAGAAGATTCCAAATATCAATATGATGAACATCCACTATTTCCTGCCTATGGTTGCTGGTGCCATCGATGGGTACTATGAAGTGGAGCGTATCGGATTCACGACATATGAAGGTGAACCTGCTTTACGATTGAGATTGGGAAGATACATCCCTGTTGGAGAAAATATGGTAAGAATATATGGTGTAATGATGAAACCTGGCGAACTGATATCATACGACTATACAATGAAGATGTATAACGGAGAAATCTAAACGATGATGGAAGAAAACCTAAGACAACGAGCTACAAAGAAACTACTAAGAGTGACCATGCCCGATGGTACGGTGATATGCCATAAGAGTGCCACGATGACGATGATTGACGTATTGGTGGCTATCGGCTCAGAGAACTTTCCTAAGATAACGACAGAGAACTGTCATCTGCCGCTTCTGAGCAAGGAAATCTATCTTAAGTACAAAGACTGGATGAAACCCGTATGCGACGGATGGTACATCAATGCACAGAGTGACACAGGGCAGAAATACATGCAACTCACCTCTATCAAGTCACAGCTTGGCATTGCAATGGAGGTGGAAATGGGTACGGGCTTCATTACGAGTGATGCCAAGATCGTTCAGAAGTCGAAGAAGAAGGACGATAAGCTGCTGGTGAGATTCCCCAATGGCGAATATGCAGCAGGTGAGAATCCCATTGATACGCTGATTGATGCCATCTGGCAGATTGGCCCCGACAACATCCGACGGAAAGAACTGACTTTTAAGGATAAGCCCATCATCACCTTGTCGAAGCAATACAACGGTCAGGTTCAAGTGGGGCAGAATCTATGGCTCACAGTTCCTAACCAGACGAAAGACAAATACAAGATGCTCCGCATCATTGACGTGATGATGAAGTTGGGGTTGGAAATTTCAATCATATAGACAATTGGATATGAAGCATCGAATATACATAGCGAGCAGTTGGCGCAACGGGTATTACCCTGAAGTGGTGGCCAAGTTGCGGGAAGCGGGGCATGATGTGTATGACTTCCGCAACCCTCCATCAGGTGATCCTGGTTTCAAATGGGATTGTGTGAGCGAGGACTATATGGAGTGGACGCCACAGCAGTACCGCGCTATGCTCCATCATCCTAAAGCTGAACGACAGTTCCACAACGACGTAGAGGCTATGGAGGCTTGCGATACATGCGTATTGGTTCTACCCTGTGGCAGAAGTGCTCACACAGAAGCCGGTTGGTTTGCCGGCAAAGGACGTACCACCATCGCCTATATACTAGAACGGCAGGAACCGGAGCTGATGTACAAATTGTTTAGCGGCGTATGCTGTTCAATAGATGAACTGATTGAAATATTGAAATAATATGGATAGACTAACCGCACAACAACGCCATAAGAATATGGCTGCCATTCGGTCGAAGGACACGAAACCGGAGATGATTGTGCGGCGTGGTCTATGGAAACGGGGATTCAGATACAGGTTGAACCACAAGCGGCTGCCTGGGCATCCTGACTTGGTTCTGAGAAAATATCGAACCTGCATCTTTGTAAATGGTTGCTTCTGGCATGGCCACTTGGTGGATATGCAAGCTCTGGAAAACTCCAACTGTTGCAAGATTCCTAATACGAACCGTGACTTCTGGGTTGAAAAGATTCGTAGGAATAAGGAACGTGACCGCGAGGAGCAACGTCAGTTAGCACAAATGGGCTGGCACTGCATCACAGTATGGGAGTGTGAACTGAAACCACAAAAGCGAGAAGAGACGTTGGACTCCATCGCTTTTACGCTGAATCACATCTGGCTGCAAGACCACGGAGCAAAGCCTGCGCCATACTCTATGCAGAATGACACTAATATACAAATGCCTATCGCAGCAGAGCAATAGTTTATAATAATAAGTATGGAAAAATTTATTCATGATGAATATACTCTTACGGCAATGAAACTGGTAAGAGAAGGCAAAAGTTTTTTCATTACTGGTAAAGCAGGCACGGGTAAGACCAGACTTCTGGGTGAAATCGTCAGGGAATCCTGTGCTCGCGGAAAGAACATCGTTGTGGCTGCACCTACGGGCGTAGCTGCTAAAAACGCTGGAGCGACTATCGAGACTGACGAGGAAAGAACGTACTTCCTGATAGACATTCCTTGCCATCCTTATTTCGCCAAGAAAGAGATTGAAATTGACACCAATGGCGTAAAAGGTGGCGTAAAAGGTGGCGTAAAAGAACTATCTGATATTCAGGAGGTTATTGTAAAAGAGATGCTGTTTGACCCATCTGTTACGACCAGCGAAATGGCGAGCGAATTACACACTCTGTCGAGTGTAACGCGCTGAAAATCAAGCGAGATTAACGTACGCACAAATTGGTGGTAAGATGCGATTTGCGAGCGATATTAAACGAAAGTTGCGTGAACAAAATGGCAACAGGCGAAGCAGATAGTTGAGCATTGGACAGTCAGACTGTCTCAATCTTTGTGAGGATTTTGTCAAATAGAGAAAGAAAAACAATGAGAATATTGACATTTTTGCCGAAAAACTTGGAGAAAATC
>OCVV011203178.1_pt1 | contig 11008 bp, 6 predicted proteins | sample 1539721 | NCBI WGS metagenome assembly OCVV01 (sample SAMN02144230, study PRJEB22623) | gut metagenome | biome: sheep rumen | host: Ovis aries | place: New Zealand
ATCTCCAGCAGCAGCCATCCGATGGGCATGGCATAGGCAAACACCTTCAGCAGCACGTAGGCCACCAGCGCCTGCATCGCCGTCAGACCCACCAGCCGCTCCAGGATGTCCCCCGCCCCCACTATTCTCAGATGGATGATGGTCGAGAACCGCATCTGCGCCAGCATCAGCGCCATGTTACTTGCCAGGATGAAGATCTCGATGCCACCCTCATCCCAAGTACCCATGCGCCAGTGCCACTGCGAGAACGCCAGTATGATGACATTGAGCAACACGAAGTCACCCACCATCACGATCCACTTGATAATCCTATTCGATTGATTATTACTTCTGTTCATATAATAACCTGTTCATAAATTCTTGTAAAACACAGCTATCACATTCATAACTGTATTCATATTAAAGAATAAATTATTGCTCTACATTCACTCTTTTGTACTTCAGGCTCTATTTTATTATATTCTTCAATTGCTAATGACAACATTTCATTATCTGCAAATTGTGGATTGACAAGCCTCATTAGTACTAATTTATCAAAGACATCTAACGAAGACGACCTTACCAATTCTTCAAAAGCATTAGTGTTAAAGGACTTATTTAATTCAATATGACATCGTTTTTTTAGATACTCTTTTTTTAAGTATTTCAAAATATCAGTATCTATCTCATCATTGACAAACAGATGAGATAATGCATATATCCGAGCCATATTACTTTGTACAGATGCATACCAATGTATAGCATCGCTATATTCCATTAAGAGATCCAATTCTTCATTATCATGAACAATTATCTCCTTCGATTCTGTATTATCAGCATATATCACCATGTTACAGAACTGAACAAAAGAGGTCGATTGCTCACCAATGAAACATTTGAAATCCACAGATTTAAAAGGAGCTTCAACAATCATCATATCCTCATCATGCTTTACTGCATATGAAGAAACGTTCCCTTTTATTTTGTAGATCTCAATATCGTCAATTTCCAGAATCGGATATTCATCTAAACCTAGTGAATGAGACCTTTCAAGTTTTGCTAATTTTTCTTCTATTCGATCTAGTTTGAAATGGCTATAATTTTTCTTTATTCCTTCAATATAACTCCTGAGTTCATCCACATCACTTATTCCCCAAGAAAACACATAAAAATCGATAAGATCTTTTTTCATTCTATCATCTTTAATTAGACTGATAGAGTATATCCAATCTTTTATGTCCTCTTTAAAACAACAGCAATACTGTGTTGGTAGATGACCAGAATATTTATGTGAATATATAGGTGAGTTAACATATTCAACTATCTCCTTGCAGAACTGGCTAGTATTAACTATATCCGCTACAGGAAAAACTGTTCTATACTCAAACATATATTCTTTTATCTCCACTTTATCTGATTGTAATATGGACAACAAATAATCTTGAACAACCGTATTATCCGAAACTCTCATTAATAAAGATATTAATCTTTGGGTTAATAATGGAGAAGAATTACTATTTATTTTATCAATTATTCTATCAAGCACGTAATTACGATAATGGTTAGCGGCCAGAAGCATAACAAAACAATTCTCAAAAATAAAGATATTAGATGCATTTATAGCCGTCTCATCCACTGATAATAATTGATTGAATAAGATATCAACTATTGTATTAAAAGTATCAAATTCAATCTCAACATCTTCATTCAATATCTGACAAACAAGATGAATATGACGAGCTGTCCCTGGGAGGATCTCTTCTACTTTCAAAATGTCTGTAACAAACTTTGTCGCTGAACTGCGCCCCAATCTGCCTGGTTCATTATATTTGAGTAAGGATGCTGCCACTTTAACGACTTCAGTCCAATTAGAATTATAAACATAATTTTGTAGAGCATCCCTAATACTCCCTTCTCTCCATTTTATATTAAACTCTATGGCAGCAAAATATTCTTGAAAAGTAAGATGAATAAAACCAAATAAAGCCTCGCCGTTTTCATTATATCCCTTTTCAAATAAAAACCCGGCGTCTTCTCTTAAAAAAGAAATTATATCATTAATATCCTGTTTCAATTCTTTGGGGGGCAAATATGGGTGTATTTTTGAATAACCTTCCTTCAGAATGATTCTTAATTTCTTTTCTGGTATTAAACCAGATGCATATTTTTCATGAATGTGAAAGGCAATGATAGCTAATAATTCAACTAATACCTCTCGATCTATATTGTTTTTTTGATTAGCCCTAAGTTGAACCCAATTATCCAACAAAGTTGACGTTGAAATATCATACAACTGTACACGCTTTTCAGGCAATTTGCTTCCTTGGTAATATATTAATGCAATGATTGTCATTAACAATGGATTACATGCCAGTTTATAGACAGATGTATTCTGAATAATAGAGTTATATAGTTTTTCTGACTCATGTGAAACAATATCCAGATTATGATCAGAGCAAGACGATATTGATGAGTACCAATTCTCAATAAACAACAATATTTGTTCATCTGAAAATTGTTCCACTTTAAAATGAAAAAAGCGACACCCCAAACTAGTTTCATTATAGCCAACGATTCTTGATGACACTATGATTTTAATTGAAGGGTATTGAGCTGAAAAAGAATTTATCTTATCAACAATGGCGTGTCTATTATTAATCACATTAATTTCATCCAAGCCATCAAACAGTACAATCAGTTCATTAGTCTCTAAACTTTTCGAAAACAAGAATCCATATTTTCTGTCAATCTCAATAATGTATTCTGACAAACTCCGTCTTGTATCTGAATAATATTTTGCATAATCTGTCGCTTTAATAACTATCGGGATATATGAATGTAGCCTGTTATTATCTGCCCTATGGGAGCAGATTGTATATGCCAAATATTTTAATGACGTAGACTTACCAGAACCTGGATCTCCTAAAATCACGACCCTATCATAGTTCTCCAAAGCCGTAACAATATCATAGATCATTTTGTCCTTTGATGACGCCTGTTCTACATTATTTGAGAAATCTATTTTAAATTTCAATGGTACATATATCTTATCAATATCTAATTTAACCAGAGTATTATTTATCCGTGGAGAAAACCCTTTAATATCAAGGAATTTATAAAGCTTTGTAATATATTGATCATACTCATATAATCCTTTGCAATACAAATCCCATTTATCATATTCTTCCTTATTATCAGCAAATTGTTCCTCAAGCAATTGGCAAACAACTTCAATTTTCTGAATGTCATTTATATCATTCAGTTTTTTATAAATATATGATTTGTCTATTATGTTTTTTGTCGAGAATGTAAACATCCCCCCAACGATGGCATCTATAGATTTTTGACTATAAGATTTATGCCTCTCTGTTATCACATATATATACAAAGCATCATAATCTTTATAGAAGTTATTTGCAACAAACTCTGACAACGTATGCTTAATCTTCTCAAAATGAGAAGATGCCGTTACTTGTATAGCAATTCGATTTTTCCGGTCTCTAAGATCTATACTTGGGTAAACTTTATTTTCTCGATAATTGACATTTTCAAACTTACAATTAAAAATGATATCAAAGATTCCAATTAATATATTCTCTGCATGAATATTTATACTAAATTCATGATTAGAATTGAGAATTTTCACTTGTTCCGTAAAACGTGAAAGCAGTTGTGAAATCCTATATAATAATTCTTGCTGTTTCATAGTATGGACTAATCTGTAATTACAATTTACCTTCATAGTCTTTCCAGAGTTAGGAGCCAATTCTTAAGACTCGTAAACTCGCATAAGCGACCGCTCGACCTATGGTCGCTTGCTACCAACGGGACGCAAGAAAGTCGAGCGCTGACGTAAGGAAAAGACAAATATTGTATTATTTCATCATTTACATCAGTAAAATCAAATTTTACATCGCCTAAAACAGGATGATCTTTAAATACAATCTTTCTGAATTTCATAAAAACTCATTTTTTGCACATATCATTATTTCCTTCTTTACTATTTTACAAAATTACAAGAACATAGAATAGTAATAATATGATGATGTTTGATAATCGTAAATACATATCATTGTATTATCAACATTTCCAGCAATAAATGAACTCGTTTCATAATCATAGCCTTGGAATGTATTCCCATTGATATCCAAACTCATAAAAGTAAAAGAGGAATAATCATATAGACTATTCAATGGTCCCTGAACATAATTGCCTTTTTGATAATCATAGACAGATATGTTCGTCTCACTATTATCAGCCAGATGAAATCTGAAATATAGTGATACAGAATGATCATATATTGTGAAATCCTTATATAAAGGATAATTACCACATCTAACAGCTAAAATTGCAGCCATACAGGCTCTCTTTGAATCAGTCATTATACAAATTTGTAAATCTCACTATATTCTTTTAAACACCTAATAAGCTCCATTCTCTTGTGTGTGGAGACCTTATTCTGACCAAGATGTAGGTAAGCCATCGCGAACTCATTATAGATATTTGTCATAAAAATACCAGGGTCATCAGAGCCTAAAACAACTGACGGCATCAAGCATTCACTTTGTTCAATCTCAAGCCACCGTTTCAAGTGATAATCCTTGATATTGTCATATATGCTAATATGTAAATTACTTGTTGGCAATGCCTCTAACACTATATTTCTATCAGCAAGCTTCTCTAATACTACCATCTGGATTTGCTTAAGACTGTCAATACTAAATAATGAACCAATTCTGACTTTAATTATCTCATCATAATTATTTCTGCATCCATATTTTTTTCTAACACCACCTTCACTACTATACATTAATGGCGCATTGTATTTTCTAAAGATAAGCCATTCTGGTCGTTTCATCTGTTCATATAACTCTTCCAACGAATCATAATAAGCCAATGAACCTTTTGCTGCTAAAGTGTTTAGTTCAGGAATTACAGAATACTTCCTCAACAACCAAGCATTCACCAACTCAAAAGGCTGATAAGTCTGAGAATACACTTCTAAAGACAATTTTGCGATTTCACTTTCCAAAGGCAGAATTAAAGGTTGCAAACAACTACTCCGTGTTTCTTTTATAAGATACCACACAAAAACCAAATCGTCCAACCATTCACCCCGATGCAAATAAACAACTTCACCAGCTTTCTCCTGCCACATGCCAGGATCAACCCCCAGCGCAGTACAATGCCCGAGTCTATCCCCTGATTTCAAATCAAGGAATACTAGAGCTTCAAATATTGTCCTAAGTCCACTCAGCACGTGTCTGAAATCCTCTCCTGCATGATATGTCACATGCTCAACACCAGCTTTTCTAATTGATCTAAATATAGGAGCAAACACTTCTGGACCAGCATCGAACTCACTAGCAGCAGCATCCACACCTTTAATCTTGCATCCCAAAGAATACGGGTTTTTCTTTATGAGTATTATTAAAGCTGTTGCCTTGCGTTTTAGCTCTTTTCTCAAGAAATAGTGTCTTATACCTCTTTCTTTATCTTTTGTGGTTTCTGGTTTTTTAATAAAATGGGCAATTAATGATAGTTGGGTATGTTTCAATGTATCAGGACATTCTTCAACCGCTTGCTGAAATCCCGAAATAATTCGCTTTAGCAACTTGCGATTATCTCCCACTTTTTCCTTGGGTGCGAACCTGCCTTCAATATGCTTTACAAAACATTTTTGATTTGACCCACCAAGTTGCATAAACCTCTTCTTATAATACTTTTCCGCTCCCCATCTAAAAGAATTTGAAGTGATTAATTGAAATTGAGAAAAACCCGTTTGGGAGTGTTGCATAACAGCAAAACGATGGACAAGTCCTTTTATTAAAAGATAATGATGAAATAAAGAAGCTACACTAATACTCCTATTCATTTTTAGGAGTTTAATAACCATAACATATAATAGAAGTTCCTGATTCAATGAATATTTGATTTCGTTCTCATATCCGAACATTTGCGAAACCAAATTGCTTAATTCGCGTCTTAGTTCCCTTGCCTTGAGTAACCTTTCCCCCAAGACTGCGGGAGTCAAGCCTGGAATAATCTGTTCGGAGAGCTTTCTTACAGAAGTTTCAGAATCATAGCATTTGGCGAAATCACAAACAACTGCACGTGTATTTTTAAGCATCTCTAACCAAAGTATGTCTATCTCAGTTGTACCATTCAAATGGATATGAAGGTCATTAAGTCCATCTTTATCTACCAAATATTCCAAATTAGGAATAAAAGGAATCAAAAGCGTAGTATATCGAAATTGTTGAAAAAGGTTAGCCAATCCTCCATCAATTTTAAGTGGTTTTTTAAGCATTTCAGGATCAACTTTTGCCGCAATAAATCCCCCAACCAACCACAAAGGCGAAACAGAGACTATCAACTTTGACCATTCCTCAAATCGATCTTCCCTAACATATATACGCCCTCTCTCCTGACAAAGCACTCTGTTCCCCCATTCACAGGCCAATTTTGACATCAATTCCGGCAAATCACTATATTTGGTCAAATGCATCTCTGCTAATCCCTCATAATGATTATCACTTTTGGTAACATCCGAAAGACGTACCTGAGCAATCAGTCTATTATAAATACGAGAAAAAACAATGGCAGCACGATCGCCCAATCTCTCGTATTCCAACAGACTTTCGGTGTCAGAAAACAAACGAACTAAGAATGGTAGCATATTATTTCCTTACAATAGGATATGTTTTCAATAAATATAAAAAAGCACTGCTCTTTTCACTTCTCTTAGTAATTTTCTGCAGAATATCCTGATAATCATTTTGAAGTCCAAAGCTACCAATTGCATCATCTATCATACTGATTTGGCGTTCAAGTTTCCTTATTGCAACGCTATTATCAAAACTATAAACTAACAATGAATGCAAGGCATTATTCAACTCGTCCAAACTACTCTCGACAGAGACATGAATATCATACAAAGAAACAGATGTCAGTCTTTTCTGAGCATCTTCCATTTCATTGTTAAGAATATTTAGATGATCATTAATACTCTGTGTTTCATTTAGACTTGATGTTGACATTTGCAAACGTTCAAGATGTTCTTTTTGAGAGAATAAACGTCTGTATTTTATCAAGCGTCTGACTTCATCAATTGATATATTAAGTTTTTCCCCCTCTTCATTCAATTTCTGCCTATTTTGCTCCCTATAATTTCTCTCTTTCATCCTATGATGAAGCCTGATATAATTATTAGCTTTAATACTCACAATTGGCCCTCCCTCAATATAACTAGCAATATACGGGTCAATAAAGACGGTAAGTAAAGGACAATCTTTCAACCAATTGAAGAAACTGAAGTTTTGTTTTTCACTAGGTTTTAGCTCATTATACTGCGCATAGTTATATATAAATGTCTGTTCTATGTCACTAATCACATTCAACTCGACATCTGTCATTCCATTATCCATACAAGCCTCTACTAAGGTGGAATTCAAAAGAGCAAGTACCATTCTATTGAATCTCTCGGCCAAAGGGTATATACCACTCTGATTGTCCAACGAAACTAACGTATGATAAAACCGCACAAATATCCTATTCAAAGATTGACATGACACACTTACCTCATTGTTCTTCCACTTCCTGATTTTCTTAACAAATACCATCGTGTCCACTTCGTTCATCTTTTCGTCCTCATCGAACATGAAGGGATCCGACATCTCTTGGGGCATTTCTTTTTGACCTGGTTGCTTTCCACCTTGATTCCATGGTCCAATTTTGGGGACCATATAATTTCGATACTGCCCCATCTTCAATATCTGCGCTATAATACCTTTCAATTCTGTATCCTCTTCGTTTGCCTCAACTCTCAACAAGTCGCTGATGACAGCAATAATTTTGAAAACTGAAAGATACGCAACCTTTTTCTTCTGTGCATCTTCTATACCAAATGCAGGCAACATTGACAGAATATTTCTAAAATCCGACCTTACAAATGGTTCTTCTTCCAGAAACAGTTGCCCAGGCAACTGCGGCATATTCGGACCTATCGAATAATAAAAAGCCTGCATCATACACAAACTTTTTGCCAACCCCGCATCTGTTATCAATTGAGCATAACCTAAAAGCTCCCCTAGAGAATCTCTGTCTTTTTGCCATATTTTATCCGTCATAAGGGCAATCAAAGAAATTCTAATCCAATAATCAAATACAAGATGATTATGCGACTTTACCTGTTCATTATATTTCGTACCAACAGCAAAAAGAGCTTTATTCAATATTTCATCAGTCGTTTCAGGCAGAAAAGTTGCCCCCACCTCCATACTGTTAGTAAATTTTAGGAATTTAAGCATCTCAATAGTATATACTGGTGATGACATTATCAATGCCTTTGCATTATTGGCCTTTTGGTTGATATCATTCCAGAACACACTCAGTATTCCCGTAGCCAGTTTATGCTTATCATGTCTTCCACTCTTCATTAATTCCAAATCCCGAATTTGTGTTAAAAGTCTTATTTGAATTCGTAGAGATAACCCGAGCATAAACTGCCTCAATTCATCATCCAACTTGCTTTTCTCTTTATAGGCTCCTATTTCTTTCAGAAGTTTGGTGTAACAGCTTTCTAATGAGAATCCATTCTCATCAGATTTATCAAATTTAACAAACAACTGATAGCCAGGCTCTGAGAGATATTCTTTAATAGAACTCAGCTGAATACGGTTTTCTGGTTTTAATATCTTAATAAGATACTGATTCTCCAGTTGGTCTATCATCGTAGAGAACTCCATCTTATTTCTATTTGCATACTCACTCTCTTTTTTCAGGAAATTTGGGCTAAAGCAATCCCATGATGCTTTTCTGACCAGTTTCCCATACAATTCCAAGTCTCCTGTTAAAATCGTCATGATAAGGGGCGTAGTCAAATGCTTCCTGATGACCTCTAAAATTTGATATCCTTTATTAAAATCCGTATCAATATCATCAAATGAGACTACGAAACACCTCTTATTAATAAATCTAAGGGCCTTAAATACGTACTCTTGAAAAGCCTCATCTATATTTATTGACGAAATAGCTTTTTCCATACCCTGCATAGCCGCGAACTCAGCATCGTCCCAATCATCATATTTCTCGGTTTTCCCGATACCGTCCAGAAATGCAATACCATCCATCAATCTTTTAAAGCTACGTTCCACGCTCTTTTTTTGATCGCGACAATTTTCATCCAGACCAAAATCCCTTTGTTTTCGTTCCATCACCAAATTGACTTGCTCCTGGATTCTTGCAATGATGTCAATAAAGGTATTCTCACCTTTTTCTACTTTAGAAGGATCAATATGTTTGAGACACAACACTTTGTCAGGAAACCACTTTCCCATTCTATCCAAAGCAGAAAGCAAAAAGGTAGTCTTGCCTGCACCTCTGTTAGCGAAGATTGAGATAGTATTATGTTCATATTTAGCCTCGATCACTCCCGAATCACACAAATTATACTCTTCTATCGCGCTCGCTATATGTCGATCAGCAATTACCTTAAAGTCCTCCATTTTGGATTTGTGGATTAAACTGTTTTCATCACAAACCTTAGCGTCAGAATAATCAGTTTTCGAAAAATCCAATAACACATTTTTAGTTTCCATATGACAGAAGTTTTTATTCATATTTATACTTATAATAGGTCACAATGACTTCCTTTATCAATTCACGGGAATATGATGTAGCCCTCCAACAAGAACTGACAAACAAAATTAATAATATTATTATCGGTACTACAAAACACCATTTGGGATTCAGTGAAATCCATTTTCCTATTAGACAGCCATCAAGATAGACAATAAGACCTACAATCCAAGAAAATACAAGACCTTCATACACAGCCACCATCACCCACATTTTATTCAAAAAACTCATTTTCCCTTTTAGACTTTCCTCCATATCAATATACAACCACATTTCTGTATAGCTAATGTCATTAGCAGAAATAATATTAGCGGCACAATTTTCTTGATTTGGTTTGCATTTTCTAACAGTTTCAGCAAAAAACCTATTAAAATCCCCTCTAACACCACCTTTCTTATGCCATAATATACCTAATATTGCCCATCTAATCCATTTCCCTGTACTCCATGACATAAGACCACATACATATATTGCCAATAGCCATCCTACGACACTTTTCCAACCATCTAATTGCAAAATACCATCATGCCCATAATAATGCATATCAAGTACTATGAAGCCTATCGTAACAGTTCCTGATACGAAAAAAGAAAAATCAAATACGCTGAAGGCATTGCCAATAGCGTCTCCTACTTTATTTAACCCTGGTATATCCATAAACTTATTTTTTACTTTATCCTCCCTCAAAAGCATGCCCTCGCAATTCTGTTATTTTGAGAGTAAGGTGAGGTCTGCACTAACGTTTTTTATGTTGGTATCTCACGACATCTGGAAAAATCTCATCTTGAATAAATAGTCACATAGATAATAGCAAAGACAAGGAATACCAGCAGAGCCAGTATTCCATACAAGACGGCGGTTGGGATTCTTATTTTCATTTTTTTCTGAGTGAACTTGTTTATGCTATTCTAGACAGTTTTTGTTGTTATCATTATACCAGTCTGCCAAGGCTTCTTCGAAAGAGTACTTAAACCGATAGCCACAGGATGCCATCTTCTTTCCACAGATATTCGTGGATATCTGGAGTTTCTTTACTCTGGCAGGACAAATGCCCATTGGACTGCCTACCAACTTAGCACAAGCAGCCATTGGCATGATGATACTATTGGGAATGTAAGGAACACTCTGCGTCAAACCAGTCACCCTCTTCATCGCCTTCACGATCTGCTCAATCGCATATGCAGGCTCAAAGGTACAGTTAAAGACATCAAACGATGTCTGACGTTCCTCAACATTCCAAAGGATGAACCTCACCAACTCTTTTACATAGATACAAGCCTTGATGGTATCTTTACGCCCAGGATAAGCAAACGTATGTTTGCGTATTCCCCAGTACAAACGCGAGAAATTACCATTCTCGCCACGACCAAACACGACACCAGGGCGGACA
>OCVV011219171.1_pt1 | contig 11006 bp, 9 predicted proteins | sample 1539721 | NCBI WGS metagenome assembly OCVV01 (sample SAMN02144230, study PRJEB22623) | gut metagenome | biome: sheep rumen | host: Ovis aries | place: New Zealand
TGCCTTCGAGCCACGGATACTTGTGCAAAAGTTCCATCTTGTGGCCGTTCTCCATCACAAGTATCAAATCGGCCCACTTGAGGATATCCAGGTTAATCTGGCGAGCCCTATGGGGCGACATATCCACGCCATGTTCCAAAGCAATCTTCTGCGCGATTTCGTGCGCAGGATGGTCAACCAGGGCACCAAGCCCCGCACTCATCACGTTAAAATCCGGACCCAGTTCCTTCTTCAGAAGGTACTCCCCTGTCGGACTGCGACAGATATTACCGGTGCAAACAACAAGAATATTCTTCATTGGCATCTAAGATAGAAAAAAACAATATGTCGTTACTAGTTCTAAGTTACTAGTTACTAGTGAATTATGGGTTAGTACGGCTTACAGCTCAAACGCGAAGCCCAAATCCTTCAACAACGGATTTTTGGTGTCTTTCTCGGAAAGGAGGGGTTCAAAACCGTTTCCCACCGGCCAATCAATACCGATGGCGGGGTCATTCCACATCAGCCCGCCCTCGTCCTTCGGGTCGTACAAACGAGTACACTTGTACACAAATGTCGCCGTCTCGCTGAGCACCACGAATCCATGGGCAAAACCTTCGGGAATATAGAACTGTTTCTTGTTTTCGGCAGAAAGCGTCACGCCTTCCCACTTGCCGAACGTGGGGCTGTTCTTGCGCAGGTCCACCGCCACGTCGAAGACTTCGCCCTCGATGACGCGGACAAGCTTGCCCTGCGGATTCTTTTTCTGGAAATGCAGTCCACGGAGTACGCCTTTCTTGCTGCGGGATTCGTTATCCTGCACAAAGACCACGTCCAGGCCGGCGGCGTCGAATTCCGCCTTGTTGTAGGTTTCCATGAAATAGCCGCGATGGTCGCCAAAGACCGTCGGCTCCACAATCGTCACCCCCTCGATGGAGGTCTTCACAAAATTGAATTTTCCCATGTTAGTACCTTATTTTTCCTTCAGCCACCTTACGCAGATGCTGTCCGTAGGGAGACTTTCCATACTTGGCAGCTGACTCAAGCAGTTTTTCCTTGGTAATCCAGCCATTTTTATAAGCAATTTCTTCAACGGCGCTAATCTGGATTCCCTGGCGGTTTTCGACCATCTTCACAAACTCGCCCGCCTCGATGAGGCTGTCCATCGTACCGGTATCGAGCCACGCGAATCCACGGCCGAGCAATTTCACGTCAAGTTCACCCTTATCGAGGTATGTCCTGTTGAGGTCGGTGATTTCGAGTTCACCGCGGGCGCTGGGCTTCTGCGCCTTCGCAAAGCCGGACACGCGGTTATCGTAGAAATACAGGCCGGTGATGGCGTAGTTGCTCTTGGGTTCTTTCGGCTTTTCTTCGACAGAAATCACCTTGCCCGACTCGTCGAATTCCACGACACCGAAGCGTTCGGGATCTTCCACGTAATAGCCGAACACGCTCGCGCGCCCGTTCTCCTCGGCATTCTTCACAGCCGCCTTCAATAGCGGGCTAAAACCGTTCCCGTAGAAGATGTTGTCGCCCAGGACCATCGCACAGCAGTCGTTACCGATGAACTCCTCCCCCAAAATGAAAGCCTGTGCAAGGCCATCGGGACTCGGCTGCACCTTGTAGCTGAGGTTCAGGCCCATCGCGGAACCGTCACCGAGGAGACGCTCGAAATTCGGCAAGTCCGTAGGAGTCGAGATGATGAGGATGTCGCGGATACCCGCAAGCATCAGCGTCGAAAGTGGATAATAAATCATCGGCTTGTCGTACACCGGCAAAAGTTGCTTACTCGTGACCATGGTAAGCGGATAGAGGCGTGTGCCGGATCCACCGGCAAGAACGATTCCTTTCATAGTATAATCCTTTGAAACTAAAATAGCTATCTTTTGAAACCATGGCAGACCAAGACAAGGCTATTCTCAAAGATTTCCTCGCTAAACTCGTCAAAAACGCAGACGGGAACCGCAACGGCATCGGCGCAGAAGAAATCCTGGAACAGTTCATGGAGTGGACGGAGTCGCGCGGCACCACGCTGTACCCAGCACAAGAAGAAGCCATCCTCGAACTCCTGGACGGCAAGAACGTCATCTTGAACACGCCCACGGGTTCGGGCAAGTCGATGGTCGCGCTGGCGCTCCACTTCGACAGCATCGTGCACGGCCGCAAGAGCGTGTACACCTGCCCCATCAAGGCGCTGGTGAACGAGAAATGGATGGCGCTCTGCAAGGAATTCGGCGCCGAGAACGTAGGTCTTTCTACCGGCGACGCGACAGTCAACCACGGCGCCCCCATCCTTTGCTGCACTGCAGAAATCCTCGCCAACATGGCACTCAACGAGGGCGAAAAGCTTGACATCATGGACGTGGTGATGGACGAGTTCCATTACTATTCCGACCGCGAACGCGGCGTCGCCTGGCAGGTGCCGCTCCTCACGCTCCCGCAATCGAGATTCTTGCTGATGAGCGCGACCGTCGGTGCAACGGAATTCTTCGAACGCGACCTCACCAAGCATACCGGGCGCGAGACCGTGACCGTGCGTTCCACGCAGAGGCCCGTGCCGCTCGACTTCAGCTACAGCACCTCCGAGATTTCAACCGAAGTGCAGAAATTGGTGAACGAAGGCAAGGCGCCCGTGTACGTGGTACACTTTACGCAGGCCGCGGCCGCCACCAACGCACAGAACTTCATGAGCCTCGACCTCTGCAGCAAGGAAGAAAAGCAGGCGATAAACGAAGCCATCAAGGAAGTACGTTTCTCCAGCCCCTACGGTCCCGATGTCAAGCGCTGGCTCAAGCAGGGAATCGGCCTGCACCACGCGGGACTCCTGCCCAAGTACCGCATCCTCTGCGAAAAGCTCGCCCAGAAGGGATTGCTAAAAGTCATCTGCGGCACTGACACGCTCGGAGTGGGCGTGAACGTCCCTATCCGCACGGTACTCTTTACGCAGCTCTGCAAGTACAGCGGCGACAAGACTGCAATCCTCACCGCACGCGACTTCCACCAGATCGCAGGACGTGCCGGTCGCAAGGGCTTTGACGACGTAGGCTACGTGGTGGCACAGGCTCCCGAGCATGTGATCGAGAACATGAAACTCGAAGCGAAGAGCCGCCAGACCGGAAAAAAATTCCAGAAGCGGAAGCCGCCCGAACACGGCTATGTCCCCTTCGACGAAAACACGTTCAAGCGGCTGATCGACGCCTCGCCCGAACCGCTCACCTCGAGCTTCCACGTGGACCACGGGATGCTCCTGAACATACTGAGCCGCGAGACCGACGGGTGCCGCGCGATGCGAAACCTCATCAAGGATTGCCACGAGAGCGCGGCAAACAAGAAAAAACTGAACCACCGGGCCTTCCAGCTTTTCCGCAGCTTGGTGGAAAAGAAAATCGTGGAGTTCGTCCCGGCAGTCGCCCCCGGCTATAGCCACCTGCGCGTGAACATGGATTTGCAAGACGACTTCGCGATGAACCAGCCGCTATCGCTGTATCTGCTCGACACGCTCCCGAAACTCGACAAGGATTCTCCTGAATACGCGCTTGACGTAATTACTTTATGCGAAAGCATTGTCGAGAACCCGGAAACAATCCTTCGCATCCAGCTGAGCAAGGCCCGCGACGCCCGCATGAACGAGCTCAAGGCGCAGGGAATGGAATACAACCAGCGCCTTGAGGAACTCGAGAAGGTCGAATACCCCAAGCCGCTACGCGACTTTATCTACGATACATACAACGCCTTCGCCGAAGTGCACCCGTGGGTCGACGTGAACGTGGAACCCAAGAGCATCGTGCGCGAGATGTTCGAGAACTTCAGCACGTTCAGCGGCTACGTGAAGCAGTACAACCTACAGCGCATGGAAGCTATCCTGCTGCGCCACCTGAACTACGTATATAAAGTTTTGAGCCAGACCGTTCCCGACGGCTACAAGAACGAGGAACTGCTCGAAATGCAGGACTACCTGGGCGACATGATCCGCCGTACCGACTCGAGCTTGCTGGAAGAATGGGAAAAGATGGCGCACCCCGAAGACTACCAGAAGCGTCTGGAAACGGGAACCGCGGAGGACGAGGCCGAGAAGGCTTTCGGTGCCGACAAGGCCGCCGCCGACATCACCTACGACAAGAAACGTTTCCTCGGCATGGTGCGCCAGCGCATCTTCCAGATTATGGGCAACCTTGCAAAGCAGGACTTCGCCGCCACCCTTGACAGCCTCGCCGACGACCTCGCCGAAGGAGAACTTCTGGCCGATGCCGAAGGCAAGCCATGGACCGAGAACCGCCTTATGGAAATCATGGCCGCCTACACCGCCGAACACCACAAGTTCCGCCTGGATGTGGAAGGCCGCGCCCTCGCCCATACCATCGTCACCTACGAGGGCGATACGATGCACATACAGCAGATGCTCCAGGACGAGGAGGATTTCAACGACTGGAGCATCGATTTCGAGCTGAACCTGGACGAATGCCGCGAGGCGGGAATGCCCCTTTTGAAACTCTCGAGAATCGGGGAAGTCTAGCATTTTATAAATTTAGGGCATGACGACCGAGAACTTAAAGAACCGTTTTGCGGCGGTGCTCCCCGCAGGGGGACTGGGCAAGCGCATGGGCGGAACTTTGCCCAAGCAGCTGATGCAACTGAACGGCAAGCCCGTCTACCGATACTCTCTCGAGACGTTCCTCAAGATGGAAGAAATCGCCGAAGTCGTGATGGCCGTACCCGCCGAATGGAAGGATCATTTCGAAAAAGACTTCTCGCACCCGAAATTGAAGATTGTCGTGGGTGGTGCAGAACGCTGGCAGTCTGTAGAAAACGGGGTAAACGCGCTTACCGGCGACGCCGAATACGTGCTAGTCCACGACGTGGCCCGTCCCTTCGTGAGCGAAGAGATTATCCGCGACGTCTGCAAGACGCTTGTCGAGAAAGGCAGTTGCCTTGTGGCAAAGCCCGCCATCGACACCATCAAGATTGTCAAAAACGGGATCGTCGAAAATACGATCGACCGCAACACCGTATGGATGGCCCAGACACCGCAAGCAGCCCGCATCGACCTGCTAAAAAGCTTGTATGCAAGGATATCTGCCCAACCGCTGGGATTCACGCCCACCGACGAGGCAAGCATCCTGGAGCATTTCGGAGTGCCCGTCTATATCGTCAAGGGGAATTCAGCAAACGACAAGCTCACCACCCCCGAAGATTTCGAAATCTTCCTGCGGCGGGTTTAAGACATCGTTCCCTTTTCCTATATTTCTGTCGTAAAAAACAGGAGAAAAGCAATGCACTTATCAAAAGCATTTTCTGCAGCCCTGCTCGCGGCATCGGTCGCCATGGCTCAGCAGCCGGAAATGGAACAGCAGCCCCAAAAGCAGGCGATGAACAATTTCGGCGTCGGCATACACGCCGCATTCAACTACAACACGATGTTCGGCCTGGACGACGACTGGAACATTTACAGCGACAGCGACGATGACGACGTTCCCTCCGGAATCGGCGTAGAAGGCGGTCTGAGCATCCGCCTGCAGTTGCTCCCGTTCATGCAGTTTACTCCCGAAGTCCTCTTCAACTACGCGAAGCTGGTCCAGGATGACGGCAAGATGGATCGCAAGTTCACCCAGATGGGCATCGAATTCCCGCTGCTCTTGCGCATCACCCCCATCGACAAACTCTACCTCGCTGCAGGCCCCAACTTCGAGTTGAACGTAAAGGACGAGGCAAAGCTCAAGAGCGGCGAAATGAAGGCCGGTACGGAAACGTTCCACCACGACTTCCCCGAAGATTACGACCGCAAGTCGCTCCAGTTCGGGCTTACGTTCGGCGTTGGCTACTATGTCATCGACAAGCTCAGCCTCGATATCCGCATGAACATGGGCATGAACGACGTCTACGAAGGCGAAAGCCTGCTGATCGACCTGAAGGGCGGCAAGCAGATGACGTTCAAGTTCGGCGCCGGGTACTGGTTTATGTAATCGCGCCGCTACGGGCTAGTTACTAGTTCCGAGTTACTAGTGAATAGTATATAGAAAAGCCCGCTCGTTTGAGCGGGTCTTTCTGTTATAAAATTTAGCGATCGTTCTTGCTAAGCAAAACTAATTTGACAATTTACAGGTGGCTCCTGCGCCTTCCACACAGATATTCTCTATAAACACCGTTTCTTCCGCAGAAACAACCAAGGCCTTTAACGGATCAGTCGTCACACTGCCATCATTGTTATTCATGTTCGACCACGTTTTTGTTCCATACGTAATTGTGATTTTTCCTTCGCACTGCATTTTCGGAGTTGGTTTATAATACTCATTCGTCCATGTACCATGTACCGTAATACAACCGGGTTCTCCAATTGTAATTGGCTTTTCAGGATAGGCATCTGCTATTATAAATTCATAGTCCGGCTTTGTTTTATCTTGTGCCTTAGCATCTGCGCAAGGAATGTTCACGACGGTGTTATCATCATTCGCAACCGTAAGGACAACGCCTTTCACTTCATCTCCCTTCTCAGCCACCGGAGCCGTAGCGACCAAGCCAGTGGCATCCGGCGTAGCCCCAGTCCATGCATAAGTAAGGGTAAAGCCTGTGCCCGTAGTGCAACCAGAGGCCGTCCATTTAGCAACTTCACCCGTCGAGACATCCGGTTCAATATTGGTCGATTCACATTTGCATCCCGTAATCGGGGAGCCATTGATATTTATCCCTTCAGCACAAGCAATCGTCTGCGCTCCATGGGAAGGAGTAGACACCGTCACGCTTGCCGTCTTGGGACCAGAAACAGCATATTCGGTTGCAAAAGCCTTGGCAGCCCCCGTTGCAGGTGAACCATCAGGAAACTCCCATGAATAGGTTGCCGCAAGGATGTCCGACGTTCCCACACCGGAGGTCTTGGTATCCCAGTTAAAGGTCCAAGTCACCTTCTCCTTCAATTCGGCGGTTTTCGCGGACGGCGTGCAATAGCCGTACTGGCCAGCCGGAACTACAATGCTGCTACTCGATTGAACCGTAGCGCTGCTCGGAGGCGGAGTATAAGAAGAAGAGGACTTCTGGCCAATCGGGCCAAAGCTGATATTCAGGCCCGAAGAAGACATCGTGCCAGACGACTTCGGGGTAGCCGAAGAAGAAGCCGGCTTGGAGCTGGACGAGCTAGACTGAACCGCCAGGCTCGGTGCGTTTCCCATTTCGGCCGCACATTGGGGGTTTTCCGCACAAGTAGAAACAGCCTTTGCGACTTCAACATCACCAATCTGGTCCAACAGGGCAACAGCCAGACCTTCGAGATTGTCGTCGGATTCGACGACATCGCCACTGCCGCAGGCCCAGAAGGCACCTGCCGAGAAAGCAACAAAAATACCTAAAACGAGTTTCTTGTTCATATACAAAACCTCTTTTGGGAAAAAATAAATAATTCCACGGAAAAGCGGTAGCGAAATGCAAATTTTCGTGGGAGAAAGCACAAAAAAAGCCCCAAAAGGGCTTTTTTTTGAATGGTTTTCTTTTTTTGACAATATCTTTTAATTACAGGTCGGCACGCCTACAGTTACTGACGTTTGATAATCTTGCCCATTAGTGGTTTCTATATAGTATCCTCCGTCAATAGGATCAGGATAACCATTACAACACATTTGCGAATAACCACTATATGACTTTCCGTTTACCTTATAGGAAGCACTACCATTAATAGAATTAATGGATGTCACAAAATAGCACCTACCATCAAAACTAAAGGTTCCGGAAGTCACCGGATTTTCACACCCTTCAGGCGCATGGCAAACCGGTTGCGGACCCACGCTCGAACTGGATTCCTGGGAACTGCTGGACGGCGGCGGTTCTACGCTGGAGCTGGATTCCTGGGAGCTGCTAGGCGGAGGGGGTTCCACGCTCGAACTGGACTGTCCGGTGGGGCAGACCCACTTGTCCTGGGAATTCTGAACACACCGTTCATTCGTCCTGCCCGGCTTTTGACACATCATATCATCCGTCATGGGATCCGGTGCGCACTCGTCCGTGATAGGAACGGTACTCGAAGAACTCTTCACCGAGGACGAAGACAGGGACGAAGAAGATTCCGGTTTTACGCTGGACGATGACTCCGGAGCAGAGGCCTTTTTTATTTTCAGCTGGCCGCTACCGCCGGAACAGTCTATATCGACAGAAAGCCCACCACGGGTCACGGTCAATTCAGGAAAGACCTTTACATAATCCTTGCCGTCGAGAACGTCTTCATCGGAGAATTTATATGTCGCCGTTGTCCCAGTCGCTCTAGGCTTGTCCGCTTCCGGAAGCTTCCATGTTCCGGTAAAACCACCGCATTCCGCCACGGGAACATATTTCCATGTAGCCTCGCCACCCAGACTGATTTCGACAGGAGTCACCTTGCATGAGCCAGCTCCCAGCATTTCTTCGGTACAAGGATCCTCTTCGCTGCTGCTGGACTCTTCGGAACTGCTAAGCAAAAGCAGGCTACTGGAACTCTTGACGATAGAAGAGGAGCTCTTGAACACGAACGAGCTGCTGGATTCAATTGCCGAGCTGGACTCGACGACGGAGGAACTCGAAACCTGGGAGCTGGACACCGGGACCGAGCTGGACGACAAGGTGTCCAATCCGGAACTCGAGGACAGTTCCAGGGACGAACTCGATATCAAGCAGGAATCACACAGCGAAGAAGATGACGGGATTTCGATGACCGACGAACTGGACGAAAGCGTATCCGGATCTTCTTCGGTAGTATCCGGGTCCACCGGCTTCCTTAGATGTTTATTGATAAATTCCTCTTCGCACGACGGATCGCCATCACAGTTTTCCAGTTCATGCGCCAAATCGGAATTCATTTCTGCACGGCATTCGGGTTTGCCCAGGCATTCCTTCATTATGCCAAGGACTTCCGCCTCGCCCAGCTTGTCGAATTTCTCCATCGCCAGGACGTCGTCGTTATCGACCCATTCCAAATCGCCACCACTGCAAGCCCAAAAAACGAGCACTGCACCCAAAGCGGCTAGTATATGTATTTTCACCTTCTTCATAAATATTCTCTCTCAGTACTAAATATAAACAATTTTTTACAGAGAGATGTAATGAAGAACGAATTCCGTGCCCTTTTTCACCCTTTTTTGCCAAAATTTGCTAAAAAAGTCAGTCTTCCTTGCCCGGTTCGGTCATTTTCCGCTGCCCGGTAATGAACTGGTGGACGTACGGATTCTTGGTATTCTTGATTTCGTCCACCGTCCCGACCTCGATAATGCGCCCGTTATAGAGCATCGCGATGCGGTCGGCCACCTTGAAGGCGCTCACCATGTCGTGCGTCACCACAACCGAGGTCACCCCGAGCTTGCTCTGCATGTCGAGGATAAGGTCGTTGATGACGTCGCTCGTGATGGGATCGAGACCCGTCGTCGGTTCGTCGTAAAGGAGAATTTCGGGGTTCAGGGCGATGGCACGGGCCAGGGCGACGCGCTTGCGCATACCGCCCGAAAGCTCGGAAGGCATCTTGGTGCGGAACTCGGGAACAAGGTTGATCATCTGGAGTTTCTCGGTGACCACGTCCTGGATCTGCTTCTCGGAAAGCTCCGGATGATGTTCGCGCAGGGCGAATGCGATGTTCTCTCCGGTACTCATGGAGTCGAACAGGGCGCCCATCTGGAACAGCATGCCCATCTTTTTGCGGATGGTACGCGTGTCGAAGAACTTCGGCGTACTGATGGTCACGCCGTCTACGGACACCTCGCCGCCATCCGGCTGCAACAGGCCTATCATGTGCTTCAAGATGACGGACTTGCCGCCACCGGACTTTCCGATGATGACCATCGTCTCGCCGCGACGGATGTCGAGGTTCACGTCCTGTAGCACGGTCTGCGGACCGAAGGACTTCTTGAGCCCCTTGAGGCGGATGGCGATATCGTTCGGGTCAATCTTTACATTCGGCATAGCAACCTGCAACTTAGAAGAACATTACTGCATCGAGCGCAAAATCTGCAATCAAGATCATAAGGCAACTGGACACGACCACGTTCATCGTAGCAAGTCCCACGCCGTGGGCGCCGGGCTTGGCATTGATTCCATGGTAATATCCAAGGACAAAAATCAGCGTACCGAAAACGAACGACTTGATGATGCCGGACCACAAGTCCATGGAATCGAACAAGTACTGCATCCCGGTATAGTAGGTATAGGTCGTGATATCCAATGCGAGCACGCATACGATCCAGCCGCCTATCAGGGCGAGCGCATTCGAAATGGCGGTGAGGCAGGGAATCATCGTGATGAAGGCGACAAAACGCGGCAAGGCCAGGTAGCGGTACGGTTCCAGGCCCAGTACCGTGTAGGCGGCAAGTTCTTCTTTTTCCTTCATGCTCCCGAGTTCGGCGGCAACGGCACTGCCCACGCGGCCGGCAAGCACAATCGCGGTCAGGAGCGGCCCCAGTTCAATCAAGACCATCTTGCATGCGGCGGTACCGACAAACTTGTCCGAAACGAGATTGTGGAATTCGAATTCCGCCATCACGGTCGCCACCATGCCCGTAAAAATGGACGTGACAAACAGAAGCGGAAGCGAGGAGACTCCAATAGAAATCATCTCCTTCACGATCAGATCCGGATTCTTGTAGACATGCGGCAGCTGCTTGAGCGTACTCAGAAGGATACACACCACCTCGCCGATGCTCGAAATTCCAGAAACGATCACCTGGCCAATCCAGGCTATGGGTTTCACAAGGATAAACATCAGCCGAAATCTCCAAAGTCAGTAAATCCCGCACTACCGCCGTCATCGTACTGATAATCGGAATCGCCGCCCTCGGGACCTTCGTCGTTCGTCGCATCGAAGAACGTCGTGTATTCGGGGAAGAACGAAAGCGGAATATCCTTCACGGAACCGTTACGGTGCTTGGCGACAATAAGTTCCGCCTTGTACTTGTCCTCGTCCTTGTGGGTACGCACATACGGGCGTTCCACAAACCACACCATGTCGGCATCCTGTTCGATAGAGCCGGATTCGCGCAAGTCGCTAAGCTGGGGCCTGTCGCGGCCCTTCTCTTCGACCTTACGGC
>OCVV011343570.1_pt1 | contig 11006 bp, 18 predicted proteins | sample 1539721 | NCBI WGS metagenome assembly OCVV01 (sample SAMN02144230, study PRJEB22623) | gut metagenome | biome: sheep rumen | host: Ovis aries | place: New Zealand
ACTCCTTCCTACCAACTAGACTTCTTAACACCAGGTATTTTACCTTGGTTAGCAAGTTCTCTAAAGCAAATACGACATAAACCAAATTTACGTAATACGCCATGAGGTCTTCCACATCTTTCACATCTAGTATATTCTCTAACACCAAATTTTTGTTTTCTTGATTGTTTAACCTTTAAACTAGTCTTTGCCATATTCGCACCTACTTTCTAAATGGCATACCGAAAGCTTCTAATAATCTTAAAGCTTCGTCGTTAGTCTTTGCAGTTGTTACAAATACTACGTCCATTCCTCTTACCTTTATTACTTTATCGTATTCGATTTCTGGGAAAATAATTTGTTCTTTAATTCCTAAAGTATAATTTCCTTTTCCATCGAATGCTCTATTAGATATACCTCTGAAATCTCTAACACGTGGTAAAGCTACCCTGATTAGTTTTTCCATGAAGTTATACATATTTTCACCTCTAAGTGTAACTTTAACACCTATTGGTTGACCTTCTCTTATCTTGAAACCAGCTATAGAATGTTTAGCTTTAGTTACAACTGCATGTTGTCCAGTTATAGCTTCTAAATCAGCCTTAGCAGCTTCGATGAATTTATCATCTTTAGCACCTTCGCCAACACCCATATTGATAACAATCTTATCTAATTTAGGTGCTTCCATTGAAGATGTATAATTAAATTCTTTAATTAATTCAGGTTTAATTTCTTTTTCGTATTTTTCCTTTAATGTACTCATTACTTATCACCTGACTCTTTCTTTGTAGATTTTTTTGTAGTCTTCTTTTCAGCTACTTTTTCTTCTTTCTTAGCAGCTTTCTTTTCTTCTGTTATAACTTTTACATTAGATACATGAATTGGTGCTTCAACTTCAACTCTTCCGCCTGTTTCATTCATAGCACTTGGTTTAATATGTTTAACAACAATGTTAACACCAGAAACTACTACTTTATTCTTATCTCTGATAATCTTTGTAACAGTTCCTTCTTTACCTTTGTCATCGCCAGCGATAACTAAAACTTTATCTCCAACTTTTACCATATTAATCCTCCTATAATACTTCATTTGCAAGTGATACGATCTTCATGTAGTTCTTATCACGAAGTTCTCTTGCAACAGGTCCTAATACACGAGTTCCGATTGGAGTCTTATCTTCTTTGATTAATACACAAGCATTATCTCCGAATTTAATATAAGATCCATCTTCTCTTCTCACACCTTGTCTTGATCTAACTATAACAGCTTTTACTACTTTACCTTCTTTAACATTAGAGTTTGGAATAGCCTTTTTAACAGTTCCAACAACTACGTCTCCAATGTTAGCATATTTAACTTTACTTCCACCCATTACTCTGATGACTAGTAATTCTCTTGCTCCAGAGTTATCAGCAACTTTTAATCTTGTTTCTTGTTGTATCATAATAACCCTCCTTAGATTTCTACAGATTCAACTAATACCTTATCAAGAGCATATCTCTTAGTTTTAGATAATGGTCTTGTAGATACTAATCTAACTGTATCTCCAACTTTCGCAATATTCTTTTCATCATGAGCAGCATACTTCTTAGAAGATTTAACTCTCTTATGATATAGAGGATGATTTTTATATGTTTCTACTAAAACAGTTATAGTCTTATCATTTTTAGCAGATACAACTTTACCTGTTATATAAGTCTTATTTGTTTCAGCCATTATTGTTCTCCTCCTTCATTTTGTCTTTCAGAAAGAACAGTCTTTAATCTAGCGATAGTCTTTCTGTCTTCATTAATCTTATGAGATTTTTCTAAAGCTGCAGTAGCTTGTTTCATTCTCATATCGAATAATTCAGATTTTAATTCTTCAATTTTCTTTGTTATTTCTTCAGTGGACATTTTTCTAATATCATTAGTTTTCATTATTTACTCCACCTTCTCTTTCTACAAATCTACAAGTTACAGATAACTTATGAGATGCTAATCTTAAAGCTTCTCTTGCGATTTCTTCAGATACACCTGATACTTCGAACATAACTGTACCTTCTTTAACTACTGCTGCCCAATGGTCAACAGAACCTTTTCCTGTACCTTGACGTTGTCCTAAACCTTGTTTAGTTCTAGCTAAGTGAGGGAAAATATTAATATATACTTTTCCACCACGTTTCATATATCTTGTCATAGCGATACGTGCTGCTTCTATTTGTCTAGCATTAACGTATCCACCTTCTTTAGCTTGTAAACCATATTCACCTTTAGTGACTTTAGTATTACCTTTAGCTTTTCCTTCATAAGATATTCTATGAGGTTTACGATATTTAGTTCTTTTTGGCATTAACATCGTCATTACCTCCTTTGTTCTTTCTATTTAGAACTTCACCTTTATAGATCCATACTTTAACACCAATCTTACCATAAGTAGTATCAGCTTCAGCATGAGCATAATCTATATCAGCTCTAATAGTTTGTAGAGGAACAGTTCCTTCTACGTAGAATTCTGATCTAGCCATTTCAGCTCCACCTAATCTACCTGAAACCATAGTCTTAATACCTTGAGCTCCAGCCTTCATAGTGTCCTTAATAGCTTTCTTTTGAATATTATGATAGTTACCTCTGTTTTCAATTTGTCTAGCAATTGATTGAGCAACTAATGAAGCATCTAATGCTGGATTCTTAACATCAACGATATTAACGTATACAGTTTCACCAGATACTTTCTTAATTTCATTTCTTAATTTTTCGATGTCTTCTCCACCATGTCCAATGATAACACCAGGCTTAGCAGTAACAATTTTAACATCAATTCTATTTGGTTTTCTTTCGATTTCGATCTTAGATACAGCAGCATCTTTTAACTTCTTAGTTAAATATTCACGAATCTTAATATCATTATTTAATGACTTAACATATTCTTTTCCTTCTGCATACCATTTAGATTCCCAATCTTTATTAACACCAAGTCTTAATCCTCTAGGATCTACCTTTTGTCCCATAATTAAGCCTCCTTACCATCACTAACTTTAACAGTTATGTGACTTGTTCTTTTAAATCTCTTATCAACTCTAGATCTAGAAGCTGGTTTCCATCTTCTATAAATAACACCAGGGTCAATATAACATTCAGAAACAGTTAAATCTTCTAACTTAGCTCCAAAATTATTTGTAGCATTAGCTATAGCTGAGTTTAATACTTTTTCAATTAATCTAGCTGATTTAGTGTTTGTATTCTTTAATATATTAATAGCAGTAGTAGCTTTCTTTCCTCTGATTAAATCAATAGTCATTCTAGCTTTTAAAGGAGCTACCATAGCATTCTTATGTATTGCAAATGTTTCCATCTATACTCCTCCTACTTCTTATTATCGCCGTGTCCACCGTTTTTACGTGTTAAAGCGAATTCTCCAAGTTTATGACCAACCATTTCTTCACTTATGTATACAGGAATGAAATCCTTACCATTGTGAATAGCAATAGTATGTCCTACGAAATCTGGAAAAATAGTTGAACGTCTAGAGTAAGTCTTAACAACTTCCTTCTTATTTTCAGCGTTTAACTTTTGTATTTTCTTCATTAAGCTTTCATCTATGAAAGGTCCTTTTTTCAAACTTCTTGCCATAGTCAATCACCTACTTGTTTTTCTTTCTACTAATAATAAGCTTATTAGATGCTTTCTTTGGATTACGAGTCTTAACACCAAGTGCAGGTTTACCCCATGGAGTCATTGGAGACTTACGTCCAATTGGAGTTCTACCTTCACCACCACCATGTGGGTGATCGTTAGGATTCATAACAGAACCACGGTTAGTTGGTCTAATTCCTAAATGTCTAGTACGACCAGCTTTACCAACTTTTACTAATTCTGAATCTTCGTTACCAACAACACCAACTGTTGCCATACAAGTTCCAAGAATCTTTCTTGTTTCACCTGATTGTAAACGAACGATTACATATTTATCATCTCTACCTAAGATTTGTACAGATGCACCAGCAGATCTAGCTATTTCAGCTCCCTTACCTGGTTTTAATTCTACGTTGTGTACTAAAGTACCAACTGGAATATTTTGTAATTGCATTGCATTACCAACTTTGATATCTACAGCTTCTCCAGATTCAACGATCATACCAACCTTTAAATCTTTAGGAGCAATAATATATCTCTTTTCACCATCTAAATAGTTAATTAATGCGATATTAGCATTTCTATTTGGATCGTATTCGATTGTAGCAACTTTACCAGTTACTCCAAATTTATTTCTTTTGAAATCAATTACTCTATATTTTCTCTTAGCTCCACCACCGATGTGTCTAACAGTTAATTTACCTTGATTGTTACGTCCACCAGTTTTAGCTTTACTCTTTAATAATGACTTAGTAGGATTATTTCCTTGAGTAAGTTCATCATTAGATAATGTTGACATTCCTCTACGTCCATTTGTCGTAGGTTTATATTTAATTATACCCATCTCAATACCCTCCTACTATATTTCTATTGCATAACCATCTTTTAATACGATGATTGCTTTCTTATAAGTTTTTGTTGTACCAGTGTATCTACCAACTCTTTTAGCTTTAGATTTAGTATTAAGAGTTCTTACTTCTGATACCTTAACATTGAATGCACTTTCAATTGCTTGTTTAATTTGTGTTTTATTAGCAGCTTTATCAACTTTGAAAACATAAGTTTTACCGTCGTTAGCTGTTACAGCAGATTTCTCAGTCACTACTGGGGCTATAATTATATCTTTCATTAGTTAAGTGCCTCCTCTATATATTTGATAGAGTCTTCATCGAATACTACATAATCAGCGTTAACTACATCATAACAATTGATTTCGTCAGCCATGATTACAGCTACAGTACCAATGTTTCTAGTTGCTAAGTATAACTTTTCAGCATCATTAGCAGATATAAATAATACCTTACCTTCAACTTTTAAAGAAGTTAATAGTGCTTTAACATCTTTAGTCTTAGTTGAAACGTTTTCTAATGATTCAACAACTACAACTCTCTTATCATTTAGCTTTTCTGTTAATGCAGATTTTAAAGCTAATTTTCTTTCTTTTCTATTAATTTTGAAACCATAACTTCTTGGAGTTGGTCCAAATACAATTCCACCACCTCTAAATTGTGGTGCTCTGATTGTACCTTGTCTAGCGTTACCAGTACCTTTTTGTCTATATGGTTTTTTACCTCCACCAGATACATCAGATCTTCCTTTAACAGCATGAGTTCCTTGTCTTAAAGAATCCATTTGTAATTTTAATGCTTTCTTTAATACAACGTCATTTGCTTCAACTTTCCAAATAGAATCATTTAATGTTATGTCTTTGCTTGATTCACCTTTAATATTTAAAACTTTTAACTTTGCCATAATACTTATCTCCTTTCAACATGAAGAATTATTCTTCAGTTGTTTCCTCAACTTTCTCTTCAGCAGCAGTTTCTTCAGCAGCAGTTTCTTCAACTACTTCTTCAGCAGGTGCTTCAGTATTTTCTTCAGTTGTTTCTTCAGCAGCAACTTCTTCAGTTGCAACTTCTTCAACTACTTCTTCAGTTGTTTCAGCAGAAGTTTCTTCAACTACTTCATCAACAACAGTTTCTTCTTCAACATAACTTAAAATTTCTTTTGGATTTACTTTACCAGGTTTAACAGATTCTTTAATTAATACTAATCCGTTTTTTGGTCCTGGAACATTACCACTTACTAATATATAGTTATCAGTAGTGTTAACTTCAATTATTTCTAGATTTTGAATAGTAACTGTTTCATTACCCATATGTCCAGCTAACTTCTTACCCTTTAAAACTCTCATTGGTCTCATTGTACCCATTGAACCAGGTTTTCTATGATAGTCTGAACCATGTGTTTCAGGTCCTCTAGAGAATCCATGACGTTTGATTGGTCCTTGGAAACCCTTTCCTTTTGATGTACCAGTTACATCTACTCTTTCACCAACTGTGAATGTGCTAGCATCTATAGTACTTCCAACAGTATAATCTTGAGGATTATCTACTCTTAATTCTTTATAGAAGCGCTTAGGAGCTACACCAGCTTTTTTTGCATGTCCAGCTTCAGGCTTAGTTACATGCTTTTCTTTCTTGTCAACTGTAGCTAATTGAATAGCGTTATAACCATCAGTCTCAACAGTTTTAATTTGTGAGATAACATTAGGTTCAACAGATACTACAGTAACAGGAATTACTTTTCCATCTATCGTAAATTTTTCAGTCATTCCGACTTTACGACCTAAGATTCCTTTCATCTTTCTTTCCTCCGTATTTCTTTCTTATTTGTTTTTTTGATTACATAGTTTTGATGTCTACTTCAACACCACTAGGTAAATCTAAATGTGCTAACGCATCCATAGTTTCTTTACTAGGATTTTTAACATCGATTAATCTCTTATGAGTTCTCATCTCGAATTGTTCACGAGAATCTTTGTACTTATGTACAGCTCTTAATACAGTAATCTTTTGAATTTCTGTTGGAAGAGGTACAGGTCCAGAGATTTCTCCACCAGTTCTCTTAACAGTATCAACGATTCTTGCACAAGCTGTGTCTAAGATACGATGATCATAAGCTTTTAATCTTAATCTTACTTTTGACATTTTACATGTCCTCCCTTCGCTTATATCTTGTATAAACTTGCTCCGGACAAATAACCTGATTACGCTAGAATTAATCTTTACAACTCTTCCTAGCGTATCAACAACCTCGCCCATCTAAGCCGTTTAAACTACAAACCATTATATACGATTTTTCGCTATATTGCAAGTTTTTTATGTCTATTTTTTTATATTTTTTTAATTCTTTTATTTTTACCTATTTTACTATGTAAATATGATATAATTTATTTGGATGTGATAATAATGAAATTAGATATAATAATCCCTACTCTTAACGAGGAAGAGTCTATAATTAGCTTATATAACGCTATAGATAAAGAATTAAACGATATTAAATATAACATTATATTTGTAGATGACGGTTCTACTGATAATACATTAAATATATTAAAAGACTTATATAATAAGGATAATAAGCATATTAAAGTATTATCATTCTCTCGTAACTTTGGTAAGGATGCTGCTATACATGCTGGTCTATCTGCTAGTAAAGCTGAATATGCTGTTATAATTGATGCAGATTTACAACAAAATCCTAAATATATCAAAGATATGCTAAATTTTATAGAATCTAATCAAGATTACGATATAGTATGTATGGTAAATGATTATAAACATGATGGTATAATTCAAAAAATAGGTAAACATACATTCTATAAGATCATGAGACGTGCTTCTCGTCAAGAATATGTAGCTGGAGCATCTGATTTTAGACTAATGAAACGTAATGTAGTTAAATCATTAGTATCTATGCATGAAACTAATAGATTTACTAAAGGATTATTTTCATATGTAGGATATAAAACACATTATATAAAATATACACCAGATAAAAGAATACATGGTGCATCAAAGTTTAAATTAAAGAAACAAGTATCATATGCTATAGATGGTATATTAAACTTCTCTACACTTCCATTAAGATTTGCTAGTGTTATAGGTGGAGTTATCTCATGCGGTGCATTTATATACTTTATAGTATTATTGATCAAGACATTAGTACAAGGTAAAGATATACCAGGATATGCTTCTTTAATGAGTATATTATTAATACTTGGTGGTTTAATACTATTTGTATTAGGCATAATTGGTGAATATGTATCTAGAACATATATAGAAATAAAGAATAGACCTATTTATATAGTTAAAGAAAAGATAGGTTACGATGAAGATATACTTTAATGTATATCTTTTTTATATAAAAATAAAAAGGCTTATGCAGCCTTTATTTCATTCATATATGTATTAACCTTATTAGCCCATTCACTAGAAGCAGCATATGTAGGAGCCATTTGTTCAGGAGTAGTCATACCATTTAGATAGTATCTATTGTAGATAATATCTAAGAAACCATCAATACCTTCACCTAAAGTATTATATTTCTTATATGATTTACCATTACAAGAAGGTCCACCCTTTAATCCACCTATGTTATTACATTCTCTAGCTAAACTAGAACAAGACCATTTACATCCAGTTTCAAGTAAAACTATAGCAACAGACATATATGGATCTAATCCTGTCTTCTTAGTATATTCAGCAAAGAAGTAACCAGTATTAGTTAAATAGTCATTTAAACTTCTATTTAACTTATCAGTTAATTCAGTTAATGTCATTCCATCATATATAATTGATCCATCATCTACAAATGTAGGAGCAACTTCATATGGATAATTAGTTTCCTCTTCATATATATCTAAGTTTTCATCGATATAATTTGAAGAAATACTTGTTGTTATATTCTTAGTAGTTGTAGTATCTTCTATTTTAGCTGTAATAGCTTCTTTATATCTAATCTCATTATTATAGTTTACTTCTTTTTCATTCTTTATTTGAGATACGATTCTCTTAGCAGAAGAATCTAAACTTAATGATGAATAAAACTTATTTTTTATATATGTAAAGGATATACATACTAACACTAGTATTACAACTAGTATACATATTTCCTTTTTATACTTTCCCATTAAAATACAACCTCTATTTCCCTTATGATTGTACTTTAATTATACCAAAGGTATTTACACCACCTCAATACAACTATACACAACAAAAAAAGAAGGTGTAAACCTTCTTTATTTTATATTATATAGTTCTAAATAAATCTCTACGTCTTACTACTAGTAATGCGATAGCACATAATGCAGCAACAATACCAAATTCTAAGATATGAGATTCAAGACCAGTTTTAGGAGAAACTACACAGTTTGCTTCAGATGTTACATTATCTACTTTAGTACAAATAGTATCATCTTGTTCTCCTTCTTTTAACCACTTATAAGAACCATCACAGTTATAACATACTTTTGGTACACAATCTTCTGGATTAGTTACGTTAGGAACAGCAGTACAAGATTCATCTTGAGTACCTTCTATTGTATAAGTATAAGTAGTTCCACATACATAACACATATATGAAGATTTATGACAGTCTGCAGTCTTATTTACATAACCAGTTCCGATAAATGAATATCTATCAGATTCACCAACTTCTAATGAATCAACATCAACTAATTTTAATGTTAAACCATTAACTAATTTTTCTTCACCAGCAGTAACTGTATTGTATTCAGCAATCCAGATCTTATCTCCTACTAATGTAGAAGTATAGAATCCTTTAGAATTAACAGCACCATAAGCTATAGCTAATTCTGATAATTGTTCAAATAATGAAGTAGCTTTATTATCTCTATCAACTATATCTTTATCTGTAGTGATATTATAAGTTGTCTTACTAGCATCATATTCTACACCAAATAAATCTAATAATTCTTGTAATGAGATTAATCCTAATCCCTTTTCAGTATCTTGGAAATTATAGAAATATTGTTTATCTGTATCATCGATACCAGAAATATTTCTTAAACCACTTAAGTATTCCATGAACATTTCTGACTTAGTAATATCTTTAGAAGCATCAGTTAATAAATAATATCCTTGAGTAGTTTTAATATTACCTAACATCCATACTTTAACGTATTTATCATTAGCACCTTTATCTTCTAATACCATTGTTGTTATACCGTCAGTAGCACCACCATTTTGAATACCACTAGTTTCTTCATTTTCATTTGTGTAGAAGTTAACAATCATACCTTTCTTATAAGTAAAATAATTTGTTGATTCTGTTAATGCGTTTACCCCAATAAAAGGAATAACAGCAAGAATTGTTGCTATAATAGCGAATATTTTTTTCATATTTTCTCCTCCTTATTTTATAATTAAATATTATCATAAATAAGTTAATTAATATATGGTATTTTGTACACTTAACATTTTTTTACAGTAAAAAAGAAGGATTATTCTTCATCCTTCTTTTCTTCTTTTTTCTCTTTCTTTTCTGGTTTTGGAATACATGCTTTTCTTGAAAGATTTAATCTACCATGATTATCGTATCCTAATGATTCAACAACTATTTCATCACCTACAGCTACAACATCTGATGGTTTTTCAACTCTTTCATGAGCTAGTTGAGAAACATGTACTAATCCTTGGCATCCAGGCCATAGTTCAACAAAGCATCCGAAGTCTTCAACTTTTACTACTTTAGCCTCATATTTCTTGCCAGTTTCTACTTCTCTAACAATATTCTTTATCATTTCAGCAGCTTTATTAATAACTTCTCTATCTGTATGATAAATAATTACTTGTCCATTTTCTTCTACATCAATCTTAACAGCATTAACATCTTGTACTGTATCAACATTTGATGAAGTTAAAATGATATTTGTAATAGTTTCTCCACCTTTACCAATAACATCTTTAATCTTATCTGGATTAATCATGAATGTTTCTAACTTAGGAGCATACTTAGATACTTCTTTTCTAGGTTCAGGTATTTGTTTTTCTATTACATCAAGAATTTCCATTCTTGCTTTCTTAGCTTGAGCTAATGCTTTACCTAAGATTTCTTTAGTTATACCTTTAATCTTAATATCCATTTGTAATGAGCAGATACCTTCTCTTGTACCACCAACTTTAAAGTCCATGTCACCTAAGTGATCTTCCATACCTTGGATATCAGTTAAGATTTCATATTCTTTTTCATCTTTAGATGTAATTAATCCCATTGCAATACCAGCAACTGGAGCTTTAATAGGAACACCAGCAGCCATTAATGACATACAACCGGCACAAATTGTAGCTTGAGATGATGAACCATTAGATTCAAGTATTTCAGATACAACTCTAACTGTATATGGGAATTCTTCTTCAGATGGCATTACTTGTTTTAAGCATCTTTCACCTAAAGCACCATGCCCAATTTCTCTTCTACCAGGAGAACCATATCTACCTGTTTCACCAACTGAGAACGCTGGGAAGTTATAATGTAACATGAAATGTTTTTCAGCTTCTAATGATAATCCATCTAATGCTTGATATTCATTTAATGCACCTAATGTAG
>OCVV012890934.1_pt1 | contig 11004 bp, 7 predicted proteins | sample 1539721 | NCBI WGS metagenome assembly OCVV01 (sample SAMN02144230, study PRJEB22623) | gut metagenome | biome: sheep rumen | host: Ovis aries | place: New Zealand
TCGTATCTTTAAAACAAGTTTTTAAGATACTCACGTTCGAAAATGTTCAAATATATTTTGGCATTTTGCTCACTTAATCGTATCTTTGCAGAAAATTAAATGCATATCGATATGGAATACAATTTTAGAGACATTGAACAGAAATGGCAGAAACGATGGGTGGAAATGAAAACCTATCGTGTGACTGAAGACCCGACGAAGAAAAAATTCTACGTGCTGAATATGTTCCCTTACCCCAGCGGTGCTGGTCTGCATGTAGGTCATCCCCTTGGCTATATCGCCTCGGATATCTATGCCCGCTATAAGCGTCAACAGGGATATAACGTACTGAACCCTATGGGCTATGATGCTTATGGACTCCCTGCCGAGCAGTATGCTATACAGACTGGTCAGCATCCAGAGAAGACCACCTTTGAGAATATAGACCGCTATCGCAGTCAGTTGGATAAGATAGGTTTCTCATTTGACTGGGACCGTGAGGTACGTACCTGTGACCCCATCTATTATAAATGGACACAATGGGCTTTCCAGCGTATGTTCAAAAGTTATTATAGTCTCTCATCCCACAAGGCTCAGCCTACCATCAAACTGATAGAGCACTTTGAGTTGATGGGTACGGAGAACTGTAATGCACTCGGTACGGAGGAGCTGCATTTTACAGCTTCTGACTGGGCTGGTTTCACAGAGAAGAAAAAGCAGGAAGTACTGATGAACTACCGTATCGCTTACCTTGCCGACACCATGGTGAACTGGTGTCCGAAACTGGGTACCGTACTTGCCAACGACGAGGTGGTAGATGGTGTCAGCGTACGTGGTGGCTATCCTGTTGTCCAGAAAAAAATGCGTCAGTGGTGTCTTCGTGTATCAGCCTATGCCCAGCGCCTGTTGGACGGACTGGAGGAAATCGACTGGACAGACTCATTGAAAGAGACCCAACGCAACTGGATTGGTCGCTCAGAGGGTACTGAGGTAGAGTTTAAGGTGGCTGACAGCGACAAGCACTTCACCATCTTCACAACCCGTGCCGATACGATGTTTGGTGTGACCTTCATGGTTCTGGCACCAGAGAGTGACCTCGTTGCCGAACTGACTACAGACGTACAGAAGGCTGAGGTGGAGAAATACCTCGACTATGTGAAAAAACGTACAGAGCGTGACCGTCAGATGGATCATAAGGTGACGGGTGTTTTCTCCGGAAGTTATGCCATCAATCCATTCACAGACGAGAAAATACCTATCTGGATTGCTGAGTATGTACTTGCCGGCTATGGTACCGGTGCTATTATGGCAGTTCCTGCCCATGACTCCCGTGACTATGCTTTCGCCAAACACTTCAATCTGCCTATCATCCCACTGATTGAGGGTGCTGATGTATCGGAGGAGAGCTACGATGCCAAAGAAGGTATCATGTGTAACTCCGCATCTGCTAAGTTCAGCCTCAACGGACTGACCGTCAAAGAGGCGATAGCAGCAACAAAGAAATTCGTGACAGAGCAGGGTATAGGACGAGTGAAAGTCAACTACCGTCTGCGTGACGCTATCTTCTCCCGTCAGCGTTACTGGGGTGAGCCATTCCCCGTCTATTATAAGGACGACATGCCTTATATGATACCTAAGGAGTGTCTGCCTCTGGAATTGCCGGAGATTGATGAGTACAAGCCAACAGAAACGGGTGAGCCCCCATTGGGACGAGCCAAGATGTGGGCTTGGGACACTAAGTTTGACAAAGTGGTATCAAAGGATGAGATTGACAATAAGACCGTATTCCCACTGGAACTGAATACCATGCCTGGATTCGCAGGTTCCAGCGCTTACTATCTGCGCTATATGGATCCGAAAAACGAGAAGGCATTGGTGAATAAGGATATTGACGAGTACTGGCGTAACGTCGACCTCTATGTTGGTGGTACGGAGCATGCCACTGGTCACTTGATTTACTCTCGTTTCTGGAATAAGTTCCTTTATGACTCTGGCTATAGTTGTGAGGACGAGCCTTTTAAGAAACTGGTCAACCAAGGTATGATTCAGGGTCGCTCTAATTTCGTCTATCGAGTAGAGGAGGGTCAGGATAAGGGTAAGTTCGTCAGTTGCGGACTGAAAGACAACTATCAGGTAACACCTATTCATGTGGATGTCAATATCGTTTCTAACGATATCCTCGACATAGAGGCATTCAAAGCTTGGCGTCCTGAATACAATAACGCAGAATTCATCCTAGAGGATGGCAAGTATATCTGTGGATGGGCTATTGAGAAGATGTCTAAGTCGATGTTTAATGTCGTCAACCCAGATATGATTGTCGAGAAATATGGTGCCGACACACTGCGTCTATATGAGATGTTCCTGGGTCCTGTGGAGCAGTCAAAGCCATGGGATACGAATGGTATTGACGGTTGTCATCGCTTCCTGAAGAAATTCTGGGCATTGTTCTATGGTAATACCCGTGAGAACCCAGACGGCAAATTACTGGTAGATGACGGAGAGCCTACGAAGGAGGCATTGAAAAGTGTTCATAAACTGATTAAGAAGGTTAGTCAAGACATAGAGATATTCTCCTATAATACCAGTATCTCCGCTTTCATGATCTGTGTGAATGAACTCGCACAGATGAAATGTCACAACCGTGAGATGTTGAAGACACTCGTTATCCTCATCGCTCCGTTTGCTCCTCATATTGCCGAGGAACTCTGGGAACAACTGGGAGAGCAGGGTAGTGTCTGCGATTCGAAATGGCCTGCTTGGAATGAGGAGTATCTGGTGGAGAATAGTGTGAAACTGGGTGTAGCCTTCAATGGTAAGACACGCTTTGACATGGAGTTCCCTGCTGATGCCGACAATCAGACCATCCAAGATACCGTTCTTGCTGACGACCGCTCCAAGAAATATATTGAGGGAGAGATTATGAAGGTTATCATCGTCCCGAAGCGTATGGTGAACATCGTTTTTAAGAAATGACAGAACAACATAAAATGATATGGAGTGAGACCAAGGACTATATGTTTATAGCCCTTGGACTCGCTATTTATACTGTTGCGTTCACAGTATTCCTAATGCCTTATCAGATAGTGGCTGGAGGTGTGACAGGTCTTTCAGCCATCATCTATTATGCTACTGGATTCCATCTGGAAAATACCTATATCATCATTAATGGTATCCTATTGGTAGTGGCACTGAAAATCCTTGGTGTGAAGTTTCTGATGAAAACCATCTTCGCTATCTTCACTCTCTATTTCATGCTGATGTTCGCTCAGGACATCATCCCTAAGCAAGCCAATGGCTTACCCTTTAAACTGATGGGTGAGGGACAGGATTTCATGTCGATGATTATCGGATGCGTTATGACAGGTATCGCTCTTGCTACGGTCTTCTTGCATAATGGTTCTACCGGCGGTACGGATATCATTGCTGCCTCTGTCAACAAATACCATAACGTATCACTGGGCTCCGTACTTATTGCCGCAGACTTCTGCATCATCGGCTCCTGTATGTTCTTCCCACAGTTCGGAACCTATCTGGAACGTGCCCATAAGGTGATGTTCGGTTTCTGTGTAATGGCTATGGAGAACTATGTACTCGACTATGTGATGAATGCCCGCCGACAGTCTGTACAGTTCTTTATCTTTTCCAGCAAATGGCAAGAGATAGCCAATGCCATCGGTACAGAGATGAACCATGGTGTGACGATTCTGGACGGTCATGGATGGTATACGGGTAAGAAGAGCAAAGTACTTTGTATTCTTGCCAAGAAGAATGAAAGTGTCAACATGTTCCGCCTCATCAAAATGATTGACCCCAATGCCTTTGTCAGCCAGTCAAGTGTTATTGGTGTCTATGGTGAGGGATTTGATGAGATGAAAGTTTCGATTAAGCGAGAGAAGAGTCAAGCAAGTTTGAACTCTTCCGAGAAATAGAAACTTCGACGAAGTCAAGGTTAAAATCAAAGAAGAGAAGAAGAAAAATGAAAATCGTATTCGCAACGAACAACCAACACAAGCTTGACGAAATCAGAAGTATCTTAGGCGATAGATTTGAGGTCGTTTCCTTGAAAGAAATCGGTTGTCATGAGGATATTCCTGAGACTGGTAAGACTTTGGAGGAGAACGCCCTCCAAAAAGCACAATATGTCTATGACCATTACCATGTGAGTTGTTTCGCAGATGATACAGGACTAGAGGTAGACGCACTGCATGGAGCACCAGGCGTCTATTCCGCAAGATATGCTGCCTTGGAGGATCCCAATACCACAGGGCATGATTCTGAGGCTAATATGGCACGTCTGCTGCGTGAATTAGGAAATAATAACAACCGCAAGGCACGATTCCGCACCGTTATTGCGTTTATAGAGAAAAAGGACGTATGCCCTTGTGGCTGTACCAGTATCAAGAAAGTCAGTCAGTTTGAAGGAATCGTCGAGGGTGAGATTATCCGAGAGAAAAGGGGAGGGGAGGGCTTCGGCTATGATCCTATCTTCCAACCGGAAGGCTACGACAAGACATTTGCTGAATTAGGTTCTGATATCAAGAACACTATCAGTCACCGGGCACGAGCCACACAGAAATTAGCAGAGTATTTGAAAACATTGTAGATTATGAAAAAGTTCATCATCCTATTATTGTCCATTCTCCATTGTTCATTCTCAATGGCTCAGATTGGAACATGGAAAGCCTATATGGCATATAGCGATATCCAAGAAATACAAAAGGCTGGTGATGAGCTTTTCGTGATGGCAAGCAATGACCTCTATCAGTATAATCTCAACGACCAGAGTATCTATACTTATGATAAGACCAATGGACTGAATGATACTAATATCAAGCATATCAAATGGTGTCCACAAGCCCAGCGTCTTATTGTCGTTTATGAGAATTCCAACATAGATCTCATAGAAACAGACGGTGATATTATTAACATCAGTGACCTCTACACAAAAGTGATTACTGGTGATAAGACTGTCAGCAGCATCCGTATTGATGGTGTCTATGCCTATCTCATCTGTGGTTTCGGCATTGTGAAAGTCAATATGGAACGAGCAGAGATCAGTGACAGCTATACCCCTAATCACCCAGAATATCCTACTGATCTACCGGCAGAAGACAATAGTGACTATGACAAATATATCGAGACGGTAAAGACCCTGAATCCTGGAGGTCCGAAATACAATTATAACCTTTTTTTAAAATTTATCAACAACAAGTTATACATGTGCGGAGGTATTATGGGTGGTCATTTTGATACTAGTATCCCAGGATATATCCAAATATGGGATGGTAATAATTGGTCTTTTTGTCAAGATAATCTAAGTTCAATTACCAAACACACATATTTTGACTTGGCAAGTCTTGATGTGGATCCATTTGATCCATTACATATCTTTGCTGCAGGAAGAACAGGATTATACGAATTCAAAGATGGTCAATTTATCAAGGAATACAACTATGACAATAGTGAGTTAAGAACTACTGCAGCTATTGATCATCCATCAAAAAATTACACTATGGTTGAAAGTGTTTTATTTGATGATAATGGACACTTATGGTTATTGAATAGTGGAAGTGCTACAACATCCTTATTTGAAATCACTAAAGACGGTACATGGATTAGTCACCATAAAAAGGAATTTATGAATACTAGTTCACGTGCTTATGACAACATGGTTAATATGATGTTTGACAGCCGTGGATTACTTTGGTTCTGCAATGACCGTTTCATTGAGCCAGCCCTTTTATGTTATCAACCTTCTACCGATGCAGCTATTGCTTATAAAACCTTTACTAATCAGGATGGTGTTATACTACAGAATTTCTATGGTGTCACTTGTGTTGCTGAAGATAAGGATAATAATATTTGGGTTGGAACTGACAAAGGACCTTTTGTCATCATGAAAGATGATATTGGAAAGAGTGCTGATGAAATGGTGTTTACCCAAATAAAAGTACCTAGAAACGACGGTACAGATTATGCCGACTATCTATTATCAAATATTGGTGTCACCTGTATTAAAATAGATAATGATGGTAATAAATGGATAGGCACCAATGGAATGGGAATTTATGTTATCAGTCCTGATAACATGACAGAAATCCACCATTTTACAGAGGATAATAGTAAACTCCTTTCAAACATCATCGGGTCTATCGATATCAATGAACAAACCGGTGAGGTATTCTTCGGTACCGACAAAGGGCTATGCTCTTATATGAGTGGCATCACACATTCTATTGAGTCGATGAATGAAGATGATGTCTATGCTTATCCTAATCCTGTCACACCAGAATACAGAGGATATATAACCATCACGGGACTAACCAACAACGCTGATGTCAAAATCATGAACAGCAGTGGTAAACTGGTTGCTGAAGGAAGAAGTACCGGAAGATTCTTTAAATGGGATGGACGTGACAAAGACGGTAATAGGGTAGCCAGTGGTGTTTATATGGTGGCAACAGCAACCAGTGAGGGAAATAAAGGAGTGGTATGCAAGATCGCCATCATCAATTAGTCGTTATACTGATTGCACTTTTTACCATCACGCAATTAGTCATACTCTTCACTTTCGGATATACTCCTTATCCAGATAGTGAGGGATATATCTACCTGGCAAAAGAGAGTATTCATTACCAGCAGTTCTATCCTGTTAAAGAACTCATTAACGAATATCCTTTTCTATGGAATATTGGAGCTGTCAATGCAGTCGTCCTTTCCCTTAGGCTCTTTCATTCTATTATACCATTACTCATCATATACAGCATCATGAAAGGTGCTACAGCATGGTTTCTATATGAAATAACCAAGACACTTACGAGTCAAAAAGCTGCTTTGATTACCTTACTCATCTATGTTTTTTATCCTGCTAATTATGGAGAAGGTACATCTACACTCAGTGAACTACCTTTCATATTTTTCTGTATGCTGTCACTATGGCTTTGTATCAATAAGAAATGGTATATTCTTGGAGGTGTCATACTAGCTATTGCCAACTGGTTCCGTCCCATGGCTATCATTTTCTTGGTGGCATTGACTGTTTATTATTTTTATCAGAACAGAAAGAAAATGATGTTTCCTATTATAGGCTACATAGCCATGATCATATTGATAGGAAGTCTGTCCTTTCTTTTTAAAGGATTATTTCTTTACCAAGCAAAGACAGGATGGATGGCACTTGCTGACTATTCCTCTCAACATTCTACAATATCAATGGATGTACGGAACCATCAGGAGTGGGATGTAGCACAGAAAGATGCGCAATGGAAGAATATCTTTATGGATTGGGTGACTGATCATCCTATGGAATATGTTGCACAGATTCCAAAAAAGCTCGTAAACACTTTCGTATCCGACAATGTGAATATGTGTACCTTTATTCCTGATAAAATGGAAAAGGAATATATATATGAGGAGGTCAGCATGATTACTTTATTACATCACTTTCCACATTATACTGCCGTACAGTGGTTGACTGTCTTTAACCTGTTGTATTATTACTCCCTGTTGGTTTTATTTATCTGTGGCTTGTTTTATTCAAACAAAGAACAGTTACTCTTACCAGTTACCATTATTACATTAGGTACACTGATTCTCTTATTCTTTGGACATGGTGAAGCACGTTTCCATATCCCATTCATGCCCTTTATCATCATGGTCTCATCACTCTTTTTTATTAAAAAATACTAGTGAGTAGATATAAAATGCACATTATCAAATTATGAAGAAATATATAGTTTTGTTTTTCTTGTTGACTAGTATTAGCATAAATGCTCAATATCAGTTACCTGTCATAAAACTAAATGGTAATTTTGGATATGACTATCAAGAAGGCACTGTCAGTATCTACTATACTGACGGCACGTCAGAAGAGTCATTGACGGCAAAAATAAAATGGAGAGGTGGCAGTACTAATACAGAAGGAAAACATAAGCGGAATTATAAAATAAAATTCTCTGATGACCATAGTTTTTTTGGTTTACGCAATGATAATAATTGGATACTAGATGCTGGACAGGCTGATGTATTCAGATTAAGAAACAGAATAGCTACAGAATTATGGAATGATTTCGCCACCAAACCATATTATTCCGTTCAAGAACCAAAAGCTTTATCAGGAGTAAATGGGCAAGTAGTAGAAGTATATTTAAACAATGAATACAGAGGTATTTACAGTTTTACCGAATGTATGGACAGAAAACAAATGAAACTAAAAAAGTTTGAAAAAGACGGAACCATACATGGTGTACTATGGAAATCTACTGGTTATAGCTCTTCACTCATGAATATAGTACCAAATAGTTATGACAATAGTCAACCTATGATGGATGTTTTTGAAGCTAAATATCCTGAAGTCGGTGATGATTTGCCTGAAACTGACTACAGTATATTGTGGAATGCCATCAATTTCGTAGTAAATTCAAGTGATGAGGAATTCAAAAATCAAGTTGAAGAGTATTTTGATATTCCTGTTGTATTAGATTACTATTTATTTATTAACTTACTTGGTGCGATTGATAATACAGGTAAGAATATGTATTGGGCTGTTTACGATAAACAAACAAATAAAAAAATAACACCTGCTGTATGGGATTTAGATTTAACGGTAGGCTCGTCTACTTTAGAACAATATTACAGTGAGTTTTCGTCACCTACTTATCCAATATTAGACGGCTTTAATCTTGTCACAAGACTGAAAAAACTCAATGTTAATAATTTTAATCAAAAAGTAATTGAACGTTATGCTGAATTACGTAAAACTTTCTTCTCACCTGAGAATCTTAAATCACGCTATCAAAACTATTATGATATACTAAAATTAAGTCATGCCGCTGAAAGAGAGGAAAATAAATGGTCTGGAGACAGTGACGTTTATAAACATATTATCAATTTTGATAACGAAATCAATTATATTTCTAACTGGATAGACTTACGAATTAATTTTCTTGATCAACAATTCAACTATAACAATACAATGTCTATCCATAATATCAATACTAAGAATAATAATCAGATTATATATAATCTCAATGGTCAACGGGAAAACAAAAATCAATTGTTTAAGTCAAATATCTATATCATAAATGGTAAGAAATATTTTTATAAAAAATAATTAACAAGTATTTATCACTCTGATAAAGTCATCAAATGAAATTGATTCGTGTTATAGGGAAACCACTGCAAGAAATAGTCTTCTTTCTTATTTGCTTAGTATGTATTGTCGCACCTACTATCAATTACATACTATTGCTGTATACAGATATTAGCTTAGATGTCTTGTTTGTAATATATATTTCGATAGCTGTCACTATCAGCTATCTGTTTACATCCATCGTTTATCTGACAAAAAAACATGTCATCGTTAAGTTTTTACTATACTTTTTTGTCTTGTCTCTATTAGCAATCTATCTATTTCTGAAGATTTCGTTTAGCACTAATATTTCCCCACTGCTCATCACCATGATAGCAGAAACGAATCAACAGGAATCTTATGAATTTACAGTAAACTATATCTTCAGCAGGACTACTTTGATTTCTTTGCTCATCACATCCTTACTAATTATTATAGCATGGATAGGAGAAAAGAGAAATATCAAAATAAAAAGCAGTCTACAACAAGTCATCTCTATCTTGGTACTATGCTGTATGGTCGTCGCTTTTTATAATCTTCGAATAGTAAAATCTTTAACTGATTGTAAAAGCATGAGTGACGTGAATACATGGTACGATCGTTACTACCCTTATGCCATGGATAATATATCTATCTTGATGTACTCTTTATATATTCCTCACATCACATCATCTGAGATAGAACAGGCGATATTACAAACAGAAAAAGCAACCAAGGAAAAGGCAGAGATAAGTATCAACGACTCTTTGAATGTAGTATTTGTAATAGGAGAATCATATATCAAATACCATGCACATTTATATGGTTATCCTTTACCTACTACACCTTATATGGATAAAGAACATAATAATGGTAATTTATACGTCTTTCAAAATATAATTTCTCCTTATAACACAACTACTCAAGCCATGAAAACAATACTTTCCACCAACAGTATTGCTGACGGGGAGTCATGGAGTGAAGGTATTTATTTCCCTGCAGTCTTTAAAAATGCTGGATACAATGTTTATCTATGGGATAACCAAAAGACATTAGGTACTTTTTTAATTTATACATATACTGTCAATTCATTGATGTATAGCAAACGCATCCAAGAATTGTCTTATACTGACATTAATGATTGTACATATCAGTATGATGAACAATTAATAGACTCGTTCTTGAAGAAGGAGAAAACAGGAAAATTTCGTTTCATTATCTTCCATTTGATGGGACAACATGTCATGGCATCTGAAAGGTATCCATCTATGTTTAATCGTTTTAAGTCTAAAGACATTTTACGTAAAGAGAGGTACTTAGATGACAGAAAAAAACAGCTGATTGCTGAATATGATAATGCTACACTTTACAATGATTATGTAATGGGGAAACTTTTCAATCAATATAGAAATGATAATGCAGTCATAGTCATGACATCTGATCATGGTGAAGAGATATATGATTTCAGGGATACAAAAGGTAGAAACCTTGATTTCGAAAAAAACAAGAATGTTATCAAATATCAGAATGATATTCCGTTCGTTATATGGTGTTCCGACAAATACAAACAAAAATATCCTGATATCATCAAAGATATCGAGAATGCTACGGACAGAAAAGGAATGTCTGACAATGTCTGTCAGCTGTTATTTAAAATAGCACATATCCATACAACAATATACAAAAGTAACAAAGATATCAGCAGTCCTAATTATCAAGAAACAAAAAGAATCGTATATGATTCTTACGACTATGATGCAAAAGAATAATTCCAATACTTGGAACAAAGTATTCCAGGTATTGGAATAAAGATTCCCAGATATTATTAACTTAATTGGAGCATCCTCTCAATAGGCTTTACTGCTTCTTTAGCTATCTTGGGATCTACCTCAACGGAGGGCCATTCGTACTTC
>OCVV011148786.1_pt1 | contig 11003 bp, 11 predicted proteins | sample 1539721 | NCBI WGS metagenome assembly OCVV01 (sample SAMN02144230, study PRJEB22623) | gut metagenome | biome: sheep rumen | host: Ovis aries | place: New Zealand
TTATAAGTATAGGATTATTTATAAGTCAACAAAGAAAAATGAATAAAAACAGGTGTATTAATTATATGTATTTTGCTCTCTTCAGGGGGACCGAGAAATTATATGTTCTATACCTGTGATAAAAGATTAAAACCACGTAATTACGTGGTTTTTTAGTATACTTCAATTTATAAAAATTTATAAAAGTTTAAATATTAGTATAGATAAAAGTATAGGTAAATTACTCTACAACTAATTGGAGATACTCATTATATATTCTTTTTTCATAATCATCCAATAAATCATTTGTATCATTTCCATCTTTGATTTTTTTTATCATATCTAAACTAAAACCATATTCTAATAATTTATTGTACTTATCTTCAAGTTTTTTGTTTTCTAAGGAGTTAGATATTTCAACTACATCATAGTCGATTACTTCTGCTAATTCTGTTTTCTTGCAATACACTTTAAATATTGAAATATAAAAACCTATATAAAAGGGAATTCTATATTCTATAATATTTGAAATAAACTTAAATGCTTGATTATATAATTTGAAATTATCCACTCTGCCATCACTTATAAATTCGTTTATCCACGAATCAGATATATCAATCTTATTTTTTAGTTTGTTATACTCTCTTTGAATATACTCCCTTCTATTTTTTAAAACTTCTTTTATATTACCACTAGAATGAATTCCATAAAATTTACCCCACAAAAAACTTTCATTATTCTTAGAAAAAGCAGGTATATTTCCTCTATCTGTAACAATTTTTATTCCAATCGAAACTAATTCTTTAAATATAAAATCCATAGAATTAATTATTTCATTTTTTTCCTCTGATAATATATTATTTATAATGTTTTTTCTAATTTCAATTTCTTCATTATCTAATGAAATAAAGTGCTTATATAATCTTATCTTATCTAATTTTGAAATAGATAACGCAACATTTAAATCGTCATCGGATACATCTAATTCATTTTGTATTCTACTTAATTCCTCTTTTATAGCTATTTCATCAACATTTAAGTACTCATCATCAATCATTTCTATATCATATATATTTCTTATTGAATTAGGATTTGAACACTCATAATTAAGATTTGAAATATGTACTCCGCTATCCATACAGTTTTTAATTCTGGTATATACTTCATTTTTTACGGTATAAATATTACCTTGACTATGTATACCAAATCTACCTGCTCTTCCACTTAGATTTAATAAGTCTAATGGCGTCATTGGAATATTTGATCCAACAATGTCATTTGTTATTATTATATTTTTAGCAGAACTATTAACTCCTTCAGCAAACGCAGAAGTAACAACTAAGTATTGTAGTTCTCCATCATTAAACAAATTAATTATTTCTCTCTTTATATATCTCGGTATTGGAGAAACATATACACCAATTCCTTTTTTTAAACCATCTAGTATATACCAATTGCTATCATCAAATTCATAATTATTCTGTATATGTTTAATAAAATCTTTAAAACGATCACTCGTTTCATCTAGATTAAAATGATTATTAGTAGCATTTATAAAATCGAGTGCCTCATTAGGGTACCTAACATATATAATTGTGTTATATTCTAAATCATTTATAATATATGATGCTTTTTTTACCCCACTTAGACCTTTTTGAAAACCAACAATATTTTCATTTAAAGTAGTTTTATAATCATTACTACTTTCTATTCTATATAATTTTTTGTTTACATAATTTTCGGTTCTATCTATTTTTTTAATATTATATTTATTAAAAAACCTGATCATAGAATCATTAGCTAAATAAGTATATGGAGATAAATAAATAACTTTCTTATCTTTTCTTGCAATATATTCCATAATTCTTCTGAACTTGCTAGATCTAGAATTTAAAGGATCTTCTGTTATAGAATTATCTTGTTCATCTTCTATTTTATATGATTCATCCATAATATATAAATCGAAGTCAGGGTCTCTTGATTCTAATAACAAAAGATATTTTTCTGGTGTTAGGATTAAAATATTTCTCCTACCTTCAAATTTCGGGTTTGTAGATATATGATATTTGTTATCAATAGATAAATTAAAATTTAAAAGTTTTATATATATTTCTTCTGACAACGAATTAGTTGGAACAATAAATAAAATATTTGAAAGATCACGATTAGAAGAAATATACTCTAAAACCAATTTCGTTTTTCCAAAAGAAGTCGGTGCAGATATAAAGACTTTTTGGTAATTACTAATCTCTGTTAATAAAGAAAGTTGCCCAGAATTATAATAAATACTAGAATCATAACTTCTATACATACTTTTTCTAATCAAATCGGACTCATCTATATAATCAGATAACTCATTTTCAAAATAACTATAATATCCATATAATTCGCCTAAAGAAATAATAATATGCACTAAATCAATATTTTCATTTTTAAAATCAGAATCATCTAATATCTGACATAGTAAATCTATCAATTCTTTTTTATTATTTTCTGCCGAATAAATATTAATTTTTTTTATTACATCGTATCTATTTAATCCCATTGCTTCATTCCTTCTTTCAAGTCCATAGAAGTATTTTTTGTAGGAATAAATATTATTTCCATATCATAATTATTAATTCCAGTAGTAACAATACTTGTGTTAAATTGATTTGCAACTTTTTCAAAAAAACGTTTACGTTGTTCAATATCATAATTATCGTCATGATAAATTGCAAAAAAATCAAATCTTATCTTTATATTAAGATTGTTAAATGCATCTACTGGTTCTACATTATCATTAATGATCATCTCATTAATATCTAAAACTTTAGATTTAATAATCTCAATTTTATCAGAATCCTCGAAATTCAATGAATGATTTTTGTTTAATGCAAAATACAAATATCTATTAATGTATTCTTTAGTAACATGTCCAATTTGAGTAGTTGTTCCAACGATATCATTATATAGTGCATCAGAAGCAGAATAAATATCTTGAACAAATTTTGCTTCACTAAATATAAACTCACACTCATCATTATTGATTACCCTAATTCCTAAAATATCCACTCCTTTAGGATTCGGATCATTAAAACCACTTCTAACTGAATATGACATCATAACAGGTTCATCTTTAACGATATTTAAGTAAAAATCATCAAAAAGTTCACCATATATACCTTCACTCCTTGTGTCGGTATCAGGATATATAATGGATCTTTCTTTTATTTTTTTACCCTCATTTATTAATGCTGAAGACAGTTCTGAATCAGTTGTAGCTTCTATAAGTGGTTTGCAAACACTTAAAATATCTCTATTTCTAATATAACTTACATAATATTCTTGAAACAATTTTTTATAGTTCTTTAATTCCTGTGCATTTAACACATCTAAAAAATACATTTTGCAAGAATTATTATCTGATAATTTCTTTTCATTAACAAAAACTAGTTGCTTACAATTATTTTTATAATATTCTTTTAATTTACCAAGCAAATTTTCAACTTCCATAATTAATCACCACGCAAAAATCAATTATATGATAGCACATAATTACAATTTATAAAAATTAAAACAAAAACACATATTCTAACTATGTGTTTTTAGTATCTAATAATCAATTATTATCTTCGTAGTTCAGCATTTCTATCATTATTAATTTATCTAAATCATCAATGTGGTTTTTACTACAAAAATCTTTTCTGTGAACTTCTAAATACTTAATAGCATCCTCGGAAACTTCAATAATTTTTTTACCTTCGTAACCATCTATATTATATTCTTTCTCTAAATTTCTAATATCAGGCGCAACAATTAATACACCTTCATCTGTTATAGTAATATACTTTTTATCAAAAAGTGCATCATGAGTTCTACATAGTAAAAATCCATTGTTTACATCAGACATTAACTCAAATTTTTCTTCATCAGATAAACTTTGATCATTTCTAATATTTGCTCTTGCATTTATATGACTAGCAACTAACTGATCGCTTAAATTTACCCCACAATTGCAAAATTCACATTGTAAACCACGTTTTGAAATAAGTCTATCTCTAAAGATCTTTGCAATCTTTTCTTCGGAAAGAGAACTATTCTCTTCTACCTCAAAAATATATTTCGCCATTTGTTCATATTGTTCATCAATAATTTTCAAGTCAAAATAACTATTTAGTAAATAAGAAGGCATAACATACACGTTATTCTTATTATTCATGACCATTCTTTTATTTTCAAGAGAATCTATCATTGTCTCTAAAGAAACCCATCTAGAAGAAGGATTTCCAGTGTCTTCTCTTATAACTTTTGATGAATAAATTTCTTCTGGTTTTATAATACCATATACAGAAACGTCACTAAGTTGAATATTACCTTGTTCATCATGAACAAGAGGTACATACTCATTAACAATCAAAACTGATTCACCATTATCGATAAGTTTTTTAAATGCTTGACTTGCAGTAATCGAAATCTTTTTACTACCGTCAGTTCTATCTCTTCCTCCACCATCAAATGCTTCTATATAAACATTATATTCGCAATTATTATAATAAACTTTAAAAAGTTTGTTATTTCCATCAGAAATATCTTCATAGGTCATTCCTTCAAAATGACTAATAAACCTCTTAATGAATATTTTTTTGTCATAATGTCCCTCTAATGGATGTGGAGTTAAAATATCTTGTATTTTTCCATCAACAATATGCTTATATTGTCCTAAAGAATGGGTCATATTATACCTCCATAATATCTACTAATAATTGTGATGCCAAATATTTTATAATTTCAATGTTGGCACTATTACCAAATTGTTTATAAGCTTGATGTAAATCTTTATTATAAACAAATGTATCAGGAAAACTTTGTAATCTGGCAACTTCCCTTGGTGTCATTCTTCTTTTATATTTTCCTATAATAGGAGTTTGAACCATAGCAACTAGTGTAGGAAAATAATCTGGTTTCTTACATCTGATACCTGATTGTCTTAATTGAATTGAAGTTTCCCACACAGATGAATACTTATCTCCAGCTTGCCATTCAAACTTTTTATCTCTTAGTTTAAATCCATTAACATTATACTTCGTCATCCATTTATCAATAAATTTCTTATTATCAAGATATAGTTTTCTATTTTTTCTAATATAATCTTGTTTCCATTTTGGAAATTCCGAATAATCATATGTTTCACCAAATTCAAATGTCCATACTGGAAAACCTAAAACTTTAGGTTCAATGTTTTTATGGAATTCGTCCCATGCAGTTAAAGTTAATTTTTCATAATCCGTAATTGCATAGTCTTTTGCTTCTTCATCAGATAAATTATCTAAAACTGAATAAATAGAAGTTTCCGGTGCTTCTTTTCTTGTTATTTTTTTTATATTCAAATATTTATTTCCATCTTTTTCATATATTAAGTCAGATTTTATGTTTTTTAATTGTGATTTGTGTACTCCTAATATAAAAACTCTCTCTCTTAATTGTGGAACGCCCAAATAATTTGGACTCATTAAAAGTGGTTCTTCAGTAAGAATATATCCTAGTTCAATAAGTGTATTTTTAATTACTTTCCAAGTATTACCATTATCATGACCAACTAAATTCTTTACATTTTCTAAAATAATATATTTTGTTTTATGATATTTTAATATTCTAGCAATTTCAAAAAATAATGTACCACGAGTATCCTCAAATCCTTTTTTATGTCCGGCAGTAGAAAATGCTTGACAAGGAAAACCTCCACATAAAACATCATGTTCTGGAATGTCTTCTTCTTTAACATCTCTTATATTGAAATTTGAATCCATATGATAATTTTCATAATATGTTTCAATAGCATATTTATCTATATCACTTGCAAAAACGCATTCTCCACCTAAACTTTCAAGTGCTTGATGAAATGCACCTATTCCTGAAAATAAATCAATAAATTTAAACTTTTTCATATTTTTACCTCCTGCATTTATATTATATCAATATTGAGATACAAAAGCTACCCCTAAAATAAAAAAGTAGACTGTACATATATTGAAATAATATTCCCTATAATGTTATTATTAGTTATTTTCTGACTCGCTAAATCGCTTGAGATGGGATTTTAAGCAAGTTAATCTTTCTTTATACAAATATTTTTCATTTAATTTATAATTACCATTTATATTCAACAAGTCATATAATCTAGGATCCAATGATTTACTTATAATCATTGTTCCATCTGGATTAAATGAAATTAAATGTTTATCAAAAAGTGCATCATGATCAACGCATAGTAATAATCCATTATGTGACTTATACATATCTGGTTTATTATCACACTCTTTATAACCAATTATATGACTTGCAATCAATAATCGTTTATCATTAATATCACAAAGAGCACATTTAGATCCAAATTCATGTATCAATTCTCTTCTGAAATTTCTTTGAAATTGTGGATTACGTACATTTATTAAACTTTCAATAAATGATTCCTTTTCGTCAAGATCTAATGACTCATTTCTTTCTATTGTTTTAATTTCGTCATCAATTTCGAGATTACTCTTGTAATAGATAAAGTCAATAAACCTATCTAGAGCACAAGAATACATCTTTTTACCAACAGAATCCTTTTTTATAAAAATGTTATTACACTGTAATTTGAACTTTTCATCTAAAATATCATGTACATCACTTATACTCCAAAAATCAACATTAAATTCTTTCCTTATTGCTTCAATTCCAGAAATATAATGCTTAACAGAGTTTGGCTTATAATCTTCACCATTTTTCTTAGTTGCTATATTGCTTAACCAATATTCAAATTCATTTTTCATTATTATTCACCTTTTAATAACATTATAAAAATTATACCATATTTTAATCATTTTAGTTTAATAAAAAACAATAAGACATTTGATAAATAGTTTTACAAAATAGAATAAATTATCAATTATATTAATAAATAATCAAAAAATTTACTCTCTAAACACTCTTTTAAAACCATCTTATCTTATCGGTTAAAAGTGATAAAATATAGTAAAATAAGAACAATTTAAATCAGAGGGTACGCAAAAAGTACGGAAATGGTACGCAAAAAGTACGGAAATGGTACGCAAAAAGTACGGAAAAGGACAATTGAAAGGACACCCACCATCGTGTTAAAATGGTATCATATGAAATTAAACTAAAGAGTTTCATAAAATACAAAAAAACGACAGTTTTCGACAAAAAAGTACAAAGTCCGATAAAATAAGACTTTAAGTTACAAAAAAGAACGAAAAAAACATGAAAAAAACCTGAAAAAAGCCTGAAAAAAACCTGAAAAAAGACTGAAAAAAGACTGGAAAATGACCTTCCATATTAAAAATCAATATGATAAAATAAGTATAATAAGAAAAAATACCGAAGAAGATGAATCTACATCTTCTTTTTTAGTTGTCCCAAGAATTTGGAGGTATGAAAAAGAAATAAGAAGAAGAATCCCATATAGTTAACACTATAAAATAACGTAATTACAATACATACGATTAATTGCTGAACACAATTAATCCCCAATTTTGCAAGTGCAAAATAATTTTGATATCACGAGAAAGTCTTATTTATAAGGCTTTTTTTGTTGTGGTGATATCAATCTCTTATGCTCTTACATAATTTGTTATTAAAAATAGCTAATTAGTGTGATAGATAATCCCATACGTGGGATATAGAAAGGAGGTGAATTTATGACTAAAAGAAGAACTCATATATCAATTGCTTTTGATATTGATGATCAAATTCAAGAATATTCTAATTTAAAGAAAATCAGTTATTCTGAAGCAATTAGTCAATTAGTATTACTAGGTTTAAATAATATGAATCTAGTTAAAGAAGTTAATAGGACTAATTCTCTTCTAGATAGAATTTATTCTAAGAGTTGCTACATTGTTGCCCTACTTGAACAAATCTATTCAGATTTTGAATGGGATAAAATAACTAATCCAAAAGAAAGCAAAGCTTTAAATAAATTCAAATCTAAATTAAGCAAATACAAATTAGATGATTAAGGAGGTGATAAAATGCACAGATATCTAATTAGAATTAGAAAAGAAGTATTTGATTTATTAAAAGTAGAAGCCAAAGCAAGAGGAATAAGTATTAATGATTTTATGACTTACTGTATTGAAGTTGCTTTAGCTGAGTACATGAATGAATCAGCTGAAGCTTTTAAGGATTCAGTAAAAGATAAAGCTATTCAAAGAGAAAGGAAAAGATTACAAAGTGAGCAAGAGCCATGGAAAAATGTATTATGACCTTTTGAATGATAATTTGAGTAAGAGCACAATCGTGCTCTTTACTCTTCTATTATCAAATTCAAATCAAAAAGGATATGCATTTGGATCAAATAAATATTATGCAGAAAAACTAAAATGTACTACAAGAACAATATCTGCTCTATTAAGATCTTTAGTAAATAAAAATTACATAATAATAGAACATCCTAGAAGTTTTAAAAGGAAGATATATATTAGAAATAAATTTCCTACTTGATAGAAATAATATTCTACCTTGATAGAACATTTTATCTAACATAATAAATAAAGATAATATATAAATATAATAGTTATACAAAGGCCTTAGTAAAAGGTAAAGGGGGTTTCGGTATGAAAGATTTAGTAGACTATATAAAATATCATGGATATATTACAAGTATTAGGGATAATGTAGATAAAGACTATATCTGGTTTGATATATGTCAGAAAGAACAATATAAAGATAAAGACAATATGGATAGGACTAACCTATCCTTTTTTAGTGCAAGAATGTATAAAGAATATATATACAAGATTGAATTAAGAATTGGAAAAGACATTTATGTAGAAGGTATCCCAAAGGGATACATAGACAAAAATGGTCATAGACAAAACTATATACATGTATTAAGAATAAACGATTTAGAAGTTAATAAAGAACCACCACTCTATGGTGATGGATATTGGAATGGTAAAAAAATAGAATCAGCAAAAGCAACACCAGAAGAACAAGCTGAGATGCAAAGAATGATAGATGAAATAACAGGAGGCAAATAATATGAGTGCAGAAGAAACATTAAAGTTAATATCAAAACAATGGTGTTCTATAACAGATCTAATGAAATTATTAAATTGTGGTAGAAATAAAGCACTTGAGGTTAAAAAAGATATTAAAGATAAGTTAATAAAAGATGGATATTATATTCCAGGTAATAACTTACCTATGCAAGCTGTTGTAGATATATTAAAAATAGATATAGATAAACTCGAAAGAATAATTAATCTATCTAAATAATATTTGATTAATCATATTAAGTATGCTATATTACTCATACGAAACAAAAGCGCTGACTTTACAGCAAGGTTGTTTCTATATATCTGAGATGCAGTCATCAAGGATATATATGTGCCTGAGATGGAATCGTCAAGGACACAACAAGCACTCAAGTCGGCTTTCCGACAAGGGTGCTTTTTTTACTTATACGATTATTTTATAGAGTATTTAATCGTAAAGGGAAATTTTTATATAAAAAATATCATTTTATAATTCTTCGGCAAATCTAGGATGAATCCTATTTTTGCCGCTACTATAAATAAACTTTATAACCAGGTATGGAAAACCATAGCTGGTTTTATTGTGCAGAAAAATATAAAAATACATGCTATACTAGTATTGTCACAGGTAAACGAACGTATAGCATAATAAGGAGGTATAAAATGGTTGTACGACAATTACCAAAAGAAAAAGCTACCAAAGATGGTAGACGTTGGGTTTTCTATGACAAAATAAAAGTTAATGGATTAACTAAGACTTATATGTCTAAATGTTACATAACTAGAAGTGAAGCTTTAAGAGCTGAAAGAGATTTTCTTGTAGGATATGAAACTAAAGCAATAAATGTTACTAATATGACATTTAAACAACTTTATGAAGAATTTTATGATTATAAAAGAGATAAAGTTAAAGCTACTACCCTACGTTCTTATAGAAGAAATATAAAGCAATTAAGCGAATTCTATGAATTAAAAATTAAAGATATAACACTTGATCATTATATTCAATGGAGAAAAAGAATTGGTGCTTTAGATCAAAGAGATAAGACTAAAAATGGTTATTATAAATTATTAAAGACTATTCTTAACTATGGCACTAAATGGCATGATTTTAATTTCACTTCTATTTATAACAAGATGGAAAAGTTTAATAATCCTAATAAACCACCAGAAGAAATGAAATTCTATACTTGGGAAGAGTTTAAACAATTTATATCAGTTATAGATGATATTAAATGGAAAACTCTATTTGAAGTATTATTCTTCTGTGGACTTCGTAGAGGTGAATTAAGAGGTCTTAGTTGGGATAATATAGATTTCTTTAATAAAGAGATATCTATAGTTAAAAATGTTGTTCAAGAAGGAGATTCAAGGCAATATATAATAACTACTCCTAAAACAAGAACTAGTGTTAGAACATTACCAGTTACAGAAAAAGTAATGAATGATCTTCATGAATTATATCTACAAGAAAAGAAACAATATGGATTCAATGATAAGTGGTTTGTTTTTGGAGATAAAGAACCCCTATCCGCTCATGTACTTAGACATACAAAAAACAAGTATACTCAACTTGCTGGTGTTAAACAAATAAGAATCCATGACTTTAGACATAGTTGTGCATCAGTATTAATTAACAATGGTGCCAACATTATGGTCGTAGCAAAATTCTTAGGTCATGCTAAGATAGATGAAACCCTAAATACATATTCCCATCTATTTAAAAATAAGATGGATGAAGTAGTAAAAACAATGAATAATTTAGAGTAAAAAAATACTCTACATACCCTTTACCTATACCATTAGTATAGATAAAAGTATAGATAAACCCAGTTTTAAGTCAATCAAAAAATACCGAAAATACGGTATTTCCTGGGTTTATCAAATTTTTTTAATCGAATTCGCTCTCTCCAGGGGGAAGAGAGCATATTTTTTAACTAAAAAAGAGCAATTATTTGCTCTTTTATTGATTCTTAACATCTATATGTTTAAATGTAATAA
>OCVV011357800.1_pt1 | contig 11003 bp, 1 predicted proteins | sample 1539721 | NCBI WGS metagenome assembly OCVV01 (sample SAMN02144230, study PRJEB22623) | gut metagenome | biome: sheep rumen | host: Ovis aries | place: New Zealand
AAGTTACAACAGAGACTGCTGTTCTAAATTCTTTATATTTTAAAAATAATTTATATTTAGTTGAAAATGCTACAACATTAATTAAGTTATCTGATACTTTTGAAGAGGAAACTATTGCAGTAAATATTGATTTAACTCAAGCTGTTGTTTTTGAAAATAATATTTATACAATTGCTAACTCAAATTTAGTAAAAGCTTCAGATTTTGAAAATATAACAACTTTATTTGAAGTGTCAAATAGTGCTAAATTAGTTTCTCAAAAAGAACTTGTTATACTTGATGATGCCAAGACTTATTTAGTAAATGGTGAAAATACTAGAACTATTGAAGGAACATATAAAGAAGTTTCTTATCTAGATAATCTTGCATTATCAGACTTAAATTCAATTTATTTATATAATGAATCAAATGAATTAGTTAAGACACTTCCTTTAAAGAATACAAATATAAAATTTGAAAATGGTGAAGTATCATATTATGAATCATCATTAAATAAGGTTTCTAATATTTCAAATATTAATATTAAAGATGCTATTAAAGAAATTAATAATGATTCTAAATTGGTATATGACGACTTAACATCATATGATTTAAATGGTAATAATGAAGTTATTTCTAAAAATTTAGAAGATTCAATCTTGTATAGTGTTAATAAAGGAGAAAATGTATATTTATATGAAGTTAAGCTTCATATAAATGGTATTACATATACAAGAACCGAAACATTACCTTTAGTTAATAATGATATTTATTTATTAGGGGACATTATTGATTTCGAAGGTAGTGCTTTACTTAATGGTGAAGAAGTAACTACCGGATTTAGTCTTACTAAGAAAGGTTTAAATACATTAGTAGTTACTTTAGATAATGGTATTGTTAAAACATATAACTTAAATGTATTTGATATAGAAGGTTTAGTAAGTGGTACTCAATATGAAACTCTAGATGCTCCTAAAATTACATTTGAAAGTTTATCAAACTTAAATGTTAAATTAAATGGTAAGGAATTTGCATCAGGAGAAACTATTGACTCATTTGGTGACTACACACTAGAAGTATATGGATTAGATGATAAACTGGTTACAAGCTATACTTTTACAATTAACCCAACTATTTACATTGATACAACTAAAGTAAATGTTTCAGATAATATTCCTGTCACTTATTCAAAAAATATAGATGGTGAAACAGTTATTAATAAATTTAATAGCGTCAATAAAACTCAACATACTACATTATCATGGACTGGTAATGCTGCTAATGCTATATTAAATAATCATAAAATCTATTCTGGATTTGAAACATACAATCCTGGTAATAATAGTTTAACTTTATTTGGTGAATCTAATTACCAAGTTACAATAAATTTCTATATAACTCCTTTATGTAATTTAGTTGATAAGAAAGAATATATTGGTTCAGTTCTACCTGTAGTTTCTGGTGGTAAATTTAAATTAAATAAAGAAGCATATGAACTTGGTCAAGAGGTTAAAGAAGCGGGCGACTATAAATTTGAAATCTATAATGAATCAAATGAATTAGTTAAGACTATCGAATTCTATGTTTTACCAGAAGAATTAAATGTTACAGAAACTAATCAAATATTTGATCATGGTGTAATTCCTGCAGTTTGTGGTAACTACATGACTATTTCGAATGGCACTGAAACTGCAGAATACATTAGTGGACAAACAATTTCTAAAGCCGGAAAATATGAATTAAATATTTATTATAAAGGATACCCAAATAGTAAGAATTTAAGAAGCGAAACTTTTGATAGTGAAAAAGGTACATATAAAGTTACTTATAATTTTGAAATTAAAAAGGGTGTCAACATTAAAGATGGTGATGAATTCTTTGATTCAAAAATAATCTTATTTGCAGGCTATGAGACAGCAAGTCTAACTTATGTTTATAATGATAATGTTATAAATGTAGAAGATTTTAAATCTGGTTATAGACTAGATGTTATTGGTAAATATCAATTACTTTTAGATGATGAAACAATTGATTTTATTATTTCACCTAAGTTAAATGTGGAAAATGCTAAGACTTACATCGGTAATCAATCAATATTTGATTATTACACATTTAACATTACTGATTTATCATTTGAATTAACTAGTGAAACTGGTAAAGATGTTTCTAATCTAAAAACTATAAATGGTGTTGAAGAACTAAAAGGTCTTAAACTTGGAAGCGGAACATATCAATTAAAGATAAATGCTCGTGGTGGATATGAAAAAATAATCAACTACATTATCATTGACAGTAAAGTAATTAATATTGCAGCGGTTTATTTTAATGGTCACTCATTTGAATTTAATATGTATGGTGTTTCAGTTAATTTAACATTCCCATTAACTGATAACAATACAAATAGAATTACTGAAATATATAAAGATAATCAAGAAATTAAAACAGTAGGTAAGCATTATTTCACATTTACATTTAATCTAAATGGTTTAGAAACTACTACTGAATCTACTAATACAGTTATTTATTTCTACATTAAACCAGTTGTTACATTAAATGGCACTAAGACTGATTCCCAATCACTAGTATGCCTTGATAATGCCACTATCACATTTAAAGATGGTAATGGTATTTCATATAATGATTTTGACATGGATAAGAATAGTAAAGAGTTTAGCCAAGGTGTCTTATACGATGAAGTAGGTAACCACTACATCACAGTACACCTAGATGACCTTGATTATGTAATCACTTTAGTTATCAATACTAATGTATTAGTCAATGAATCAGATGCAACATCTACTTTACTTGATTATTCAAATAAATATACATATCTAAATAATGTTACATTTAAGACTTCTAATGAAACTGCATTATCTACACTAGATTTAGATAAAGAAACTAATTATTATTTAAAAAATATTGATTTAGTTGGTAACCATAGCTTATTTGTTCGTGGTAGTAATAAATATATTAAGGAATTAAAATTTGTTGTAAAAGAAGAAGTTTTCTTTAACTCAGTTAAAGCGAATTCTACACTTGATACACCATCATTGTCACTTGATGATTATACTTATGAAATTGATTTGGTTAAGAGCGTTTCAATTATCATGTATGGTAAAGCTAGTGTTTCAACTAATTTTAATGCTGACTCTTTAGAGACTAGTGTATTAGTTGACGAAATTGGTAATTATAAGTTAGTCGTAAGTGGTACTAATAAATATGAAGCCACTTATATGTTCAGACTTAAAGATAATCTTAAGATAAATGGTGTTAGCCCAGAAAAGACATATAATCAAAAAATAGTCATCACTTGTGAAAAGATGAATAAGTTGAGTTTATCTGAGAACAAGTTAGACAGTGCTGAAACTGAAATAAAATCAAATAGTTCTTTTGATATTGTTGGTTCATATGTAGTAATTGTTTATGGTAACAATGATTATACTAATGTGTATCGTTTTGATATTGAAAATGAAATTGATTATACTGCTGGAAATAATAATCAAATCCTTACTAGTGGATTAAAAATTTCTGATACTATTTCTTTGACTAAGAAATATATGTCAAATTACAAGAGTATAAAATTAGATGATGTAAATATTGAAACATTACCTACTTTGGATACATTGGGTTTATATAATCTAGTTCTTGAAGATTATTTTGGCAATTTAACTAAGTATGTAATCACTATTTCAAGCGATGTCTTATTTAATGATGATACAATCAAAAATGAATATACAACTAGTGTTAAAGCTAATACTACTAAAGTGAATGTTCTTTCTAGCACACTAAATGGTAAAGAATACGTATTGAATACTAAATTTAATACTCTTGGTAAGAATACATTAGTTTTAATAGGTAATAATTTAAAAGAAACATATACTATCTTTATTAAAGAAACTAATAGTGGTAACCCTATTTATAAGACTGAAAATGAAGCTTTAGCTAATAGTGTAGACTCTTTATCATTTGATTTTGGAAATGAATTAATATATACACTAGAATTAAATGAAGATGATGCTAATGCCAAAAATATCACAACATATGGTATGCATAAGGTTGTAATAAAAGGTATCGATTATCAAAATGTTTATTATTTCATGATAAATTTGATTGACAACCTAGATGATACTGCATATTCATTATCATATGAAGTAAAATCTAACGCTTTATCAACCGTTATTAATTCTAGCGATAATACTTTAAATAATGTTGGTAAATACATAGTAACATTCAATGGTGTTGGTAATAAAAAGATTAGTAAGAACGTTGTGATTCAAGAAGAAGTACTTAATGCTACATCTAGTGATATGGCTATTACTCCTGTAATAAAAGGAAAGGTAGCAAATGCCTTATTAAGCTATGAAACTCAATCAAAAACAGTTACAAGCACTTATAATGGTGAAACAATTGATCAAATTGGTACTTATACATTAATAATAAATGGTGAAAATGGTTATAAGAATACTTATTCATTTACATTAAAGAGCCCAATTCAAGATAATATGAATAATCTTGATTCTAAGGTTGAAAAGAAAACTAATGTTTCGTTAAGTCAATATGGAAATTTATCATATGTTAAATATGAATTAGATGATAAAGAGATTGAAATTGATAACTATGAATTAAATGAAATTGGTAAACATATCTTAAAAGCTTACAACAAGAATGGGGTAATCGATTCATATGAGATCATTATTTTAGAAGAGACAACAGGTTCCACACTATATCTATCAAAAGAAAAAGCTAAAGCTAATCCTTATACTGTAGATGAAGTTGTTGCTAAATTCCAAGATAATCTTGTATATCAAGTGCTTGTTGATGGTAAGACATATAATCAAAAAGATTTAATCAATACTTATGGTTACCATGAAATTGTAGTAAAAGGTCATGATTATGAATCTAAGCCATATTATGCATATGTTGAATTAGTAGATGACTTAGACAATGAGTATTTACTTCATGCTTCTTTCAAATCAAATGCTAGTAGTGTATTAGTAGATGGAATAAATAGTGATTCTTTAATTGATACAATTGGTAATCATAAGGTTACATTCAAGGGATTTGGTGAAGAAATAACTAAGAATGTATTAGTTCGTGAAACTATTTCTAATTTTGAAAATGGTAAAATTTATACAAGTTCTATTTCTCCTGTAGTAAATGGTAATGGTATTGAAATTGAATTAAATGGTAAGTCTTTTAATAGTGGCGATAAGGTTAATAAGATTGGTTCTTATACTTTGAAAGTAAGTGGAAAGAATTATTCAAACATTTACACTTTTGATTTGCTTGGTGAAATTAAGAATGTAAATTCTACATCTGATAAGGCTGTTACAATTGAATATGATTCGGATTTAGTATTTGATTCACTTTTATTAAATGGTAAAAATATTGAATTACCATTTAAGGTAAATACAATTGGAAATAACAAGTTAGTATCAAAAGATGCAAATGGTAATATTATAAATTATACAATTGATATTTTAGAAACAATTAATGGAGCATATGATTCTAAAGCTAAAGCTATAGAACATAGTGTAGATAAAGCGAGTGTCACTTGTGGTGATGATTTAGTATACACTCTATTGCTAGATGGTAATTCCTACACAAAGAATGATTCAATCACTGTTTGGGGAACACATGAAATAACAGTAGTTGGTGCTAATTATAAGACAACTTATTATCTACATATTAATTTGTTAAAGAATGTAGAAGATAATGATATTTATATTCTAAATAAAGAAATTGAAACTAATGCTAAAGAAACTTATGTTGACTTGCAAGAGTCTAAAATTATCAACAAAGTCGGTAATCATATGGTATCATTGATTAGCTTTGATGGTGAAGAAGTGGATTTAAATGTCGTTGTTAAAGAAAATGTTTTAGTCACTGATTCTAATGAAGAATTTATTCCTCTAATTTATGGTAATATCACAGGTGCTAAATTGAATGGTGAAGATTATACTGTTGGTACAATAGTATCACTTGTTGGTCAATACACACTTCAAATTTATGGTGAAAATGATTATGTATCTTCTGAATATAAATTTAGTTTAACCAGCGATATTAATGTTTTAAATAATGCAAGTGATATTGTTACAATATCTTTGACTTCAAATACTTTAAAATTCCTTGATGTTTCAGTAAATGGTACATCTGTAGAATTACCATATCAAGTTAATACTGTAGGTAATAATAAAGTAGTATTTACAGATGTAAATTTAAATGAACATGTAGAAGAAGTTCTTATTACAGAAACTATAAACAAAGACTCAATGCCTCTATTCACTACTAAGGCTAGCGCTTTTGAAAATAAGTTTAGTATTTCAAGTAATATTCCAACCTTTAATCAAGACTTGTTGTATGACATTTATTTAGATGATGTATTATACAATAATCAAGTTGTAGAAGCATTCGGATACCACAAAATCAGTATTAAAGGCGTTGACTATCAAAATGATTATTATTGTTTTATTCAAGAAAATGTTGAATATAAATTTGATAATCTTAATTTATTAATATTTACTAAAGCGAATGGTAGATTATTTGTAAATGAAAATGAGGTTTCTTTAAATGAAATTGTAAACACAATTGGTAACAATAAGTGTCTATTAAAATCATTTGATAATGAATCTACATATGAATTTGTAATAACTGTAGATGGTTCAATTAATAATTTCAAGGAATCTTTCGATTCGTCAGTCAGATTATCATTAAATGGTGTGGCTAAAGATGTTCTAGTAAATGGAGAATCAAAGGAGCTTGGATTATTTGATACAGTTGGTGATTATGAAATCACAGTTATTGGTGTTAATGACTACAAGAAAATATATAATTTTACAATTAATTATTTGATTGAAGGTATATCTGAAGAATATCAAACTAAAGCTGTAATCAAAGCTAGTGGTGTTGAAATGTTTATCGACGGAATCAAGTATAATTCTGGGGATGAATATAGTGTTGTTGGTACCCACACATTATTTGTTCATGGACTTGAAAATGTTAAGGATGACAAGTATTACACATTCACAATTTTTGAAAATGTTTCAGGCATTTCAAATAATGGAACTTATGATTCACAAAGAACTATTGTAGTTCCTGATGCTAAGAGCCTTGTAATAAACAAAGGACAAGCTGATGAATTTGTAATTTCTAGTGGTGATACAATTAATAAAGTTGGTAATTTCACATTAAATGTAATTGGTACAAATGATTATGTATCAGCACCATATAATTTCGTTATTGAAGCTAATGTAAGTGATGTAGCTAGTCAAAAATACAACACTCAAGTTAGTCCTAAATTTATCAATAATTCACTTGAAGCTAAGACATATTTAAATGGCGAAGAATATAATTATGAAACTATCTATAAAATTGGTAGATATCATTTTGAAATTCAGGGTTTAGGTAATTATGTTAAGAGTTATGATTTTGTGATTGAATCAAGTCTTTTATTTAATTCAGATGAATTAAAGGATTCTTATAATAATATTGTCACATTCAAGAATTCAAATGATGTAATTTTAGGTGATGTTTTAGTTAACGGAAATAAAACTACTACAAACTTTATTGATACAATTGGTAATAATATTATTACATTAATTGGTGAAGGTGATTACAGAGAGAATATTAAAGTAACTATTCTTGAAACACCTTCAGATACTATCTATGATTCAAAATCTAAGGCTTATCTAAATTCATTAGATTTCAACAAAATAACATTTGGAGATACTTTAAAATATTCATTAACGCTTGATGATAATCCATATTTTAAAAATGATTTAGTAAATTCATTTGGATTACACAAAATTGTTATAAGTGGTGTTGATTACAATAATACATATTATTTTGATATTAACTTAGTGACAGATTTAAAAAATGGTGCTAGTTATGAAAATAGGTGTGAATTTGAATCTAATGCTAGAGTAATTATCGATAACAATATGTCGGATTTAGATACTATTGGTAATCACATGGTTAAGTTTATTGGTAATAGTAATGAAGAGGTTATTTATAATATTGTTGTTAAAGAAGTAGTAAATAATGTTAGTGATTCAACTTCTTCAATCACTCCATTAACATCATCTAAAATTAGTCGTGCCACATTGAATGGTGAAGATTATGACTTTAGTGAATTAAATACTAAAGGTAAATATGAATTAGATATTTATGGTGTAAATGGTTATAAATCTAGTTATAAATTTGAATTGAGAAGTGATTTATTACTTGATGATCAACAAATTGAATCAATCAGTAATAAGACAGCATCATGTGTATTAAGTGAATCAAGTAATCTAGGTTATAAAGAAATTTATTTGAATGACTCATTAGTTAATTTACCATTAACGATTAATACTATTGGTAATAATATTGTTAAAACTATAGATTACAATAATGTAGTAAAGACTTACTTGGTTAATATTAATGAAACTAGCCAAGGTACTAAATTATATGATTCTTTAACAGATGCTAAAATTAACAGCTATAAAGTTAATGATAAGGTAGTTGCTATATTCAATAAAGATCTTGATTATAAATTATATTTAGATGGCAACAAATATAGTAATACACTAATTGATTATTATGGTTATCATAAGATCACAATTAGTGGAGTTAATTATTCACATGATTATTTTGTATATATTGAACTTGATACTAATATCTTTGATAATGCTAAATATAATGAACAAGTTAGAATTAATGCTAACGCTAATATCTATGTTGATGGCGAAGAAGTAAATAATAATTATTTGTTAAATACAGTAGGAAACCACTCAATTAAATTTGAAGGTTTAAATGCTAGTGAGGTATTTGATATTACTGTTAGTGAAATTGTGATGGGAATTGAAAATAATGCTGTTTATAAGAACGAGACATTATTTATCAATGTGCCACATGCTAAATTACGTCTAAATGGTAGTGATTACATTTCTAACACTAAGATTTCTAATGTTGGTAATTATACATTAGAAGTATTTGGTACTAATAGTTATTACAACAAATATGTGTTTAGAAATGATTATCTTGCAACATTTAAAGATAATGATTCATTCCATCAATTACATGTCACAATTCCTAATGCGACTATTTATCTAGATGGTGCACTATATGATGACTCATTAGTCAAAACTATTGGTAATCATACAGTAACTATTATTGGTGAAGCTGGATATAATGAAGAAATTCATTTTGTGATTACTCCTGATTTTGTATATGAAAATACATTAGAAAAAAATCATTTTAACGCCTCATTTGACATTCTTAATAATTATGAGTCTGTTGAGATTGATAATGTAACTTATACTAATGGTAATAATTATGATATCGTTGGTAATCACATTATTAAGATAACTGGTTTAAATGGTTATGTTTACACAAAGAATTTTACAGTTGATGCTTATGTTCCTGTAGAAAATGAAGGTAATTATTATAATAAGATTATCATTGATAATATCAATGCGGATTTGACACTTGATGGTGTAAAGATTAACGAAGATACTGTTGTTAAAAACGGAACACATAGGCTTATTATTAAGGGTACAAATGGTTATGAATCTGATATTACATTCAAATATAGCAACCCTAATATTACATACACAATTGTGTATGCATCAGTTGTCGCATTAACTGGTTTAATTGTGGTTTTATTTATTATTGTAAAGAGAGGTAAGAAGAATGATTAATACTTTAGAAAATAATTTTTTCTACATTGCAGCAGTGATAAGCTTATCTTGTATGGCTCTATTCATTTATTTTATCCATCTTAATATTACATTAAAGAATAAGGATGAGGCTCCTCATTTATCTAAGTCAGCTATCATATTAGCTAGCTTATATGAGGTTATAACTATAATAGTAGCAGCAGTAATTGTTAAAAATGTCATCATCAATGTTTATGATTATTTATTCATTTTGACTATTTTGTTGTTAGGAATTACTGAGATTCTTTATGTTATCAAGTATAATAAAGCTAAAAAAGCTTATTTAATTAAATAAAATTATGGCAATTCTAATAACTATTAGGATTGCTTTTTAAATGAATAAAAATTTTTAAGTTCATTCATAATTTCTTAATAGTTATGAAGCTTATGTGAAAACAGATAAAGTTTAAAAAAAATCGTGTTATAATCAATTTGGGAGTTGATTTAAATGGATAATAATGAGAATTTAGAAAATAATAAAAAGCGTAAAAAAAGACATCCTATTAGAACTTTTTTCAGGATTATAATTGGATTAGTTTTTTTAGCGTTAATTCTTGCAATTGCACTTGTAATATATGTCGGAGTGAATATTTCAACTAGTGAGAATTTCAATGGTAGTGAACGTGTTCAGCAGATTGCTAAGGAAGATAAGCCAACTAGTCAAGTTACTCAAAATGTGTTATATGATTCTTTAGAAAGCTTAAAGACTAGTACATCTAACGAGATGAATATCGCATTAAGTGAAGATAATATGAATTATTTACTTCATGCTGCAAGTGGAAAAATTAATCTTGGTAAACTTAAAGTAAAGAATATTTATATGACTTATGATAGTGATACTAACTACACTATTTATATGCCTTGTGAATTCTTAATGATTAAATCTTGTGTATATGCATCTTGTACAATCAAATATATTGAAACAACAGATGTTGTTGATATGAAAATCAACAAGATAAATGTTGGTAAACTAGATACAAACAACTTTATTATTAAGAACTTTGTTTTACCTAATATCGATGAATCTAGCTTTGAAAATATGTTTAAAAATCTAGATTTAAATGTAAAATGCAATATTGATAAAACTGGTTTTGATATTAAAATTCCTTCTAGAGACATTTTAAATAAGTTAACTAGTTCTATTAATTCAAATGAATTATTTTCTGTCTTATTTGATACATTAAATAGTCAAAAGAAAATTGGCTATTCATTTACAAAAACAAACATCGGCTTAAGCGCTGATGTGTCTAAAGCAATTTCAACAAATCCTACAGATTCAATTGAATCATCTTTAGTTAGTGTAAAAGCTAATATGCAAACATTAGT
>OCVV012837981.1_pt1 | contig 11003 bp, 4 predicted proteins | sample 1539721 | NCBI WGS metagenome assembly OCVV01 (sample SAMN02144230, study PRJEB22623) | gut metagenome | biome: sheep rumen | host: Ovis aries | place: New Zealand
ACCGCCCGAAGCCCGATGGAGCGCATCTAACGTATTCTGCTCCGCATCACCAAAATAACGTCCAATCAGTTTCGATCGCTCCGTCTCTACGACATGTCCCTTTGAGAGCACGCCGATACCATGATAAATCTCTCCAAGGTATTTGGCAATGGTGGTCTTACCTGTTCCCGGGTTACCTGTAAACACCATGTGCATAGGCGGCATTTTGTTGTAGAGTCCCCTGTCTGCACGCATTTTATTAAGTCTTACCAATGAAGTGTGGGCAAGGATTCGCTTCTTCACATCATCCAGGCCTACTAAGGCATTAAGTTTGGCAATAGCATCAGTTGGGTCAGGTATTTCCACCTCAGGGATATCTGAGGCCTCAATCACCATATGGCTGACACGTTGCGGATTGAGTCCATCTCCCACTACACGACTAATCATCCGTGGGAGGATCTGATTCTCAATAATTTTCTCGATATATTTCGTATTCGTAAAGCGGTTACCTCGCATCGAATAGATATACTTCATATAATCATAAAGACTATCGCACGCCTCCTTGGTCACCATGCATTCCCGATCTTTCAGACATTGCAAGGCATATATATATAGCGAGTCCTCATGCAAATCTGCGAAGTGGAAAATATTCGTAAAGACCTCCTGAGCATTGGGACTGCTATTCACGACCTCCAACAACTGGTTTCGGATACCGGAAAGAATGATGACACAATTGTTCATATCCTCCGTATGATTACAGATTGCCTCAATGCCCGTCAACGAGCCTACGGCTCCCTTCTTCCCAAAAGCGTCGGCATTATGTATATAAATCAGTGTATTCCGATTGTCACTGATCAGTTGATTAATACTATTGGAAAAACCGTCTGTCGGATCGAAGAGCTTGATAGCATCCTGCTTTATAAAGCTTCTCACCACACCAAGCTTCTTCAGTTCCTCATATACAGCACGCGCTGCCTCTTCCTTGCCAACGCCCTCATTACCAGTAATGATATAATGCCGCCCACGAAGGATACCGCAGATGGTGGAAAGTTCCTGTTGTTTCCGACCTTCATTATAGGTGACAACATCGCGCAAATACTGGAGATAGGTCTTGAAATTCTCCGGTGCATAGTCCAACAAATTGACTTTGACTGGAACTCGTGCCGCAAAAGGGTGTACAGCCTTTGAGGGCTGTTTCCCCACAGTCTTCGATTGTACATCATCATATGTCACCAGGCAGTCTTCCACACTGTATTTCGTATCATCCAATAATGGGATGAGCAACATCGGTACACCTCCTAGTGATATCACACACCAACTGAAACATTTTCCATCCCACGGCTGATCTACAGGCAGCAGGCTTCCTATCTCTACAGGCTTTCCAGGATCAAACTGCTGATACACATGCTCCTGTACAAAGGTCACGTTCTCACTGATATCCAAAGGACAAACAGGTGCCTGACGTGATTCGAAATAATAGAAGCTAACCGTGCTACTGAAGCTATAATTGAGAAGACTGCGAAGCGTGATGTCAATAGAAATAAAATGGTCATCCGCTCTCCTGACAGCGTTCAGCGAAACAGCCGACACCGCTTTATGTGGATTAGTTGGGAAGCGGCCAATACCAAGTGGATACGCCATCAGTTTCTCATCCCCATTATAGACAACGACTGTATAAGGTCTGACCATACCTTTTGTTTCGGAAGGGAGCGGTCTGATACCTGTAGGTACAAGAAGCTCGAAATCACCAATCTCATTAATGGATTGAATGGTCAATGACTTTCCCACAAGATATTTCAAATTATCGGTACTCAAGTCGCCAGTGATACCATCATAAAGAGCTATTCTTATCTTGAATGGATGGATGGCATTGCTACAGCCTTTTACATAGACTATCACTTCTGATTCCCCATCATAGGGAAAAGTGACATCACCTAAGGCATAAAATGGAATATTCTTATCCCATTTTCCATATATGACTTTAAAGTCATTTACCGAAACATCAATATCATCAAAATTCATATCGACATCTATTTTTTTCTTAAATCCATCAATTACCCTTCATGTTTTCCACAAGAGCCAAACGTTGTTCTGTTGCTGCCAAATCTGCTTGTTCGATAGCCAACATCCGCTTATCGATAAACTCACGTTTTATCTGATATTCCATACTAGCACACGCTTCAGCCATCTGGATTGACTTCGTCTCTACAGCCTTCTCAAACAACTGTTTCAGGCAGTCAAGCAATAAAGGATAATCATCGGCCCGCCGATTTTGGACTATTCCATGATAGAGACTGCCGATAACCATATCCAGATACCCGCCTGCCTTTTCCAGTTCTCCTGCAACCATATCCACTTTTGCATAACTGACATAGAAGGCGATGGCTATATTACGTACTTTGAGAGAGTCTGGCATCTGCTCCAATGCCTTCTTGACAACAGGCTCTGTATCACGCAACTTCTCAATAGCCATATCAACTTGCCCAGTATTGAAAGCCAGAAGCTGTGCTAAATGAACATTGCAGACAATCACATCTCGCATCAAGTTCTCATTCTGTGGATCCGACTCATACAACATCCAGAAACCTTCTGCAGCCTTCTGTATCTCCGAACAAGCCTCTGAGAAATGGCCAATACAACAACACTGGTCACCGATCTCATCGTGAATCGTATTCAGAGCTTTCACATCTGGATTCACATTCTCCATTCCACTGACAAGCCTGAGACATTCCCTGCCAAGTGCAATACTTTCGTCATACAGTTTTTTCTCACGCAACGTTCTCATCTTCCGATAACAACACTGCAGCAGATCTGTGGCAGACAGGTCAGTGGGCGTATTTTCAAAAAGTTTTCTGAAGATAGTCATTGCCAGACTGACGTTCTTGTCGGCCTCGTCTATCTGATGGTAAAATGCCAGGAGTTTCCAACCTGTTTCATCAAGAGCAGAAGCATAACGACGTTCTATCTCATCAAAACAGTCATGGAAACGCTGATATGCCAGGGAAACGCCATATTCATGCAACTTAAAGTAATAGAATGCCTTATTATTATCTCCATATTGCTCATAATAGTTGCTAAAGACAGAATTTGCCAAAGAGTTGGCTATCACGGTAACCATCGTATTCCGTTTGGTCTGTTTCATCTTGCCGACAGCATCATATAATGTCTGGGCAGCACGTTTTGCCTTCTCGTGCTCACTTCTATAAAGCATTTCCTTTATGCAGTATTCACTGGTACTGCAAAGTCTGTAGAAGCAGAGTTGTAGCAGCAGTTCACAATCACTCTCACCCTGTTCGTAGACCCTCAGCACAGAATTGAAAGTATGACTGGCTTCATCGGCACGATAGGACATCGTGATTCTATTATCTGGGTCTTTGCTATCCACGATATTCATCAACATGAGGAACTTGCAGGCAGCTAATACAGCAGCGTTATCGGGAAGTACCTTCAGATGGGGTCTTAGTTGCTCATAATAATCATAAACAGACTTCGGGTTCTCAGAATGCATCTCGATGATACACCGCAGGGTGTTTGCCCGTATCTCCAAAGCACCGTATGATAAGATATTGCCTTTTTGATGCTCATATTGGTTTAAGACAGTTTCCGCATGTCTGGGGGCGAACAGGACAAACAGCAGTTGCTCTGCATACTCCACAAGTTCTTCCGCAGAGAAGTCACTGGTATCCAGTTCTTCCAATTCGTCATCACCTCCACCCCACAGATTGATAAACCTGGATGCTACAGCTCTGACATGATCCTTATCTTCATTGTCAGACCCAGAATCAGCCAGAATATCGCAATCTCTTGCCAACATATTTGTCAGTAGGGTACTCATGAACATATCGTCGGCAAAGGCCATAAATCCCGCATAGTGAATCTGTGTGACAATCTGATCCATTTTCATGTATTCCCAGGCATTGGGATTATATTTAGGGATACTGCCTTCATAGAATTCATCCATGAGGTCGGCATCTAACATCTCAGCGATCTTTGTCGCCATGGAACTATTGTCCAACTGATAGAACTGCATGGCCACATCAGTAGCTAGAGCTTTTCCGTTATCATTGATGGCAATCACTTTTGAGAGCAGTTCCTTACCTGCTGGTATATCGGAGGACACCAGACGGGTAACATAACTTACCAGATTAGGCCATAAGGAAGATGTTGTCGAGCTGAGTGCTTCCTTCATAACATCTTCATTACCCATATTGATAACGATAGCTGCTACCTCACGGCAAACATACATATTGACGGGATCTTTCTGATACAGACCAAAGAAATATCCTGCCAAATCACTCTTTACCGCAGCAAAACCTTCATCTTTATCCTGACAGAAATGCCTCAGTACTTTTCGGTAACAAGGGTAGGCAAAATCTATACTTTCTGTTTGCTCATCCTTGACAAGGAAATTGCCAAGCCATCGTTTGCAGGCTGAAAACGATAACTGATCCCAATGCTCTCCGAGTAACTGTTTAAAGTCTTCTTCCCGCAAGCCATATTCACTGGCTACCAACAGACGGACCATCATCCAAAAGAAATCGAACGAGAAGAACTTGCCAGCATTAAAGAGAATTGAAGAAAACATCGGTTCAATATAAGGGGCATTAGCAGCAATGTCCTCAACCATTTCCGTCAGGTATTGAGTAATAGCGTCATCACCTTCGCCACGCTGGCGGATATTCTCGTAATCCTCGGCAGAAAGCATGGTGAGCTTTTTGACTACCAACTGAGTCCATAAAGGATACTTATAGCTAGGAAAAGAGGTTCCAGCACTCAATATTTTGTTCATTACCACTGCAGGCAGCGATTTGCCAACTGATCTCAGCTGTTGGGTAATCATGTCCCGTGTGGTTTGTTCAGTCATGACTGATGGCATTCTGAAGAGGTCGGCTTTATCACTATATTTCAGATACTCAAATAATACCGTTGCCGATTCATCGATAGTTGCAACCATCATTACATTCCCGTCAGACAATAAAGAGCTGTTTAGCAACTTATGGACATCCTTCAAGAGATGCAAGTCATCAATAAACAAATACAATACAACATTTAACTCTTTCTGGACCTTCAGCAACTGTAATGATAGTTCTTCAATACATACATCTTCTTCAAGACCATAGCGGACACCACTGTTCAGCCTAGGATCCGAGAGCCACTTCTTAAAAATATCGGTAGGGTCTTCATCTTGTCGACAGAAGTGGATAAGAGGTATAGACTCAGTAACTCTCGAATATAGCTTGCAGAGTAAAGCAGTCTTGCCAATACCAGGCAGACCATGTACCAATGTGGGACGAAGCAAGGAGTAGACATTCTTCTCAATCTCAATGAGATTAGCCTCATCGGCTATAAAGGTTGACACCTCACGTTCAACTCTCTTTTGGTCGGCATCCAATAACTGCAGGAACTCATTTTCAGGATTCTGCACTTCATTACTGCTGTGATACAGCAATATTTGCTGATAAAGTTCCTGACAAAGGAAATTGGCCAAGTTGTCAATCCCGGTCAGAGACTGGCCATCCCACATACAATCGTATTCATAGATGTTATTGGTACATAAAGCATCCTCGCAGCCCTTAACAATCTTCTGTTTCAAAGCTGTCAATTTTCGGTCTGCCTCTGCATCCAGATTACAGAACTTCCGACGGGTGGCATCGTCCATCTGTTCATAAACCTCTGGATTTCTGAAACAGAAGAAACTTCTACGGAGCGAGTCAGCGTCCATCAGTGCACCAATGAGGATCTCCAATTCCGTGACGCTTTTCCGCTCCTTAGATTCTTCACGGATATAGTTGCTTTCCTCCTCCGTCATTTCATTCAGCATCACATTCCAACTATCATCAGATGGTATCCAACCGTAACGGTCACCAAGCAAACCGATAAAGAAAGGTCTTGACTGACGGATTTCGGAGATACATTCACGGAGCACAGTATTCTCTCGTTCTTCCTCATCAGCATCCTGTGTATTCACACCCCAACGTAAGTCGATAAACTGTATGGTAATGCCTTCTGATGCCAACCGTTCTTGTAACATAGGAGCCACTCGATTCATAATCAGGTCGCGTTCAGCGTCCATGTCCTTGAAAGTACTGCTCAAAAATATTTTGATATTCTTACCGTTTTGCATGAGAATTTAATTATTAGTTGTTAATCTTTATATTTTTATAAGGATGTCATATAAGGTCGTATACGAGAAAATACATTTTCTCGCAACTGATCCTCATTAATCATCAGATAGAGCAGACCTGTATCATAGAAATTGAGGGCGAAGTGTTCATTGGCATCAGTATCTAACTGCAACAGCTGTACCCAACCCGTTCCAAATTCGTGATCTACATCTTCCTCATAGGGTTTGCCTAAGAGGCGGAAGCCCTGCTCACGCTCCGGACCTTCAGAGAAGGTGATGGCGTGAGGCGGTATCATATCATCCTCTTGGAAAGGATTTACACGTTTCAGTTGGGACAAGTCCACATCGGCATAGATGACTCTGACTGCATATTCCGGCCATTTTCCCAGTCCGTAGGGTTGCTTCACATCGTAGCCGAGAAAGTAGTCTATCTCCCCGAAAAACCAGAGCATTCCCCGCTTTGGCAACCAATCGTTATCAGGCAACTGTTCACAATTGATCTGGCAGATAAATTGCATCGGGTACTTGTTGCCATCCGCGTCTGTCGTCATTGGATACATGTCTATTGAGGGCAGTTGCGGAGCATCCCAAAAAAAGCTGCATCCCTGTGGCAATGCGACATCATATGGTGTCAGTTTCATATCTATACCATGGGCTCTGACTAACTTGACGCAATGCTGTATCACTGACTCAATTCCCCACATGGCGGCTTCAGGATCTGCCCAGATGCCTTCACTCAACATCACTTCCTCACCGATTTTGATGGAGAACTTCTCACCTCTATATTCCAAATCGAGTTGTTTGCCGTTGTAGAATGTCACAATAGGATTGTTCCCCTCACAATTACCAAAGTGAGGCAATTCCTGGCCCATGACAAGTTCCTTCTCAGGGACCTCAAACTGTCGACTGAGACTCCTACCCATGTTCACACCACGATCGTGTGTAATATTATAGACATTAATATAACAGACTGTAGCCATAGTTATATCGTTTTAATCGAACATGACTCTTGGATTCATGATTCCTGGTGAACGCCATTCTATGCCATACTCTGCCAACAGATCACGTTTAGCTGACCAGTACTCAAAACAAAAGCCCATGCCACGTGGCTGATTCTTCAGTTTTTCATACAGTCTGCGCTCCACCTCATCGATCACAGCTAAATAGCCATCAGTATCTTCAACAGGGTCATATTTAAGGGTGGGATTTTCCAACCGATTCAGACTGTACTCACAGTCTTCCTTGTCTTCCTCTGAGGTGGCATACTGGAGTGCATGCTGATAGGCTTTCTTTGCCATTATCCGACGCTGATTTGTATTGTAACATTCAGCAATCTGACTATAAGTACTGAATTTCCAATGCACATTCTCTTCCGAATCGGCGCACTCACGAAGAAGTTCCTCTGCCTTTTCAAGCAAAGGAGTCGCCTTCCATGTTTGTTCATCCTTGATATAATATTCTGCTAACTTTGTCAGAGCCGTTGTATAGTCAGACAAAGAATCCAAGTTTTGGTCATGCTCATATCTCCGTTCAGTAATATCTACTAAAGGGGTCAGTAACTGGATAAAATCCCTTACTTCCAGATCATCGTAGTTATCACCTATGAACTTTGCCAGCAACATAATCTTTTCCTCATCATTGGTTAGGTTCTCGGCCTGCTTCAGTATATCCACTGTTTTCATTTCAATCCCATCCAAGCAGACTCCCAGAACTTGGCCGCTATTATTAGTTATTGGTTGCTACATATAAAAAAGCGTGGGAATCGTCTTATTGCTTTGTGTTTGACGAGCGTTTGGAACAGCCAGATTCCTGAAAATCAAGTACAAAGCGCCAAGTAACGCCTTTTTTATTATGTAGATCCTCATCCATCAATCTCCACTTTAAAGCGGACTTCAGTCAAAGAATATTGCAAATATAAAAATAATAATTGATATAAACAAACAATTAACAATAATTTACAGGAAGGCTTATGAGAACTCATCTATGATTGACTATGGGGAACTGAAGAAGTTGCTTGCTAATGACTATTTTATCAACCGCTATGAGACATTCACAATTACATCACACTAATAGAGGAGTTGTCACACTCTTAGCAAGCTATAGGCAAGCTCAAATAGCTTGCTTGAGCTTGCCTACACCTTGCTAAGTCCTTGCCAAGTCCTTGCCTATAGCTTGCTAAGACATATTATATTTACTTCGAGCCACCGCCAAGAGCGATATACAACGCAATGACGGCTTCGGAAGCTTCATACATATTCATAGCCTGATCGAGTTGGGCATCCAGCAGCGCATCCTGTGCGGTAAGCACTTCGATATAGCTTGCCTTACCATTGTCCATCAACTCGTGCGTACCGGCATACGCCTCACGCAGCACTTGCACCTGGCGCTGGTAATACATATTTTTCTCACGGGCTGCCATACAGTCAGCCATAGCCTCATTAACCTGATTACCGGCATTGATGACCGTCTGCACATACTTTTTCTTCAGGTCCTCTTCCGTGAGCTGGGCAATCTTCTTATTGGCAATCAGACGGCCACGGGCAAAGATAGGCTGTGTGAGCTGACCGATGGCAGTAAGCAACAGTTTGCCTGGGTCAACAATCATGCCACCGGCAGAATTGGTCCATCCCGCAGTACCATTGAGGGTGATATTGGGATAGAAGGCTGAACGGGCTGCCTGGGTATTGTAGAAAGCCTCCTCCATAGCATGGTTGGCCATGCGGATGTCAGGACGGTTTTCGAGCATCATGGCAGGCACGCCTAATTTCAGATACTTGGTGTCGAACATTTGCTGAGCAGTATCACCTTGAGCCTCGGCATGATGCAGGACGGAACTACCCCACGGCTGGCGATTGATATGCTGTGGACTGACAGCCAATAGCTTACAGATAGCATTCTCGACGGAACGGATGTAGCGACGGGTATCTACTATCAATGTCTTGACGCTCAAGTAAGAAGCCTCCATTTGGTTGACAGCAGTGCTATAGGCCTTACCGTTTTCCCACAGAGCCTTCTCGGTTTGGAGTGACTCGTTCCACAGACTGTCGGTCTGGGTGAGAACTTCCAACTGGCGGTCGAGTACCTGCAGCAAGAAATACTGCTGAGCCGTCACCGAAATCAAATTAGCACGCACCGCCTCCTGCTGCATCTGTGCCTGCAAGAGAACAGCCTTGGCTGCACGCTTCTTGTTGGTGATGGAGCCGAAGACATCGAGGTCCATTGACAACTGCAACGGCAAGTCGTAGGTCTTAGTCGCCCTATTGCCGTCGAAGCTGGCGATAGTACCCTGTGGAGCGAAAAACAGCGAAGGCAGATAAGCCAGTTTGGCAGCCTTCAGTGAAGCCTCACTCTTCTCTACAGCAATGCGGGCAGCATTCAAATCAGTATTGTTTGCCAGCACCTGCTCGATGAGCTGCTGAAGCAGCGGATCGGTAAAGAACTCACGCCAAGACATCTGCGCGATAGACTGCTGTCCATCAGTCTGCAGAACATCCTGACCGACACCGAAAACATCAGCAGGGGTCGGAGTATTCTGCTCGTACTTATTATATATACCGCAGCCCGTGAGCATCACACTCACGGCTGCTGCGGCAAAGATATTGCTAAGTTTTTTCATTATATCAATTTTTTAATTATTCAATTCTTCACTCTTCACTTTTGGAGCCCCCTGGAACTTCTCGTGCAGATTCTGGAACACGATGAAGAAGGCAGGAACGACGAAGAGCAACGCGACAGTACCGATGCTCATACCACCAATGACACCAAGAGCGAGGGCACGGTTACCGTTGGCACCGGCACCACCCTCGATGACGAGAGGTATCATACCGATAATCATGGTGGCTACCGTCATCAGAATAGGACGCAAACGCTCCTTACAAGCTTCGAAGGCTGCATCGCGGATGCTCATACCCTGAGCTCGGCGCTCTGTAGCGAACTCCGTAATCAGGATAGCAGTCTTGGCCAGCAGACCAATCAGCATGATAATACCCGTCTGCAGATAGATGTTGTTGTCCATGCCGGGAATCTGATTCTTATAGCCAATGAAAGCGAACACGAAGGCGCCCATCAGTCCGAACGGCACGCTGAACAGCACGGCCCATGGTGTGAACCATGAGTTGTAGAGCGAAGCCAGAATGAGATAAATCAAAATAGCACAAATGATGTAGATGAGGGCAGTGGCGTTAGAGCCGCTTACCTCCTCCACCTCGCGCGACATACCACTGTACTCGTAGGTTGCCGTTGCGGGCATTACTTCCTTAAACACCTCTGCAATGACCTTGTGGACATCGCCTTCGGTATAGCCGCTACCAGGCTTCACTGAGCAAGTGATGCTCTGGAGAAGGTTGAAGTGCTCGATATTGGCAGGACCCACAATCTCCTTCAGACTGACGAACTGGGAGATGGGGGTCATATTGCCACCCTTCACTTGCATGAAGATGTTTTGCAGAGCCTGTGGGTCAAGACGATACTCAGGCGAGGCAGATGCCATAATACGATAGACTTTACCAAACTGGTTGAAATTGCCGATATAGGCACCGCCGCAGTAAGCACCGAGTGTGTTAAGCACATCAGCTGGCGACACACCTGCACGGTCGCACTGCGCAGGATCGACTTCAACCTGGAATTTCGGGAAACGTTCAGAGTAGAAGGACAGAGCAGAGCCTATCTCCGGACGCTCTGACAGTTTGGCTATAAAATGTTCGGTCTGCTTGGCAAACTCCGACAGATTGCCATCTGTTGGGTCCTGAACAGCCAAATAAATGTCATTACTCGTTCCATAACCCGGAATCTGTGGCATCTCGGAAGGAAGCACTACCAAATTCTTGAGTTCCATACAGTCCATATAGAATCGGTATGCGACAAAACCAAGCAGATGATCCATACCGGGACGCTCGTCCCA
>OCVV011246964.1_pt1 | contig 11002 bp, 10 predicted proteins | sample 1539721 | NCBI WGS metagenome assembly OCVV01 (sample SAMN02144230, study PRJEB22623) | gut metagenome | biome: sheep rumen | host: Ovis aries | place: New Zealand
CTTGCAAATTTTATATCTATTTTTTTTAGTACTTGATTTGTTATTTCTCTTAATTTTTCAATTATATTATCATTTATATTGAATGAGATAATCGCACCGTTTGATAAATTAAATTTCCAACTATATTCATATATTTCATTTAGTTCAAGAATTCTATTATATTTTTCATCTTCTAATTTATTTTCAAAATATGGTTTGTTAAATTTTGTAAGAAGCTCTTTTATTGATTCTTTTCCATTTCCTGTTACAATTGGTTTTATTTTTTTATATATTATTTTTATATTATTGTCTAATATAATTATTCTATATTCATTTTTTATTTCGTAGTATGGACAATAACTTATTGATACATGCTTACTTAATAGTTTATCTAATATTTCGTCTATTTCTTCTTCATTTGTTATTTTATAAACTTCATTTCCACATGTTCCTGTATTTGATTTTATTACTATTTCTTTATTGTCTTTAAAAAAATGTTTTACATTATCATGTGAATTATGTCCTATCGCATAATCATTTGTATTTGTTTCTTTATATAGAATATTATGATTTACTACTGGAATATTGTTTTTATTTAACACATCATATAACGCATATTTATCGTCTAATATTTCTCCTATAGCATGGTTATTCAATCCAAATTTATACCCTGTTATAAATTTTGTTTTGTTATCTTTTTCTAGCATCATTACCCAATCTCTAGATAATAGTGTAATTTTTATATTATTTTTTTTACATATTTTTTCTATTATATTTTTGAAATTTGACATTTGTATCACCTTCTTTATTATAACATTATATGTTAAAAAAAGTCACTATTTATGTGACTTTTCATCGAACATTTTTTCTATTGCACGCGTGTATATTTTTTTTGCAATGTCTTTTCCATTTTCAACTTGTTCTACAAATTTTGTCATGCAAACGCCTGAATTAATTTCCATTATATACATACTATCATCATTTTTTGTTTTTATTACATCTATAGTTGCAAAATCTATATTTGTTGTTTTGGCTGCTTTTTCAACAAGTTCAGATATTTTACTCTTTAATTTTTCATCTGTTACTATTTTTGGTGTTGCTCCTCCACTTAGATTATGTTTCCATGATATAAAGTATTGTTCTTCATTCGATGGAATATAATTTTGATCCAAATTATTCAAATTTTCATGAACTACACTATTATCAGGTAGATATATGTTATTGATTGACAATAATTCTTTCACAGTATGTATACCATCTCCTAACACAAATGGTTTCGTTTTACCATATATCAAGTAACATTCACCATCTAGGTAGAAAGTTCTGTACTCTGTATCTATATCATAGTAAGGACAAATGCTTAATGAACCGTGTGTTTTAAATAATTTATGTATAGCAACTTCCACATCCTTTAGTGTTTCACATAAAAATACTCCTTGACCCTCACATCCATAATTTGGTTTTACTACAATTTTATGATTATTATTAATAAAGAAATCTATAATTCCAGTCCAAATTCCTTCCTCATTTATATATTTACTTCTATTAAGTGGGTTAAAAACCATTTTATGTTCGATAATAGGTATATTTTGTGATTTAAGCACGTCGTAGGTAGCATATTTGTCACAGGCTATATCCCCAGCTGCCTCTGTATTTATGTCAAATCTGTTACCTGTTATATGTCTTATTTTATTATCTTTCTGTAATTGTAAAATCCAATCATATGACAGTTTTTTTACATCAATTCCCTTCTCATTACATATTTCTCTTATAATTGTATGAAATATTCTTTCTTCTTCATTTTTGTTTACATCGTTTATGCTCATATTAACACCTCCAATTAAATTTGGTGTATATTCTACTAAATAATGTTTAAAATGTCAAATTTTTCCTTTTTTATTTATTAATATCAATTTTTATTTCTTCAATTATATGTCCAATATTACCTTCGCCAGCATATTTATTCATATCAAAAAAATCGTCATTTATAGAAATCCATTCAAGTTTATTAACTTCTTCAACTAGTTTTACTTCTTTGTTCAATATTCCATAATATACTTCAAGTTCTTTGTTCCATTTTATATATGTTAAATTCATAAAATGTATTAATTTTACATCATCTTTTTTTATGTTTGTTTCTTCTTCTAATTCTCTATATGCTTCATTTAATCCGTCTTTTTCTTTTTCAATTTTACCACCAACAAGATTATACATTCCTATATATGGATTTTTAGTTCTTTTGCACATTAAAGTTTTTTTTAATTTTTATCAAATATTACAATTACATTCATTTTTTTCATAATTAATCCTCCGGTATAATTATACTACTTTTTTATCATTTTAACAATTTACGATTATAGAGTCATACATCTATATATAATAAATGTTGTTTATAATATTATCATATTTTCCATTTTAAAAAGGACTAGTTAGTCCTCATATTCATTTATTTTATTTTCTTCTATTTGTTGAAGTTCTTTAATCATTTTTGTTAATCCTTTTGTATCGTAGTTTTGAAGATAATTAAAGTATTCTATTCTTCTTTCTTCTGGTATTACTATAGGTATTTCATTATTTCTTATTAATTCGTGATTGATTATTACTCTTCCTGTTCTTCCGTTTCCATCTTCAAATGGATGTATATGTTCAAATCTTATATGGTAGTCTGCAATTCGTTCTATTATTGGTAATTCACTATTATTATATTGGTATAATAATTCATTCATGCTGTTGGGAACGTTTTCTGGTGGTTCTGGAACATTGAATATGTTTCTGCATAACTTAATGTATTTCCTTCAATTGCATTTGAACTTTTTATACTTCTTGTTATAAAGTTTTCGTAGTAAGCTTGTTTTTTTAATGCTTCTTTGAATTTATTCATAATAATCACTCTTTCGTTGTTATAATTATAGCATCATATTTTTATTTTGTAAATTTCTATATTTCTTTATTTATTAATATTGTATAGTTAGAGTAATCTAATTCATTTAACATTTTTTTGCATTCATCTAAGTTTAATGATTTTATGAATTCTACACTATCATATTCGTGTAAATCATATAGTAATACATTATTTATATAGTTTGATGTTACATATATATCATTTTCTAAGTCACATAATTTTTGGATAATCATTTTGTTTCGATATTTTTTAAAGTTTTCTTCTGTTAAATTATCTGTATTAAATTCTTTTTGTAATAGTTCTATTACTTTTTTGAATTCACTTGTATATGACTTTAGTGTTATTAACATATATCCTTTTAATACACTTGGATCTAAATGTGTTTCTATTGTATAAAGTGTTAATTTATTTTTTATCATATAATCAAATAATTCTGATTGTTCATTATATTTTATATCAAATAGATAATGTAAATAATAGTCTATTTTGTTTTTTTCTAATGGTGTATATTTTTTTACATTTACTTTGTATGTTATTTCAAATACGTTTTCATTTATAGTTTCATCTACTATTTCATTTCTTTTATTTATTATTTGATCTTGTTCTATTAGTTTTTTTCTTTCTACATTTTTATTTGTTTTATTTTTGTAGAAATCTTTTATTATATCTACTATATTTTCTTTTATATTTCCTGTTAAAAGTATTATTTGATTATTTGGATTATAGAATGTTTCATGGAATGTTTTTATTGTATTTATATCCATATTTTTTATTGTTTCTATTTCTCCTAGTGTTGTATCATACATTTTATTTTTTGTTATACTTTCAAATAATGTTTTATAGTATAGTTTTGCTTCTCTATCATTGCTTCTTTTTATTTCTTGTATTATTGGATTTTTAACTTCTTCTATATTTTTATTAAAGTCTGGATTATTAACTATGTTCAAAAGTTTCATGAAGTTTTCTTCAAAGTCATGTACTGTTTTTATATAGAATTCTGTAGTGTAGTATGATGTTATTCCGTTTGATGTTACATATTCATCACTAAATATTTTATTTGCGTTTCCATATATACTTTGTTCTAATAGGTAATGTTCTAGAAAGTGAGCTGTTCCAAATGGTACTTCTATTTCTTTATTATCTATTTTAAAGTTTGTATCTAGTCCTCCTGCTTTTATAAATATTTGTGCTTTTGTTGTGTTTTTTTTATTTTTGTTTATTATAATTTGTAGTCCATTTTCTAGTGTTATTGTTTTTATTTTATTCATTTGTATCACCTACCATTGTAAGTTTTCTTGTTAGTTTTAATCTATCAATAAAATTATTCATATCTTTTGATGTTATTTCTTTTATTTTTTCATATTTTTCTTTTAGTGTTTTTTCTTCTTTTATGTCTTTATTAATAATATCTTTTACTATATTGTAGTCGTTATCTTCTTCTGTTAGTACATCGTACTTGAGTGCTTTTAGAAGTCTTTCTTTATATATATTGAAGTTTTCTTCTTTTTTTATATCTTCTAAGGTTTCTTCTATTATTTCCTGTGCTTTTTTTATATCTTCTTTATTTAAGAAGGCAACTATATTAATTATCCCGCACGTTGTATTTTCCATTACTCTTGAATTATATACTAGGTTGTTTTTTACTCTTAAATTTTGAAAAATCAAATCATTTTCTTGCGCATTTAAGAAGTAAAATAATGTATCTAGCATGGTTTTTTCTTCTGTTTTCAAGTCTTTTATTTGATATATTAGATCTAATATTGTTTGATTATATTTTGTTTCTTTTTTAAATTCTTTATATTCTGTTAGTTTAAAATATCTATTATATTTATTATCTACTTCTATTTCTTCTTTATCTTGTTTAAAGTACTTATTAAATGTGTTTAATATTTTTTCTTTATTTTCAATATTTCCATATATGTATGTTATAAAGTTATTGTTTTTTATTCTATTTATATAATGTTCATATATTGTTTTTGGTGTTTGTTTATTTATGAAATTCATAAATTCTTCATGTGTTATATAAACATCATCTATTTCGTTTAATATTTTTATTGTTTCTTCTTCTAATGTTTCATATATATTGTTTGGAAAGTTTCTTTCTCTATCAAGTACAAAGTCTCTTTCCCAGTTAAAGTGTTCATTATTGAATTCATTATTTTCTATATATGGATTATATAATGTATCATGTAAGAATTTTATACATTCTTCTAAGTTAAATTCATCTATTATTCCTTCTCTAGGTAATGTCATTGTTACATATGTTACTTCATTTTCTATATAAGCATTTGTATCTATTGATAAATTCATTATTAATAAATCTTCTCTTTTTGTTTCGAATTCTTTTGGTGTTCTATATAAATTATTACATGTTCTTAGAATTCTATTCATTATTCTATTTTTTATTGTATCTTCTTTTGTATGTTTATTGAAAAACATTATTTTTATTATTGTTGTATTTGTATCTTCTATATTTATTATTTTTGGTTCTGTTTTAAACTTCTTCATACCTACACCTCAATGTGTATTTTAACATATTTTTATTAATATAAAAAGGACTTGAGGTCCTTTTATATCGTTTTATTTTTGTATAATTCATTAAACTTTTCTTTTGATAGTATACTTGTATATGTCGTTATATGTGTACCGTTTTTTATCCATGCTTTTTCTTTAACTTTGTATGGTTCAAATCCAAGTTTTTCTCCTATTGCTTTTGATTTTATATTTCCTTCATCATATCCACATAATATATTTTCATATCCTCGATTAAATAAAAATTTCATTATCTCTATTAGTGCTTCGCTTGTATATCCTTTTCTCCAGTGATTAGGATGGGTATTAAATGCCAGTTCTATTGCTTTTATGTCTTGTTGTTCTCTATCTGCTACTATGTTTCCAATTGGTTCCATATTGTCTTTTAGATATATTATCCAGTCATATGTTTCTGGTTCTGGAATCTCCCATCCTTTTAATTTTTCAGGATCATATTTTACAAATTCAAATTCTCCATTTATATCTCTTAATTTAGTAAAGTCATATTCATATACTTTAACAAAGTCTTCATATGTTCCTCTTTTCAAAACTAGTCTTTCTGTTTCTAATTGTGGTGTTTCATATTTCATAAATACCTCCTATTTTTTATTCAATCTTTTATAGTTTATTTATGCTTTTTTCTAATACTTTGAATCCATTTTCTATTACTTCATTATTTGTTAGATCTATTTTTAGTTTTTTTAATAAATCAAGTGAATATGCATTACTTCCTGAAGATAAGAAATCTATGTATTCTTCTTTTGTTAGTGTTTTTGTATCTAATAGTTCATCTACTAGTATACTTGATATCATTAGTCCTGTTGCGTATTTATATGGATAATAGCTCCATCTAAATAAGTGTCCTAAACGAATCCATTCTACACATGATGCATCACTATAATCTATATTATCTCCATAATATTTTTTTATAAGATTCATATATTCTTCGTTTATTGTTTGTGGTGTTAATGAGTTTTTATTTATTAATTCGTAAATTTTTGATTCAAATTCTGTGTACATTGTTTGTTTATATACTGATAGAAAGTAGTTTTCTATTTGTTTTATTAGATAGTATTGTTCTTCTTCTTTTGTTTTTGAATTTTCTTGTAGATATCTATTTAGTAGTATTTCATTTGTAATGGACGCTGTTTCTCCTACAAATATTGTAGAGTCTTCATATATAAATGGTTGTTTTTGTTTTGACATGTAATAGTTTACTATATGTCCTAATTCATGTATTAGATTTTTTAAGTCTATGTATCTATTTTTATAGTTTAGAAATGAGTATGTGTGCCATGAGAATGTTATAGATTGATGTTTATTCTCATCTAGTACTGTATCTATATGTCCATTTAATAATTTATTTACAACATCTATATATTCTTGTCCTAGTTGTTTTACTGTTTCTTTTATTATGTTTATTGCTTGTTCTAATGGATACTCAATTTCTAAATTATTTTGTATTCCAAAGTCATATATATGTGGGTTTTCTATATTGTTTAGTTTTGATTTTATTTTTAAGTATTTATGAATTAGTGATAGGTTATTATTTACTGATTTAATTAGTGTATCTATTATTTTTTTATCTATATTTTCTTTCATTAATACTTTTTCTAATACTGAGTCATAATTTTCTAATTTACTATTTTCTATTCTAAGTTCATATATTTCTTTTAGTATTTTAAAGAATTCTATTTGTTTTTCTTTATATCTTTTATCTACACTTAAGTATGCTTGTCTTCTTGTATTTTCATTATTTGATTGTAGTAGTTTTGAATAGTTTGAATTTGTTACTTCTATTTGTTCTCCATTTTCTTCTATTGTATCGAATTTCATTTCACTTATAAGTGTATTATATTTAGTTAGTAGTTCATTTATTCTGTTATTATTTTGTTTTATTTTGTTATTTGTTTCTTCGTCTTGAATATGTTCTTGCATTCTAAATAGATTATTTATGTATAATTCATATGTTTTTAGATTATTATTTTCTTTTATAAATTGTTCTATTTTTTCTTTTCCTAGTTCTAATATTTTTAAATCAATAAAACTAAGTTTAGATTCTACTTCACTATTTAATTTTTCTGCTTGTGTTTTTAGATTAATCATTTCTTCACTTTTTATATTTTTATAATAGTTAAGTGATCCATATACTAGTACATTATTTGATTTTTCTTTTAGTTCCCATTTTTTATTTAAAAGTTCTAATAGATTATCTTTATTTAGTTCTATATTTTCATATTGTTTAATATTTTCCAGTTCTCTTTTAATGTTTTCTATTTCATTATAAAAGTCATTTTTTGTTTTAAATAGTTCTTCTAAATTCCATTCCATGTGTGTTACTCCTTTTTGCTTATATTATAAATTATTTTGTTCTATTTTTATATTTTTCGTAATATTCTTCAAGGGTTAAATCTTCTTCATATAGTTTTTTTGCTAAATATTCACCCACATATCTAATATGCCATGGTTCATATTGCATTCCTGTTATTTCTTGTTTATGTTTTGGGTATCTTAAAATAAATCCAAAATTATGAAGAATGCTATGAATATATTTTGTTTCTGGGTTATTATCGCTACAAATACCTGCCCAATCATTATTTTTATAGTAATCGCAGTCTATGGCAAGTCCTGTATGATGTTCTGAGTATCCTGGAAGACACATTCTTCTTTTTGTTAATTCTAAACCATTTCTTTTTAGAAATGAATTATATTTGTATTGTTGATTTTCTAATGATAAAAATCCTGAACATATATCAAATTCTATACCTTGATTTACTAAAAACTGTTTTAGTTGATACCAAGCTTTAGCTGTTTCGCTTTCTAAAAAAATTTTTTTATCCAACATATTATGACTCTCAAATATATCATCATTATCACGAGTAAATTCTATTTCTACTAAAGATGGTTCAATAACTTCTTTTAAATATTTTATATCTATAGGATTTTCTTTATTAACTAGTATTTCATAATTCATTTTTATCACCTACATATACTATCTTAAATTAGTTTTATTAAATTCTTTTATATCAAATTGATTAACATATTGATTTAGTTCTTTAAATGTTAAGTGTTCAGGAATATCGTCTATTTCAGCAAGTTTTCGTTCATTTTTATTCCATTTACTTGTTATCCAATTTAATGTTTCTTCAATAGTGTCATATTTATGGATACCTTTGATTGGCGTCATTGAGTGTTCAAAATGATACCAGTAGTTATCTTTTTTAAATAGTACAAAACAATGCATCTTTACAGTTTGATCAAAGTTTTCTTCTGTTTCATATGCTCTATGACAATATAGTTTTGTTTCATATCCAAGTCTATCAAGACAATATTTAATTAGTTTGGCATCTTCAGCACATGTAACAAGTCCTGTTTCAAATATTTCATTTATAGTGCTTGTCCTATAGTTTTCTCTAACATGACTTAAAGTATTAATATATTTTTTACCATTTCTATCTATCCAACCATAGGAAATATTATTGTCTAAGTATTCCATCAATTCTTCTGGTGTTTGTATTTTTAGAAATTGTTCTTTTCTATCATTTTTCATTCTTGTATTTATTAATAGTAGTGCTGAATCTAGTTGTCTATCATATTCGTTTTTATAGTCTTCTATAGTGTTTTCTACGTAATAGTCTGGTTCAAATATTTGTGGTTCAAAATATTTTTGGTTATCTATATTATTTTTAAATTTGATGAAATCTTCTTTTTCTTTTATTTGTTTTATTGAATTTGAATTATCATCATAATAGAAGTATTTTTCTGATACTGGAAGTATATATTTTGATGGTCTTTCTACTTTTATATTTCCAAAGCAATTTAGTGTTGTTCCAATTTCTGTTCCTATAAATTTACTTCCAATATTTTTTAAGTCAATAAGTGCCCATCTTCCTCCTGAAAATATATAATTATTTGTAAGTGTTATTACCTTTTTCCCTTTTAAGAATTCAATTAATGGTTTAATGTAATCTGCATTTCCACCCATATTTCCTCTTAGGTCAATTATAAAGTTTTCTATATTTTTTTCTTCTGATTTTTGTTTAATATTATTAACTAGTTCTTGCATCTGTCCTTTGTAATCTTCTTTACATGCATTATATACAACATATATTGAATTATCTATTATTTCGTATGAATAATTTTTTTTCCATTTATTTAAATCTATTAGTTCGTTTGTTTGTTTTGTTAGTTTTCTTTTTATTATTTCGTTATCTTTTAATATTTTGTATTCAAATTCTTTTGTATTTGGATCTATTGATGGTAATGATTTTAGTTTTATTCCATTATATAGTATTGTTTCTATTTTAATTTGTAGGTAGCCATCTGTAGAGTATGCGGTCATAGCTTTTATTTCGTCTATTAGTTTATTAATATCAACATTATTTATTTTTAGTATTTGTCCATATAGTAAATCTATATTATCTTCATCTGTTCTTGTGATATATAATTTATTATCTATATACTTTAATCTGATTGGCAAATTGAAATCTGCATCGTTCCATATTAAATATGTATGTGAATCAAATCTATCAAATATTTTTTTTATAATTATATTTGTATAATAATATAAATCGTATTCATCTTTTAATTCATGTTTACCTAGTAATTCTTCAATATATTTATTTAATTCTTCTTTAGTTATATTAAAGTACATATCTATATGTTTTTCTTCAATAATATTTAGTATTTTTTTTAGTTCGTCTTTATATTGATTTGTATTCTTTAGTGTTTCTTGATGTGTATTTGTCATAGTATCACTCCTTATATATATTTTATCATATTTATGTTTATTTTTATGATTATTTTGCAGTTTACAATAAAGTTATAAAGTGTTTGACTTTGATAATATAATGTGTTAGAATGTATGTAGTGAAGGAATTCTTCATACAATAAAAAAGGGAACATTCAGTTTTTGCATGTTGAATGTCTACCCTAGATTTAATAAGGTCGACATTTAAGCTATGTGCTTAAGTGTCATTTTTTTATTTCTACTATTATCATTAATAGGAGGAATAAATTTATGGCTATATAGAGTAAAACTCTGCAAACGTATTCACGTTTTTTCACCATATCACCTCCTTCTTTTTAGAATTGGAGGTAGACACTCAACTACTTTTGTTCCCTACATATAATTATAACTTATAATTAATTATTAATCAATATAATATTAATTTTTTGTTAATTATTTTTAATTTCAGTTTCATATAATTCTTTGTATTCTTTACAATTTTCTAATAGATATTTATGTGTTCCTTCTTTTTGAATTTTACCATCTTCTATATAAAGAATTCTATCTGCATTTTGTATTGTTGATAATCTATGTGCGATTATTAGTATTGTATATTCATTTTTCATGTTGTTTAGTGCATTGGTTATTTTTTCTTGTGTTATATTATCTAATGCACTTGTTGCTTCATCAAATAATATTATTTCTGTTTTTTGTACTAGTGCTCTAGCTATTGCGAGTCTTTGTTTTTGTCCTCCTGATAGGTTTACTCCACCTTCTCCAATTATTGTGTCATATTTATCTGGAAGTTCATTTATAAATTCATCTAGGCATGCGATTTCACATGCTTTAATCATTTCTTT
>OCVV011065972.1_pt1 | contig 11001 bp, 12 predicted proteins | sample 1539721 | NCBI WGS metagenome assembly OCVV01 (sample SAMN02144230, study PRJEB22623) | gut metagenome | biome: sheep rumen | host: Ovis aries | place: New Zealand
AGGCCGAATCATGGGTTCGATTCCCGTAGGGGTCACCAGTTACTATATGTGCGAGGCATAACTGCCTCGCAATTAATAATTAATAATGAATTATATTGTGCAATTAATAAGAAAGGTATTAGATTAATGAATAATTATAAAAAAAAGGTATTTTTAAATTTTGCTATATTGGTAGTCTTTGTATTATATTTTTATTTATTAAATCATATGTTCTTTAATTTAGGTAGAGAAAAATTTACAGAAATATATAAATATATTAGCATGAGTATAGTTTTTGTTACAATTATTATTTTTGAAATAGCATATAAAAAGGAAAGTGGAATTATAACTATATATGGTTTAGAAGTTTTTCTCCTTTCTGTAAACACTATAATTTCAATAACTATGATAAGGAAATTGAACATTTCTTTTGAAAAATATATAAATATATCTTGCTTATGTTATCTAATTTATTATATTTTTAAATTTATAATAAATTATACAATAAACAAAAGAGAATATGTGAATAGTTTAAGTGATATCAAAGAAATTGTGCATTCAGACCCTTTAAAAAAAGAAGCTTATAAAAGGAATAATTAAGCTATTTTACTAGACTTTATGATAATAATATGATAAAATACATATAGATTAATTCTATTTAGAAGGGAAAGTGATGATTTATGAAGTTAATAAATATTGGTTTTGGAAACACAGTTTCAGCTGATAAAGTAATTGCAATTGTTAGTCCTGATTCAGCACCTATAAAAAGAATGGTACAAGATGCAAAAGATAATGGATCTGCTATAGATGCAACATTCGGAAGAAAAACAAGAGCTGTAATTATAATGAATTCAAATCACTTAGTTCTTTCTGCTGTTCAAGCAGAAACTATAGCTGGAAGAATAGATAAAGATGTTATTGAAAATTAAAAATTTAGGAGGAATTTATGATAGTAAAACCAACGGTAAACGAACTTTTAGAGCATGCTGAAAATAGATTTGCACTTGTAATAGCTACATCTAAAAGAGCAAGAGAAATTGCTAATGGTGATAATACATTAACAGATGTTGAAGAAGAATCACCAGTTACATTAGCTGCAAATGAAATAAATGAGGGAAAAGTTGAAATTAAATCTTCAGATATTATTAATACTGAAGAAAATAATAATGATGAGTAATTATTCTTTCTATAAAATATCTAATAATTATAAGGAGTAGAATTAATGAAAAGAAAAGATATTATTTCTATAACAGGGGATTTAGCAAGTGGACAAAGTACAGTAGCAAAAATGCTAGCAGATGATTTGGAATATGATTTATACCACAATGGAGCTTATTTTAGAAAATTAGCTGTTGAGAATAATATGTCAGTCACAGAATTTGGAGAATATGTAGAAAAACATCCAGAGATAGATATGCAAATAGAAAAAAGTGCTGCAGAATATGCTAAAAAAAATAATAATATTGTTATAGATGCTAAAATGGGATGGTATGCTGTTCCAGAATCTTTTAAAGTATATTTAAAAGTTGATATCGATATTGCCGCTAAAAGAGCTTTTTTAGACCCAAACAGGAAAAACTCTGAAAGTTTGCCAACATTAGAAGCACAAAAAAAAGATTTGATAAGAAGAGCTAAAAATGATTTAAACAGATACCATAAATTATATGGAGTATATCGTAATGATATGTCAAATTATGATTTTGTATTAGATACTGGAAACCTTACTCCAGAAGAAGTATTAAATAGAATTAAAGAAGAATATGAAAAATGGAAAGCAAATTAGATTATTTAAAAAAATGCGAAATTTGTCCACATAGATGTGGAGTAGATAGAACAAATAATCAAATAGGAAGATGCAAATCTAAAAATACTGTAAAAGTAGCCAAAGCCTCAATACATATGTATGAAGAACCATGTATTAGTAAAGGAAGTGGCTCAGGAACAGTATTTTTTTCAAATTGTAATTTAAATTGTGTATTTTGTCAAAATTACGAAATTAGCCAGAACGGATTGGGACACGAAATTACAATTAAAGAATTAGCAAATATCTTTTTGAAATTGCAAAGTGAAAATGTAAATAATATAAATTTAGTAACACCTACAAGTTATGTATCACAAATTATAGAAGCAATAAAGATAGCTAAAGATAATGGATTAAATATTCCAATAGTTTATAATACAAATTCTTATGAAAATATTGAAACATTAAAATTATTAGAAGGATATATTGATATTTATTTACCAGATTTAAAATATTCTGAAAATGAATTAGGAGAAAAGTATTCTAATGTTAAAAACTATTTTGAAGTTGCTACAACTGCTATTAAAGAGATGTATAGGCAAGTAGGTAATTTAAAATGTGATAAAAATGGTATAGCAAAAAAAGGTGTAATTATTAGACATTTAGTACTACCAAATCATATAGAAAATAGTAAAAAAGTATTAAGTTGGATAAATAATAATTTACCACAGGATGTTTATGTAAGTGTAATGAATCAATATTTTCCAATATATAAGGCAAAAAACATTAAAGACTTAAATAGAAAAATAACTAAAAGAGAAATGAAGAAAATAGAAGAATTTATTTATTCTATAGATTTAAAGAACGGATATATACAAGATATAGAAGAAAATGAAATTCAATATGTTCCTAATTGGAAAAACGTAACAATTTTGTAATAAATATGTAACAAAAAAGTAAAGAAACAATTTCACAAATACTATTGATTATTTGCAAAATTTGTAGTATAAAGTTTGTAGAGTATTTTAAAAATACAAAGGAGGAAAATATGGCTGATTTTAATAATGAAAATCAAAATGGAGTTTTTGGTGGCTTTGGTTTTGGAGAAAATAATAACGGAACCGACAATACTTCTTTCTTTGGTGAAACACAACAAAACAATAATCCTGAAAATGCATCTACAAATAGTGTATTTGGAAATTTTGAAACACAACAACCTGGAAATAATAATGAGTCAATAGATGCAGGAACTACATTTAAACCAATAGATAAACAAAAAGCTGTTACAAAGCAAGGACTATGGTCAAAAATTAAAGCATTTTTATTCCAAGAAATTGATTTAACAGCACCAATTAAAGTTGAATTAACTCCATATCAACAAAAAGTTGAAAATGAAATTAATGAATTTCTTCATCAAGAAGTTTCATTTAAAGGAATTGCAAAACTATTTGGAAGAAAATAAGCACATACATAAAGTATGTGTTTTTTTATATTCTTAGGAAAGTCATACACAAAGTGTAAAAAGGGATACGTATCAAAAACATTGAATATATTTTGTTCAATGTTTTTTCGTATAAAAATGTAAATTCTTGCAATACTAACAATATAAAACTTTGAAAAACAAGGAGGAAAATCATGAAAGCAACAGGAGTTGTTAGAAGAATAGATGATTTAGGTAGAGTAGTAATACCAAAAGAAATAAGAAAAACACTTCGAATAAAAGAAGGAGATCCTTTGGAAATCTTTACAGATAAAGAGGGTGAAGTCATCTTAAAAAAATATTCTCCAATAGGAGAACTCACAGAATTTGCAACAGGATATGCTGAAACTTTATCAAAAACTACAGGACATATAGCATTTATTACAGATAAAGATACTATTATAGCAGTTTCAGGTGGTTCTAAAAAAGAATATTTAGAAAAAAATGTTAGTAATGAATTAGAGCAATTAATGGAAGATAAAGAAATTTATACAAGTAGAGATAATAGTGATAAAGCTATGCCAATAACCAAAAATGATGAAGGAAATAAAATATCAAATGCACAAGTTGTTTATCCGATTATCTCAAATGGTGATACTATAGGTTCTGTAATTCTTCTTTCGAAAGAAGCAAATACTAAGATGAATGATGTTGAAAAAAAATTAGCTCAATCAGCAGCATCTTTTTTAGGAAGTCAAATGGAAATATAAATATTAATAAAAAAGCCAATTTAAAGCGATGCTTTTAATATCGTTTAATTTGGCTTTTAATAATTTATAATTTTAATTTGAATTGAATAATATTTAAAATTCAAAACGATGAGGTAATAAATCATCTAGTTTATATGTTTCAATTTTACCATTGTCTTCAAAAACAAAGGTAAAATCTTTATCAACAAATTCACTTATAAATTGCCTACAATAACCACAGGGCATACATTTTACAGTTGATTCTTCACCAGCTGGAGCTCCAACAATAGCAATTGATGAAAAATCCCTTTTACCATCAGATAATGCTTTTACAAAAGCAGTTCTTTTTGCACATAAAGATTGCAAACCATGATTTTCAATGTTACAGCCTAAATATATAGAACCATCTTTGCATTTTAAACATGCCCCAACATAATAATTACCATATGGGGAATATGCATTTAACCTAGCTTTTTTAGCTAATTCAATATCTTCTTTATACATAATTTGACTCCTAAATATAAATAATATTAATTATTTTTTTTATCTGAACTACCTTTTGGTATAACTATTTCTTTTTTTTCAGTATCTTCACTTTCATTTGGAGAAGTATTTGTTTTTGTATGTTCAAATACAGTTGATATATCTAAATCTTTTCCATCTCCAGATACTATTTCTAGATTTTTTTGATTTTTATCATCCATAATAAATCCTCCTTAATTTTCTTATATCATATTTTTATTAATAGTGCAATAATTTTTTTAAAATAAGTATATTACGATATAAAAATACATACAAATTAATAGTTACAGTTTATTAGCATAATTCTTAAATTTAAAAATCGAATATATTTAATATTATAATTGAGTTCGACCTACTCGCAGTTCTGAAGCCGTTTGCGATTATTATATTTTGTTTCATGTAATATAAACGGCGTGCATTTTAAAGTTAGTGCCAGAAATTGCGGTTCAGAACGTTAATATTTAAATATAGTATATTCCGTGGCTATGAATTTAATCATTTCTCATACTTAAAACGGCTGGAGAACGGAAATTTTAATATTAAATATATTCGATTTAAAAATTCCATTAAACTGTAACAAATTAATAATAAAAATACTAAAAAAAGGTATACAAAAAAGTTAATTTGGTATATAATTAGCAAAAGTAAAAAGAAAGGAATCCATAAGATGAATCTAAAAAATATATTAATAGGAATAGATGGAATTAAAGCAAAGGGTAATATAGATATTGAAATAAATGGAATTGATAGCAATTCTAAAAATATTAAGCCAGGATATATGTTTATAGCAATTTCTGGATTTAGCTCTGATGGTCATGACTTTATTAAAAATGCTATTGATAATGGAGCATCAGTAATAGTAGCAGAAAATACAGATAAGATAAAAAAAGCAAACATTCCTGATGATATAACACTAATTATCTCAGAAAACACAAGAAAATTTTTAGCATTAAGTTCTTGCAATTTTTATAATAATCCTTCAAAAAAATTCAAATTAATTGGAATCACTGGAACAAAAGGAAAAACTACTACTACCTTTATGATTAAAGAAATTCTTGAAAAAGCAGGAAAAAAAGTTGGATTAATTGGAACAGTTGCTACATATATAAATGGTAATAAAATAGGAGATTCTGATAGAACAACTCCAGAAAGTTTAGAGCTTCAAAAATTATTTAACAAAATGGTTGAAGAAAAAGTTGAATATGTTGTTATGGAAGTATCTTCTCAAAGCTTAAAATTACATAGAGTTGACGGATGCGAGTTCGATTTAGTTGCATTTACAAACTTTTCAGAAGATCATATAAGTGAAAAAGAGCATCCAGACATGCAGGATTATTTTCAATCTAAATTAAAGTTATTTAATATGTGTAAAACAGGATTTGTTAATATAGATGACTTACAAGGGAACAAAATTCCAAAAATGTTTCCAGAAAATGACATTACAGGATATGGCATTGATAATTCAGGAACATTTCTTGCAAAAGATATAACAATTACGAATTCTTATGTTGATTTTAAAGTTAAAATAACAGATAGAAATGAAAGAGTAAAAGTTGATATACCTGGAAGATTTACTGTATATAATGCGTTATGTGCAATATGTATTTGTAAAAAATTAGGTATTGATGCAGAAAACATTAAAACTGCTTTAGAAAAAATAAAAGTTCCAGGAAGATCTGAAATGGTTGAAAATAAACTTGAAATACCAATTATGATAGATTATGCTCATTCACCAGAAAGTTTAGAGAATATACTTCGTGCTGTTAAAAGCTATACAAGAGGAAGAGTGATATCAGTATTTGGATGTGGAGGAGATAGAGATACTAGAAAAAGACCATTGATGGGTGAAATTTCTGGAAAAATTGCAGATTATACAATTATAACATCAGATAATCCTCGAACAGAAAAGCCTGAAGAAATAGTAAAACAAATTGAAAAAGGAATAACTAAAACAAAAGGAAAATATGAAGTAATAGTTGATAGAAAAAAAGCTATTGAAAAAGCAATTAAAATGGCAAATAAAAATGATATTATAGTTTTGGCTGGAAAAGGCCATGAACCATATCAAGAAATCAATGGCGTAAAACATCCTTTTGATGAAAGAATTATTGTTAGAGATATAATTAGTAAAATGAAGAGTAAAAAATAGAGAGGAGGAGAGCTTAGATTTCTAAGCTACATATGATGAAATTTCAAACATCAATACTTATAGTTAGTTTTGCAGTTACAATTGTACTTGCATTAATTATAATACCAATATTAAAAAAAATAAAAGTAGGACAAATAGAAAGAGATGATGGACCAAAATCACATTTAAAAAAACAAGGAACACCTACTATGGGTGGAATAATATTTATAATTGGAATCATAATTTGCACAATTATAAGCTATTTATATTATAGAAAAATAGGAGAAATTGACCTTTCAAACAGATTGATTCCAATGCTATTATTAACAATAGGATTTGGAGTAGTTGGATTTATTGATGATTTCAAAAAACTTGTATTAAAAAATACAAAAGGGCTAAATCCTGCTAGTAAAATGATGGGATTGTTTATAATATCATTAATGTATATAATATTTATGCTAAAATTTTCTGATCATAGAACAGAAATATTGATTCCTATTTGGAAGAAGGAAATTGTGCTTCCAATATACATATATATACCATTCGCCGTTTTAGTAATACTTGGAACAACAAATGCAATAAATTTAACTGATGGAGTAGATGGTTTAGCTTCAAGTGTGTGTTCAATAATAATAACATGTTTAACAGTAATTTCAATGATAAATAATACTTCTTTAGTTTCTATTATGGGAAGTATTTCAGTTGGAGCAATACTTGGTTTTTTAATGTTTAATCTTCACCCTGCAAAAGTAATGATGGGGGACACTGGTTCATTATTTTTAGGTGGGCTAATTTCATGTATTGCATTATATTTAAAATTACCACTTATATTAATTATTATTGCATTAATACCTATTCTTGAAACATTATCTGTAATGATTCAAGTGTATTATTACAAAAAAACTGGAAATAGAGTATTTAAAATGGCACCACTTCATCACCATTTTGAATTATCTGGATGGAATGAAAATAAAGTTGTTAGAGTTTTTTCAGTAATAACATTTCTAGCTTGTGTACTTGGTATATTAATGGTCTGCTAATATAGAAAGGGGAATATTTTCAATGGCGAAAAATAAAAAATTTTCAAGTTTTTTAGAAAATCCCATAGATTATACATTATTAATTACAATCCTATTGTTATTAACAATAGGATTAATAATGGTGCTATCAGCTAGTTCTCCAACATCATTAGCAGAAAGTGGTAACAGTTATAAATATTTTGTAAAGCAAGGAATCTTTGCAATAATAGGTTTGGTTTTAATGACAATTATTTCAAATATAGATTATAGATTTTACAAAAAGTTTTATAAGATTGCATATATAATTGCAATAATATTGCTTGGAGCAGTTCTAGTAATTGGGAAAACACTCAATGGCGCAAAAAGATGGATTTTTATTACTAGTTCACTTTCATTTCAACCATCAGAGCTAGTAAAGTTTTGTATGATTATTTTTTATGCAGGATTGTTAACAAAAAACAAAGATGATTTAAAATATTTTTTTAAAGGATGGATAAAACATCTTGCAATATTAGCACCTATAATTGCACTATTAATAATAGAGCCACATTTAAGTGCATCTGTTATAATTATTGGAATAGTTGGAATAATGATGATAATTGCAGGATGCAATTTATGGAAAATACTCGTTCCTGGTGTAACTTTAGGTGTTCCACTAGCAGGAATTGCAATTTTTAAAATTCAAAAATTTGAACACGCGATACATAGAATTACGACCTTTTTAGATCCATGGCAAGATAAACTTGGAGCTGGATATCAAGTTATTCAAAGTTTATATGCTATTGGATCAGGTGGACTTTTTGGAGCAGGACTAGGTCAAAGTAAACAAAAATACTTATATTTACCTGAACCACAAAATGATTTTATTTTTTCAGTTTTAGCAGAAGAACTTGGCTTTATAGGGTGTGTATTTGTTATAGTTTTATTTGCTATATTTATATGGAGAGGTATTTTAATTGCAATGAAATCTCCAGATATGTTTGGTAGTCTAGTAGCTGTTGGAATTACTTCTATGATTGCAATACAGGTTATTGTAAATATTGCAGTTGTTACATCTTCTATGCCTGCTACAGGTATGCCATTACCATTTTTTAGCTATGGAGGTACAGCACTAGTAATTCTATTATGCCAAATGGGTGTATTACTCAATATCTCAAGAGCAGGAAAAAGAAATTGATATATAGAGTTGAGAGGTGAGAGCATGAAAGTACTTATTGCTGCTGCAGGTACAGCAGGTCATATTAATCCTGCAATTTCAATTGCAAATATTATAAAAGAAAGAGAAAAAGATTCAAAAATTATATTTCTTGGAACTACAAGAGGATTAGAAAATGATTTGGTTCCACGCGCAGGATATGAATTAAAAACTATAAATGCATATGGATTAAGTAAAAAAATTTCGGTTGATAATATTAGAAAAATGAGAAAAACAGTTGGAGGGATATTTGAAGCTAAAAGGATTATTAAAGAATTTAAACCTGATATTGTAATAGGCACTGGAGGATATATTTGTGGTGCAGCAGTTATTGCTGCTAAATCCTGTAAAGTTCCAGTTTTATTGCATGAAAGTAATGCATTTCCAGGTAAAGCTGTAAAAATAGCTGCAAGAAGATGTAATACAATTCTTGTCTCATTTAAAGAAGCTGTTAATAGAATTCATTTTTGTAAAAATGTTGTATTTACTGGAACACCAATTAAGATAAAAAAAAGAAACTATTCTAATACTGAAAAAACAAATATTCTTAAATCAATAGGTTTAAACGATATAAAACCAATAGTACTTGTATTTGGAGGTAGCCAAGGTGCTCAAAAAATAAATGAAGCTATTTGTGAAATAATAGAAAAAAAATATAATAGTGACTATCAATTAGTGTGGGCTGCAGGACCAAAACAATATGATATTATAAAAAATGAGTTATCTAGAAAAAACATTAATATTAATAATATTAATAACTGCAAAATTTTTCCGTATATTTATAATATGGAAGAATTAGAAAATATATCAGACTTAATAGTTTCTAGAAGTGGGGCAATGACTATTACAGAAATAGCAAATTTAGCAAAACCATCAATTTTAATACCTTTGCCAAATGTTAGTAATGATCATCAAATGTATAATGCTAAGGTTTTAGAAAAAGTTGGAGCATCAGTTATAGTAAAGAATAATGAACTAACTGCAGAAGGCTTAAATAATATAATAAAACAAATAGTTTTAAACAAGGAAAAATGCCAGCAAATGGGAAAAAATGCATATACAATAGCAAATGAAAATGTTGAAGAAAAAATATATGATGAAATTAAGAAGTTAGTATAGTTTACCAAGAAAAATTCATAGAATAAAAATAATTAAAAATGTAAAAATGAAGTGAGAGGTGAAAGATTTGTTCAAAAAGAACACACCATTAAAAATAGTGTTAATAATATTTATAACAGAAATAATAGTATTGGTTGGGTTACGGAGTATTTATACAGCTTAATTTAGGAAATATTAGTAACCAAATTAATACAGAGCAAATAACTAATTTAAATCAAATAAACTTATTGCTAAATCAAGTATCTAAAAATTTAGATATTATTTTAATAGTAGCAGGCATAATATTTGTAGTAATAGCAATTATTTTAAGTATTTATATGTCAAAAGTAATAGTATATCCGCTAAATAGATTTTTGAAAAGCAAAGATGAAGAAAAATCTACTGAACAAATTGAAATGAGGAAAATTTTATTACATACTACAGAAGGAATCATAGCTTTTGATAGAGAAGGAAAAATTGCATTAATCAATCCAGCAGCGAGAAAATTACTTAAAATATCACCAGAAGATAATTCTTTTGAAGATATTTTTCATAAATATGATAAAAGTATTAACATGGAAAAAATCATTTATTTAGACAACTGGACTTCTACTACAGAGCAAGTATCAGTTGATGGAATTAATTTAAATGTTTTATTTTCACCATTTAGAGATAAAAAAGATATACCTGCAGGAGTTATAGCTTTTATTCCAGATATAATTGAACATGAAAGACTAGATAATATGAGAAAAGAATTTGTTGCTGATGTTTCTCATGAGTTAAAAACTCCAATTACTTCAATTATGGGATATAGTGATACTCTATTAGAAGGAGAATATGATGAACAAACTCAAAAAGAATTTTTAGGAGTTATTGCATCAGAAGCGAGACGAATGGCAAAATTAGTTACTGATTTATTAGAACTTTCTAGAATTGATAATAATAAAAAGAAAATAAAAAAAGAAAGTTTTGATTTAGGAAAATTAGTAAAAGATAGTCAAGCAAAACTTGCTATTGAAATAAAAAAGAAAAATCATCAAGTAGAAAACTTTGTTACAGCAGATGTGCCTCCAGTTTTTGCAGATAAAGATGATATTCAAAGAGTAGTATTAAATATTTTAACAAATAGTATAAAGTATACTCCAGAAGG
>OCVV011161481.1_pt1 | contig 11000 bp, 7 predicted proteins | sample 1539721 | NCBI WGS metagenome assembly OCVV01 (sample SAMN02144230, study PRJEB22623) | gut metagenome | biome: sheep rumen | host: Ovis aries | place: New Zealand
GGTGGAAGCTCACTCTTTTCTTCAAAAGAAATAACTATCTCATTCATCTTTAAATAATCAAATAAAATCTTATTATTAAGCTCAGGAGATACAATTACCTCTTTAACATTTAATGATGATAATTCCATATTTAATTCATTAACATTTTTAAATACAGTTAAATAATTATCACCTGTTGATATGTCACCATACGCTAAATAATAATTACGTCTATTTTGATGTATTGATGCAATATAATTATTACTTTTTTCATCCAAACCTGAATCAATTGTACCAGGAGTAACAATCTTTACTACTCCCCTTTTTACAATTCCTACAGCTTCCTTAGGATCTTCTATTTGTTCTACAATAGCAACCTTATATCCTTTTGAAACCATCTTTTCGATATAAGTGTCTGCAGCGTGAAAAGGCACCCCACACATAGGCACCCTTTCTTCTTGACCTGCATCTTTTCCAGTTAGTGCTAATTCTAGTTCCTTAGAACCTATTTTAGCATCCTCGAAGAACAATTCATAAAAATCTCCTAAACGGAAAAAGACAATAAAGTCTTTATATGCATTTTTTATTTCTAAATATTGCTCAATCATTGGAGAATATTTAACATCACCCAAAACAATCACCTTATTTACTACAATATACCAAGTATCATTAATACTATAAATGTTGCACCGGCAGCAACAGCAATACCACCTATTGTTAAGCCAATAACAAGTGGCTTTTTACTTCTTTTTAATTTATTTATTTTCTTAGAATCATATAAATCATTTTTAATTACATCATTAAGTTGTAATTCTTTATCTTGAGCTTCTAAAGCTGGCTCTTCAGGTTTTTCGTTTTCTGAAGATTTTGTTGCTAATTCATCTTTATTTTCTTCTTTAATATATTCAGAAGCCTCTTCATTAGTAACTTCTTCTGCATTTTCAACTACTGCTTCTTCAGGTTGCTCATCTTTTGCTTCCTCTTGTGGTTCTTCAGTAGGTGCTTCTACATCATTAACTTCTTCAAGTGGTGCTTCTTCCTCTTGTGGCTCTTCAATAATCTCTTCTTGTTCTTCCAAAACATCCTCTGTATCTTCTACAGGTTCTGCTTCTTCAGGTTGCATTGCCTCTTCAGCCTCATTATTTTCTAAAGGCTCCTCAGTAGCTTCTATGTTTTCATCAACTGGCGCTTTTTCTTCTTCAAATTCTTTATTATCAGAGAAATATACACCATCTTCTTCACCAAGCTTTTCAAGGTCCTCATCTTCCTCATCTAGGGCAGATAAATCTTGAGATTTATAGAATTCATCCCAATTAAATGTATCAATATTGAAATATGAATCATCAACTAAGAATACAGGCATAATAGGTATTATTTCTTGACGATAATTATCTAAATCTTCACCCTTATAATGAATTACCTTAACACCTTCACCTTTACCGAATGGATCAACCTTATCTAAATCCACACTAAAATCAAGCGGAATAAATTCTTTAGAAATGTAAATTTCTTTAATCTTTGAATGTTCAATTTCATTTCTTAATAAGAAGAATAAATATGTTACTATTTCAGTCTTAGTTAAAGCCGCACTCATCTTAATATCATTTTGTTTACAGAATTCATCAATTTCCTTTAATGACATCTCGTTTAGATTTCCATCAATGCTAACCTTATTAGGATTTGCTTTAGCATATTCTTCTATGTATTCAATTAATTGGCTCTTATTCAATCTAGCTGGAATAATCAAGCCATTCTTTTTAGCTATTTGTCTAATTTCAGTTGCTGGAGCACTTTCAGGAATAACTTCTTTAAATGTATCTTTATCAATACCATCTAAGCTATTTTCTTGTTCAACAAGTGCACTTGTAACTAAATTATAATATTTTGAAAAATCTTCTATAGCTTCAGTTTCATGATTTCTTGCATAATATAATTCCTCAAGTGACAATTTAAGGCTAATATTATTAATTAAGAATAATTTAAAGAAATTGTATCTATAAGCAAAGAATGCTTCAGGGTCCTTAGCTATTTTCATAAATAGATTGTAGCATTGCTCCTCTGAGAAATTCTTATAATATTTTAATCTTATAAAATAATCATTTGATAGCTGATTAGATTTAACAAATTTAATTCTTTCATTTAAAACACTAAATAAAGCATATAAACTAAGGCGTCTTGGAACCTTTACTTCACGCTTTAAAAGCATTTCCTTAACTTGTCTACCACTAAGAGATGCAAAACCACGAATTACATCATCAATGATAGGATTATTTTCAAATTCAAATCCAAGACCATCATAGCTAATTACACATTCACGTTCTGGTTCAATAGTCTTTTGTGCTTCTGCTAAGTTAGTATTAAATCTTAAAATATCTTCTTCTGAATCATCACCATCATAATAAATTACCTTATTTGCAGGTCCTCTACCAAATGGGTTAATAGCCTTCATATCGATTCTAAATTCTAAAGGTTTAACATCAGCCGTAACTCTATTTACAGTACTTGTCTCAAAATTAGCATTATCAACTAAATAGAATAAATAATCTACAGCTTCACTCTTACGTAGTCCTGCAGAAATTGATATATCTAATTTCTTAGCATATTTTTCAATATCTGCTGGAGCCATTTTTACTAAATCATTAAATGATGTTGTATAAGACTTACCACGCTTAGTTAAAACATAGATAACATATTTAGCCATGTCTTCAACCTCAAGTCTTTCAGGTAAATCAAGATGGTATTTCTTCGCAATACCCCTTATTTCCTTAATAGTTGCTATAGAATCTAGATTAGCTTGAAGCAATTCTTTATTTATACCATCAAATGTATCTTTTTGATCAGCAAGAGTTCTAGAAATATATTTATAATATTTTTCAAAAGGCTCTGTTGGACTTTTTGGTAATTCTCTTATATGATTTAAATCTGCATCTGAAAAATCTAGGGCAGCATAATTATTGAGCATAATCTTGAATAGATTATAACGATATTCTAAAAAGCATTCCTTTGTATTTGCAATCTTTAAAAATAAATTGTACAAAAGTTCCTCAGAAAAGTACTCATATTTTTGTAATCTAACAAAATAATCACTTGATAAAGAATTGGAATTTAGATATTTAATTTGATTATTTAATACACTTCTTAATGCCAATACATTAATATATTTAGGAACCAATATTCCTCTAATTTTCAAAAAATAATAAACCTGCTCACCACTAAGCTGTGTAAATTTGTTAATCATTGTCTCAAGTTTAGTAGATTTGCCAAAAATTGTTACAGTTCCTTTTTCAAAATCGATATCCATAATTATACCTCCCATACAAAAAGTATATATTATATAATAATATATCTTTAAATAAAAAACAATTTCAATTTGAAAATAAATAAAAAAAATGCTTGTTTTTTCAAGCATTTTCATCATTTTTTAAGCACATTGTTATAATTGTTATCTATTTAAGAATTTTATCCAACTCTTCAATTGTTATTTCGTTTAATAACATTTTAGGCAATTTTTCCAATTCAGCTATTGTTTTCTTACCTTCTGAATTATCAATATGATTAAAAAATGCCCCTTTTGTCTCATAATATTTAGTATCTTCATTTCCTGAAATATCTTTATATGAAATCGCAAGCAAAGTGCTTTTAGAAATACTTCGTGGAACACCATCTTCGATGGATGAAACACAATTTTTTACTAATTTTATATAAAGATTTGAATTATTTGTATTATATGTTCTAGCTACTTCTCCTCTATTATTTCCGGTATAGTTAATTAGCAAGAAATAATCATTAACCAAAACTCTACATTCTTTTTTTACATCATTAATCTTATTGCTATAATCAAACCATGTATATTCCTTTATTGACAAGTTTTCAGCAAATCCACCATCAACATTTACAATTAAAGACTCAGTCATTTCATCACCATTTTCTTCTGTTTCAGTTTTTACAGTATATACAGGCTGTGAATTTGCTTTAGATAAATCAAGAGAAGCTCTTGATGTAATACTATTATTAATAGAAATTGTAGTACCAAATACACCGACAATTACTAAAGAGATGAAGGAAAATGTCACCTCTATCATTTTTGAATTTTTCTCTATAAAATCTTTTATTTTTCCCATATTTTAAATCTCCGTTCTGCAAAACCTATAAAATACTTTTATATTTTATTTTACAAACAAAAAAATTACAAATCAATAAAAAAATGCTCAAATTGAGCATTTTTAATCAGTTTCAAGCATTGAAAGTGCCATTTTATGTCTATCATAATCAATATCGATTACTCTAACATGAACACTATCACCAACTCCTACTAAATCAGAAGGGTGATTAATTCTATTTTTAGACATTTTAGAAATATGAACTAATCCATCATATTTAACACCACAATCCACAAATACACCAAAGTCAATAACATTGCGGACTGTACCATCAAATTCATCTCCAACCTTAACATCCTCAAAGTGCATTATATCACTACGAAGCTTCAATCCTTCATAAGAATCACGTATATCACGCTTTGGAGCTTTAAAGGCCTCTAAAATATCATCTAGTGTATATCTATCAATTCCTAGTTTTTCAATTGCTATATTCTTATCAAATTTTTCAACAGCATCTATCATTTCTTGTGATCCTAGCTCATAATCATTAGCGCCCATTAAGCCTAAAATATTATAAGCATAACCATAGCTTTCTGGGTGAATTGATGTTGCATCAAACTTATTTTCACCATCAATTATACGTAAAAATCCGACACATTGTTCATATGTTTTAGGTCCCATTTTAGCTACATCTTTTAATTCATCACGAGATTTAAATTTATGATTTTTCTCACGATAAGCAATAATATTTTTAGATACAGTCTTATTTAAACCAGATACATATGATAAAAGTGATACAGAGGCTGTATTTAGATTAACACCTACATGGTTAACAGCATCTGTAACTACATCATCAAGAGATTTAGATAATTTAGATTCTGTAACATCATGCTGATATTGACCTACACCAATTGACTTAGGGTCAATTTTAACAAGTTCAGCAAGAGGATCTTGAATACGTCTTGCAATAGAGATAGCACTTCTTTTTTCTACTGTTAAATCAGGAAATTCCTCAATAGCAATCTCAGATGCACTATATACAGATGCACCTGCCTCACTTACAATTACATATTTTGTATCTAATTTATTTTCTTGAATAACCTCAGCAATAAATGCTTCTGTCTCTCTACTTGCAGTACCATTACCAATAGCAATAATATCAACATTGTATTTCTTAATTAAATTAACAATAGTCTTTTTAGATATCTCAACAAGCTTTGGATCTACATCACTATCCTTTTTCTTTTCATTAGGATAAATTACACTAATTTCAAGTACATTTGATGATGGTGATACAACTGCAAGCTTACATCCTGTTCTAAATGCAGGGTCAACACCTAGAACAACCTTACCCTTTATTGGTGGTTGCATTAAAAGATTCTTTAGGTTCATAGCAAATATTTTAATTGCTTGAGCCTCTGCTTCTTCATTTTTAATTGCTCTTATTTCACGGGCAATTGAAGGAGCAATTAAACGCTTATATGAATCCTCTATTGCCTCAATTAATTCAGGCTTAAATAATGATTCACGATTATGTGTTACACGATATTTTAAATAATCTATATCACGTTCTGGTTGTAATTCTAATTTAACACTAATTACATCCTCATTTTCAGCTCTATTTATAGCAAGAAGTCTATGAGGCTTGATTCTTGCAATATTTTCAGATGATTCATAATAATTTTTATATTTTTCTTCAGGATCGTTATCATTATTTTTCTTTTTACAGCTGATTGTACCATATATTAAGGCTTTATCTCTTATATATTCACGATATGATGCCTCATCACTAATTCTTTCAGCAATTATATATTTTGCAAGCTCTAATGCTTTTTCTTTAGTAGGAACCTTATCATTTAAAAAAGGATTAATAAAGAAATCACGATCACCCTTTTGATAATTACGCATCATAATATCAGCAAGGCCATCTAATCCTAAAGCAATAGCCTCTGTAGCCTTTGTTTTCTTCTTTTCTTTATAAGGACGATATAAATCCTCTACCTCAATTAATTTAGAGGCAGCCATAATTTTTTCTTTTAATTCATCATTCATAAGACCTTTTTCTTCAATCAAACGAATGACATCCTCTTTTCTTTTAAGTAAGCTTAGTGAATATTCATACTCATCAGATATCATACGAATTGCTTCTTCATCTAAGCCACCTGTTGCTTCCTTACGATATCTTGCAATAAAAGCAACTGTCTTATCCTCAGCAAGCATCGAAAGCACAGCATTAATGCTATCAACTTTGATATTTAATTTTGCTGCTAAATCATTAATGACATTTTCATTTAATACATTTTCCATATTTTACTCCATCTTTTAAACAAAAGAAGGCCTAAGCCTTCTATTATTGTTCTTTATATTCTTCTTTATTTCCAGCAATATATTCATTAATATAATTGATTGTATTATCAACAGCTGTACGAAGTGTTGCATCATATGTATTAGAATATAGGTTATTGGAAATAGTTTCTGTTTCTCTAAAGTTTTGCTTTAAGCCATCAGATGTGTACATAAAGAATAATACATCTGAACCATCTTCTGAACCACCAAATTTAGTATTTGTTAGAATACCAACATTTTCAGATCCAGTAGCGCTTTGTGTATCTACAATATATAAAGCTACTTTCTTATCACCAGTTTTATTGTAATTGTTAATTGTATATTGAAGCTGAATTAAATCATTGAATGCTTCTTGATGATTTGTATTAGCATCCTTATCTTCGCCGCTTTCATTCTTATAATTCTTTGGATAGAATTTAGTTAAGTCTGTAGCAAATACAATTACATAATCCTTAAACATATTAGGGTCTTCATAATTACCATCATTTGCATTTGTATGTTGTAATACACCAGAATAATTTATTTTTGTGAATTCAACATCAGTATCATTGAACTTTTGTTTTTCACCAAAATAATCAGGTAATTTATATGTTGATTTGCTTCCTGATAAAACAATAGGAAGTATTATTGCTAGTGCTATACCAGCAACAATGATAATTCCACCACAAATTAAAAAGATTTTATTGTGAAGTAGTCTAATAAACCAATTGTCCTTCTTTTGGTTCTTTGTGGCTACATTTGAAACTCTTTTTTTCTTAATCTTTGCCATATTTATCTCCTTTAATTTAATCCTATGGATTAATTTATAAACGCTTTGTTATTTTAGCACAAAAAATAATCTTTATCAATTATTTGTTTGATTTTATTTCTAAGATTTCCATCGCTAAAGACTTTATTTTTCTAAAACGATGATTTAAACCAGATTTTGTTAAATATTGATCACTATTATCATGAATAATATCTAAAAGCTCTGATAAAGAATATTCAGGATAAAGCTTTCTTAAATTCATTGTTTCAACAATATGCTCATCTAAATCCTCTAAGCGATAATTATTTTCAACAATTTCAATATATTTAAGCTGTTCTTTAGCAGTGACATTAGTCTTAGTTTGATTAGCAATATCCAAATTAACACTACGCTTTGCAGTAGCTATTATCTCTTTTTGAATAACTGTATTTTCATAATATTCCATTATTTTAGTTGCCCCTATCAAATAAAGGAAGCTTCCAATTTCACTTATTGACTTAAGATATAAGACTAAATAATTATTACGCTTTGATATTCTAGCATTCAAATCATAATCTACTAACAAGCTTTGAATGAAGATTACATCTCCACCTTCACTGCTTGCAATTTCTAAATGACTATTCTTTCCAGCTGGGTCATTCACACTACCCTTTGCTAGAAAGGCACCACGAATGAACTGTTTATAATGCTCTGGGTCATCGCTCTCATTTTTAATTTTATCTTCAATAAGATGAAATTTATCAATTATTTCTTTTGCACCCTTACTAATAGATATAGTATAAGATTCTTTTTTATTGAATCTATTAACAATTTTACTAATTAATTCATATTCAATATCAAAATATTTTTTTAAAATTGTTAATACTAATCTAACTAATGATTTTGAATTAAGATTTATTTCTAATTTTAATGGAAGTAAAAATACTTCACTAGATAATCTTAATATACCCTCAAGTTCAAATAAATCTTCTTCTATTGATTTGTTTTTAATGGATATTAATTCATCCTTTAAATCAGTTGTAAAGCTCATTATTCTTCAACCATTTTTATTAAATCAGATAATCTTTCAATTACATTATCTGGTTTAGCCTCTAGCATAACCTCAGGGTTTTTGATATATAATACACCAACTGCATATGCACCTGCAGCTTTTGCAGCAACTATATCATTTAATGTATCACCAACATAGATTACATTTTTAGCACCCATTTCTTCTTTGGCTTTTAATATTGAATCTGGTGCTGGTTTTGGATTTAAGCCTTCTTCAAATCCAACAACTACATCAAATAAATCAAGGACATCACAAACCTTCAATCCTTGCTTAACCATATTAGTCTTTTTAGATGAAGCAACACCTATCTTTATTCCCATCTTTTTTAATTTCATCATTGTAGACTTAACCTCAGGGAAAGGTCTTACAAATTCATCATGATGAGGAATATTGAATTCACGGAATGCTTTGACAAATTCTTCAAGCTCTTCCTTATCATCTGTGTAATTAGAAAAAGATTGATACAAAGTAGGGCCAAAGAATTTATCAATTTCTTCTTCAGTTAATTTATAATCTGGTCTAATTTTCTTAAATGCGTATATTACACTTTCATCAATTAAAGCTTTTGAATCTAAAATAGTACCATCTAAATCAAAAATAACACCGTCAAATTTATGCTTTTTTGTATCTTCTAAAAGATCAAGATAATAATCTTGAGGAATATTTTTCATCTCATATTTAATTCTATTTGTTGAAATAATATAGCATTTCTTTAAATTAAATAAGAATTTATTACCTTCTTTATATGTAGGTACTTCACGCTTATAATTTTTAAAATTAATAAGTGGTAATACTCTTTTTAATACAAAGAATAATAATCCAGCAAAAATGAAGATTGCACTTGTTAAAATTGAAACTGGAATAGGACCAGCCATAAGTGGTTCTGATACACCACTTTGTAATCTTAATGATTCTGTAAATATTCTAACAGAGCCATACCATACAAGATATCCTGCCATTAAATCACCAGTTCTAAGCTTTTTGAATTTTCTTCTTAATACTAACATAATAGCAAAGCCAATTAGGTTCAAAATAGATTCATATAAGAATGTTGGATGACGATATTCTCCATCAATAAACATCATATCTCCAATTAAAGGAATTGATTTAACAAATCCACTTCTATCAATTGGTCCGTATAATTCATGATTAAAGAAATTACCCCATCTACCAAACACCTGAGCAATAAGCATACCAGGAGCCATTAAATCAAGCATTTTAAGTAGGCTTATATGTTTTATACGACAATATATAATAACGAAAATAAAAGCTAAAATAAAGCCACCTTGAATACCAAGACCTGACAAGCCCTCAAATCTACCATTTCTAAATCCTAATATAGATGCAAAATCAGGAAATAATGATATATTAAATAAAACAAACCATAATCTAGCACCTACAATACCAATAGGGAGTCCAATAATCATAGCAAAATAAATGTCATCAGATTTAACTCCAATTCTCTTTCCTTCTCTTACCATTAACACAACCGCAATAATAACACCAATTAATATCATTACTGCATACATTGTAAGACCACCAAGTATTTTAGTTGGCTCACCTGTATAATATAAGAAATTATTCATCTTTATTTTCTTCCTTTCTAGCAGCATTTGCGTTTACTTTTTCAATAAATTCAAATGATGAATTATGACCAAGTAGTTTTAATTTTTCATTCATTGCAGCAGATTCAACAAGTAGTGCTACGTTTCTACCAGGGAGTACTGGAATAACCTTTCTTGGTAATTCTGTATTAAAATATTTTGAAGTGTAATTTTCAAGTCCTAAACGATCATAATTCTTCTTATCATCCCAAGCCTCTAGCTCAATTACAATTTTCACACTCTTACGAGGACGATAGGCAGCCGCACCAAACATAGTTACAACATCTACTATACCAATACCGCGAATTTCCATATAGCGCTTTAAGATTTCAGGTGCCTCACCAAGTAGGTTGCCTGGTTCATGCTCGAATACCTCAACCAAGTCATCCGCAATAAGCTGGTGTCCTCTTTTAATCAAATCTAAGGCAGTCTCAGATTTACCAATTCCGCTTTTACCTATAATTAATGTACCCATACCATTGATATCCATAAGTGTACCATGAACACTGATTCTCTCCGCTAAATTATCTTGCAGATATGTGTATAATTTAGATGATGTTTGAGTTGTGCTTAAATTAGATCTAAATACAGCAACACCATATTTTTCAGCCATCTCTAAAAAGATTGGATTAACCTTAACATTTTTAGAAAATACAATGATTGGAGGCTTTCTTTTAAATATCTCCTCTACATTTTTTAAAATAGTATCATTATCTAATGTATATAAAAATGAAGCATCCTTAGAGCCTATTAAAACTAATCTTTCAGCATCAAAAAATTCAAAGAATCCTGTAAACTCCAAACCAGGTCTTGATATCTCATCAATGCTTACTGTAGCACTAAGTCCTTCTTCACCTGATAACAATTCTAAAGCATTATCTTTAGCAATCTTACTAACTAATATTTTTTTCATAAAATGCTCCTTCAAAAAATCAATTAATTATACCACATTTTTCAGTGTTTTCAAAACAAATAAAGCACAAAATAAAAAGATATGAATTCTATCACGCCTTGTTGATCAATATTCATATCTTTTTTATAATTATTTATTACTTTCTTCTTCTAAATGTAAGGTCATTATTACACGATCCAAATACATTAATAGGGCAATATCCTTATCCTGCCAAATACGTTCTATTTGAGATTCTGCAAGGAAAATATATCCAAATGTC
>OCVV010648752.1_pt1 | contig 10997 bp, 1 predicted proteins | sample 1539721 | NCBI WGS metagenome assembly OCVV01 (sample SAMN02144230, study PRJEB22623) | gut metagenome | biome: sheep rumen | host: Ovis aries | place: New Zealand
CCCCAATCCCCAATTAAAAATGATAATTTAAATAATAATTTAAATTATTAAATAAATATAAATAAAAAATAATTAATTAATTAATAAAAAATAATTAATAAAAAAAAATTAATTATTTTTAATATATTTATTTCTTTACTTTGATTAATTCATAAATATGAATAATAATATAAATATTAAATTAATATTAACCTTAACAATATTTAAATTAATTTAATCTAATTCGTTTTGATTATCGAGCAATAAATTAGCATCATCTTTGGCAGAAGCACCGCTTTGAACAAATGAAATTTTGTTTACTTGAGTAAGGAGATCTTTATTTTTAGAATTATACATTACAATGACGACTATCAAAACAACTACAACTACAAAAAGGAAGCAACTTACAACAATAATAGCAATTAATGCCTTTTTATTTTTATTTTCTGGTTCTGGTGGTTTATCTGTTTTTTTTGGTGCATCTGTTATATCGGGATCAATTCCTGGTTCTGGGTTAGATTCCGGTTCAATTACATTTCCGGAGCTATCAACTGCTTGATAGGTAACATATTCTATAAATGAGCCACGAGTTAGGGCAGCCACTATTTGAGCATATTGATAATCTTCACCAACGTCTTCTATTTCAACCGTCCTGTTGTCGGTACCAATATGTCTAAATTGTTTTGCTATTGCAGGAGATTCAGTTATTGCAATTAAATCGGTTCTTTCATCAGGTACATAAGTTGATTTAGGAACTATTTTAACACTATAAAGAATATTTGTGAGTAAATCATCTGCAGTTTGGTAGTCAAAAGCAATTGGGCTGAATATGACTTTTACTGATCCATTTTCTTTTTGAACTTTGAGTCTTGGGTTATTATGCATTATTTTGAATTCGTAGAATTCCTCGGGGTTCAAAGCATTCATATATTTAAAAACATAGTTAGCTAATTTTTTATTGAAATTGTCATCATTTTTTACAAAAATATTAAGGTATAAAAATTCTGTTTCATTCGGTCTTCTAAATGTAATGTATGTTATACCTCTTGTTCTTTTAATTATTGTTTCGTCAAATGTTTCATTGTCTCTATTTCCCCTTTCACTATTTATTGAAAAATCGACATTTTTACTATTTGTAGAGAATTGTACTCTTACATAATTTGAAAATTTACTATCAGTTTTTAATTTATAACTTACTGTTTCTGTAGGATTATCAATTTTTCCGAATTGATATAATTTTTGAGTGACAGGATCTTCGCCATTGACATAATTAAAACCAATTTCTCCTCTAAATCTTTTGAATGATATTTGAGATTTTTCATCTTTTCTTATTGCAACGAGTAATACTGGATTATCGATGTTGGTAAAGTTATTTTTATTTATTTGAATACTTCCAGCTTTTAAAGTAGCATCATAAACGCCTTGAATATAAAAATCATCTGGAATTTTATCTTCGCCCTCATTTATATCTTTAATTCTTGTTTCTGGGACAATCATAGCTTTAAATAATATTTCACCGCTCTTAATTTTTCTAGTTTCTGGAGTTGTTTCTCCATATTCTAAATCGTGTAAATAGAAAAATCCAATTATATCTTTATCTTTTTCTTTAATTTTAGCGTAATAATAAACATCTTTATTATAAGGTAGATCTCTATTGACCATTTCTTTAGTTTCTCCTATCTTTATTGAATCTAATTCAACAAAAGGACTTCTTAAGAAGAATTCCAAAACGAAAGCACATCCTGGATTTTGAAATTCTAGATTACTATATCTTAAATTTTCGACTGATAAAATAGTATTATGGTCTTGTAAGTCAAGTGGTTTAGCAATATAATTCAGTTTATCATCTTCACCTCTGAGATAGAAAGAAACTGATTCATCATGCTGGAAAGAATATTTACCTTCTCCATGTACTGACTTTATATCAATAGAAAGACCTTGTCTTGTCATGAAATTAATGTGAATAGCTTTTCTTAAAAGATCCAGGGAATATATTTGTGCTGAACGAGGATTTGGCGATATTAAATCTTCGTAAGTCTTGAATGAAGTTAATAATTCAATATCACTATTATTATTAGATATAACACTAATAAGAGCATGACTATTAAAATCTCCATATTGTAAGAATAAGAAGTTAACCTTTCTTTCTATTGTATCATATCTTGAATGATTATGATAAGGGATAGATTCGTTTAAACTAATAATATTATAACTATCATATATTTCACTCGTGATAAAATCTGCAAATGAATCTATTTTGGCAGAAGGGTTTTGAGATTTAGGATATACCATTAAATCATTGAATAATTCAGTATCTTTATAAACAACAATGAAAAGACATCTATATACATTACCCTCGGTTAAAGTTGGAGTACATATTACTTTTTGGTCAGAGGTAACTTTATGAATATTAATATAATTGCTTCTTCTGAAATGAACTCTGAATGAATAAACTGAGAAGTCAAATGATTCATAACTAGTAGTATATACTTTTAATTTTATTTCTACATTTTTTAATGATTTATCCGTTACTTGATAGAAAATTTCATCTTTGGTAATAGCAATAAGACTATTTCCATTATTTGTGAAGTCTTTTTCAAAATCATTTATTTTAACATTTAATTTAACAATATTAGTTTGCCAATCAATTTCTACTGCTTCAGCATCATAAGGACAAATGATAGTATAATTTTCAACACTAAACTCAGTTGCTAGATCATTTTTATAAAAGGATCCAATTACAAATTCATCAGGAATTATTTCAATTTTACTTTCTCTTCTGAAATAATTAGTTTCAGGGTTGAAACCAACTAAAATATTGAAGGATAGGAAGTCATATGGTGGTGCTTCAACTTTTATTACTGATGATACCACACTTATTAATAAAAAGCATCCATTTACACAAATTGCTGTTTCATCATGTGTAAATTTGATTTTTTTATTGAAATAATCATAATTAAGAGATTTTTCATCTTTATATCTAATAAATTTATAATTTCTCCAATCTGCATTTTCATCGACTTCTGTTTGGTCAGTTTTGACGAGTTTACCATAAACATATCCACTTCCTCTGTTAAAATCAATTGTGACATATCCATCATCACCATTTCCAATATCAGTATAAAGGAATAAATATGCATCGTTTGTAATATAATCTTTTTTTTGGATTTCTCTTGGGAAATAATAAGGTGTATTCATCACTTTCTTTATGGAAAATTCTACTATTGGTGATTCATCGTTGAAATTTTCTAACTTTTCTAATTCAACAGTGACTGAACAACGTTCATTAACTTCTTCGCAATATGATTGTATCCAGTTATTATATATATAGAATATTCCGCTTTGAGTATATACTTTATCAATATTATATTCTTGTTCTCTGAAGTATATATGAATTCTGAATTTTCCAGGAACTATCATATTAATACTACATGTCAAATTTTGTTGAGGATCTGCATGAGGAAATACATATCTCATTCTTTCTATTGGGCCTTCAAATATCATTCTCTGAGGAACACCTTCACTCACTAATATTTCTTTTCTTATATTTGAAACATTATATAATTCAATACCTGATACATATAACATACACATATCATTATTATATAGAGATGGTTTATTTACAACAGTCGCAGTATAAGAATGCTTTGTAATAACTTCATCACTTACTTTATAAGAATAATAGTCTTGAGCATAACGTCCATATGATTTAATCTTTTCTCTAGTAAAATCGTTATTTATTTTTTCAATTTCAAAATTACAATTGAGAGAATAGAATGAAGATATAAAAATGTATGGTTCTACTATTTTAATACTTTCTATATTAATATCTTTCTTTAAATTACCTATTTCATCTTTACTTGTTGTAATTGGAACCAAATAATTAATACCAGTTCTTACAATATTTGTATATAATTCTTCTTTTTGGATAGTAATTAATTTATATTCTACTATATAATATGAATTAATTTTTGACTTTGTATCAATAAGTATTTTTTGAAGATTTCCATTTTGCCCTTCATTTCTATCTACTGTTATGCTGAAAAATATTTTATTTGATAAATAATATTTATGAGCATCTATTTCTCCAGTTGGGTCATTATTTTGAATATTAATGCTAACATCACCACTAACAACTAAAAAGTCAATATGAACTTTGAACCAGGGTTCTTTAACTGAAGAAAGGTCTATTAAATAATGATTAGTTATATCTGGTGTATTATATCGACCGAAGGGTTGCTTTTCAATTAATTGAACAACTTCTTTTTCTCCGAAAATAGTGGATAAAACTTCACAATTATTATATTCATATTTTCCTGTGCTATTTACATCATTACATTTAATAACAAGTAATTTTTGGTCTGCATCAATTGGGGTACGCATTTCATTAGTAAAGAAGGAAGACATTCCATTAATATCAGAAATTTTTTTAAATTTTGCATTATTGTCTATATCCATAAAATCGAATTCACATAAAGGATAATTTCCACACTCATAAATGTACATTTTTGGATAACCCTGTTTGACAATCATATTATATACAATATTCTCAGACTCAATTTTTGGTAAAAGACCATTGAGCATTATAGCTTTCCCTTTTGGGATAATTCTTGGATAAATAATTGGAGTATTTTGTGGCAAGAAAAGGCCTCCGTTGAAATTTGAAATTGATTCTATTTGAAGTGAATAAGCTGAATATTCTTCTTCTTTAGTGGATAAACTGAAACATAAATAATAGGGTGTATATTCCGAGGAATTCAAAATAACATAGAAAAATCCGTTTTCAGTTTTATGCACTTCAAACGGATATTCTTCATTTTTATAAGAATTAGTAAATTTAATTTTGGCATTACTATCATATAATCTACCAGTTATGTAAGAATCATAGTAATCTTGTGGTAAAATATAACATTCTTCTTCAAGTACAGTTTTTCTTAAAAGTCCAGTTATTTGCCCAGTTTCTTGAGCTAAATTTACTTGATTTTCTTGTTTATTTGGGAAATATTTTAAACCTAATGAAATATAATCGCCATTATTAGCGGTGATTCTTATTATAAAGTATTCTAAACTACTTGTATTAACTGTTATTCCTGCACCATAAGAGAAATCATGTTGAAGGCAAATACCATCATTACAATTTTCAAATACTAATCCTAAATCTTTTCCACCAGTTGCATAAACATTTAATATACCATTTTCATTTTCTTTGTTATTCATGAATTTGAAAGTCATTCGTGTATTATCCCCAGATACATAATAATTAAATATTCCCAAATGATTAAATACTACTTCATGTTGTTTAGCAATCATAATATTATAATTACATTTTTCTGTATATTGACATTCAACAGTAAAAAAGAAGCGATCCAAGAATTGTTCTTTTTTAACAAAGATTTCAGTTGTATTAAAGCCTCCTTTTGATAATTGGTCTCTATGAATCATGCAATCTTCATCTGAATTTGAAATACATACGATAGGACTAGGATTAGGAGCTTCAAAATTATCTGAAATAGTTACTTCGATTTTTACATATTCTAATATTAGAGCTTTATCTTCAAAAATAACTTGGTATTTTTGTTTTTTGTTGGCATTAATTTCTTCGCCCATAGATCCTCTAATAAATCTGTATTTTGATAAGAGCGTAATATTTTGAATTTGGTTTGTCTTAATCAAGTTTATTGATGGAGCTTCTCTTCCTTCTGATACATCATAAGGAGAATATAAATAAATTACTTTTTCCTCTACAAAGCCAAAGATTGCCATTATTTTAACATATAAGACATCTTTTCCTTTTGGTATGGTAAGATCATAGGACAACGTATCTTGTCCAATAGCATTAGGCACATTAACTAGCATATTCATTCCTTTTGATTCAGACATAGCAATAGAATTTAAATTTTCTCCTCTAACATATTCTTCAGCATATATGGCTTTAATGAAATATGATACATCTTTATATTTTAGTGGCTCAAATTCAATTGTTAATATTTTTTGTCCTTCAATTTCATTTTCTTTAACTTTAATTTTACTGTTTACTAAATCTTTTATTTCCAAAAATGAAGTTAAATCATTTCCTGTTAAATATTTAAATACGAAATAGTCTAATCTTTCATCGTATCTGTCTTCAACAGATTTATCTGCAAAAGCAACAAAATATAAATATTCTTTTTCTAAATTTTTTTGGCTCAATCTAACTGTTAAAATCTTTCTTCCACTTGCTTCTGATATGAATTTATCTTCAAAATCATCTGTGGTTTCAGAAGAGAAATCGAAAGTTAAAGCGAATTTAACATAAATAGAATTTGTAGAATATTCTATTCTAATATAAGGATTTTGTTTATTAATTTTTATTTTATATATTTTTTTGCCTTGTATAACTGAGGATAATTTTCCTGTGATATATACTCCTTCTGGAGTGAAGTCTTTTCCTGCTTCTAAATTAATTGAGTGTACATCTGCTTCTAATCCTATAGTATCATATTCAAAAGAAGGGTCAGTATTTTCTACACTGAAGAAGACATATGGAACTTTGTCTAATATTGTGTAATTACTCATCATTCTATCAACATCATCCCCTGAGAAAAATATAACGCCATATAAAGCATCAAATTTACCCTCTATTTTGTTATCTGAAATTGGGTTTGGAGCTAAACTTATATCATATCTGGCTTTATAGGCATCTTGTTCTGATATTACTGTTCCCCAAATATTAAAAAGATCATATTCATATACCAAAGCATTTTTATTTTTTGGAATAATATCATAAAAGTTCAAATTAACTATCCAAGGTTGGTAATAGCCAATATGTGCATAAAAACTAAGAGGCATATTAACAGTTCTATAATGAATTTCACCCAATGTATTTGGTTTTAATTGATCCATATAAGTTCTTGGATAATATGTAATATAAAATACGAATCCAGCTTTAGAACCTAGTGGATTTATAATAGTACGAGAAGTAACGTTCAATTTAGGTAATTTATTTTCATATTTATATGTGGTAAAAGATAGTCTATCACCTCTTCCTTTTAAATACATATCTCTTTGTTGGATTTCTCCTTCTTCTTCCCAGTTAAAAAAACCTATTCCATTTATTGAATTGATATTTAATAAGAGGTCATGATGGGTTGGGAATAAAAGATATATATATTTATCTTGCAAAGCAAATAATTGAGCTGTACTTGGATTTGGTATGAAGGTCATACCGTTTGTATAAGCATAAGTTGAAGATAAGACGTCTATTATACCGTTATTGTCCTCAGTTGAGATTACAAGGAAATAAGCTTCTTTTTTCGTAACTTCTTCTTCATAGATATAATCATCTGTTTTTTTATATTTATTTTTATTCTCATATGTATCTATTGTTAATTCAAGTATTTTATCAACATCATTTGTTTCAATCATTTCAGCTTCTACTCTTCTTCCATATTTTTCAAATGGTTTACCATTCTGACTTCTTGGATAAAGAATTAAATTATTTTGTAGATCTGTTTCATCAAAAACAACTGCGAATATGCATAAAGGATATTGACTCTGTAATAACAAAGGAAGACATTGAACTTTTTGATCCGTTCTTATATGAATTAATTCGGAAGCGATTTTTTCATTTTCCCTTGCAAGGGGAGGTTCAAATAATTTAAAGGCATAAGGTGAAGATTCTAAACTATCAGTATTATTTGAAAAAATACCTATAGTTAAAACAACTCCTTTTAGACTGTCAGTTTGTTTAAGACCAGCATTATCAAGAATCTCTGCTCTACTCAGTCTATAAACAAAATCACCTAAAGGAGGGAACACCCAATCAGGGTAATTTAAAATATCATTAAGTTTAGGTAGATTATCTCCGGCATTGATAATTAAATAAGGACTATCTGCTTGCCAATCAATGTGAACTTCATTACTATCATGAGTTAAAATAACTTGATAATAATCATATTTTCTGATATCTGGATTCAACCAAAATATATCGCCAAAAATGAATTCATTAAGACCTATTTTTACTTTAGGATTTTCTTTTCTTTCATCTTTTGGTATAATTCTTGGATTTAAACTTATTCTGAATGGATATTGTGCATCATCCACCAATGAAGGAATTTCCCTATTACTCTTAACAGTAATCAAAACATAACATCCATAAATACAAGGTTTAGTATCTTCCTCACTAATTAACAATTTCTTTCCATAAGCTCTATATTTTAAAGCACCAATTGTTTCAGCATTTGGGAAATTATAAACTCCTCTCCAATCAGCACCCTCAATAGAACTATCTTTAATACGACTTTCTATTATTCCATAAATGTTTCCACTTCCTCTTTTAAAATTTAAAGTTATATCGCCATATTCTTCTTTGGAAATATCAAAATAATAATGCTTTTCAGTATTTCCATTTATAAAATCATTTTTTACTCTATTTTTTTCTAAATATACTGGATTTTTGTCGAGTTGATATACAGTTATTTCAACTTTTCTTTCTTCTTTTGTATCTAGAGCTTCACAAATTATATCCAATTTACATATTTCATTTTCTTTTGTGCATCTACCATCAAGTGTTGAAGCAGTGATATTTAATTGTTTATTTCTATAAATATCAATATCATATAAATCTTCTCTATCAATCCTAAGATAAATTTTGAAACGAGCTTTATCCAATAAATTAAAATTTATGACGACACTATTACTTTTATTAAGTATATAATAAGAATAATGAGAAAATTTGGAGTCTTTGCTATAGGTAAATATGTGTGGAAGTCCTTCTGAAAGTGAGATTGATCTTCCATTCCAATTTTTAATAAAATCTAATTCAAGACCGGCAGCATATACCATGCAAAATTTATTCGGATAATTGAAACCATCATCTTTTTCGATATTATAAATGAACTGATACTTCTCCAAATTTCCTGGTAAGATAACATTAACATAGTTGTCATTTTGTGGAATTATTTTTATATCATCAGAGTCGAATTTTTGAGCAAGGGTGTATTGGCAATTTGGTGAATAAAATGAGGCCATATATGGTTGGCTTTCTTCATATTTAAAGTTCTTTAAATAAATTGATTTTTCTTTGTTTGTACCATCAACATCTTTGGATGTAATATAGTTAATTCCTGATTCTAAACTGATTTTATCTTCATAATCAGACGAACTCATGATTAACAAATAATTAACCATATAGAAAACATTTTTTTTTGCATTAACAGTGAAATGCATAAAAGGTACTTTGTTTTGATCATAATTAAAACTATAAAAAACTTTATTTGCCAAATAATACTTATTAAATACACCACTAGAATAAATAACAGGGTTAATTTCAGCATCTCCAGTGAAAAGAGTTAAATCTATAGAGATTTTACTGCCAAATCCCATTTCATTTGGGATTTTTATTTTATATATATTTGTTTCTCCTTCTTCTAAATATTGGCTAAATGGCGCTTCTTCTATAATATTGATTGTGTCTTTATTTGTAAAAATTGAAACTTCTATTTCACAAAATAGTCCTTCTTTGGAGAATTTAGACATACTTCCTTCAGTACAATAGACAGCAGCGAGAGGCTGATTAGAAGACAGATAATTAAATATTGTTTTTTCTTGTCCTTGGGGTGTACTATCTAAATTGTATATAAATGAAGAAAATCTATTTGCCATTAAAGGATGTTTTCCTTTTTTTATCTTCTCTAAAGTATAGTAAACCATTGGGAAATAATTTTCTTTCATACCATATAAATCTGAAAAACCTTTTAAAGATTTCACATTGAAATTTAATTTTTTTGCTTCTTTTGTAGGAGTCATTGCTGAAAAAATAGCTATTTCTCCGCTTTTTAAGATATAACGTCTTATGTCACCCGGAAGAGCGGGGGGAGTGACTATTATATTATCTTGGAAGGAAATCATTTGTATTGTTAATAAAATATGGTCTTCAGCATAAACACAATAAAAACCTGAACTAATTTTGTTTAAAGTTCTTATTTCATTATAATCAGAAATAATACCATCTTGAATAACAGTCCCCTCTATTCTTTCACTAGAATCTTCATTTTTGAAATAGGTGTTACCTTTTAAAGTATATAATTTTCCTGTTATTGAAGAGAACTTAGTCTCAAAGTCTATAGGAAAGCATATTTCATTCTCAGATAAGGCTACTGTAATTTCATTTCCATTTATTATTAAATTTTGTGAAGTTTTTTTATTATTAATGCTAGTAGATCCAACAGTAACATAATCACCTTCAGAACTATATACATCCATTGTATTCTTAATAGGTCTCCAACTACTAAAGAAAACCTTTCCTCCATCTATGTCTTGAGAATCATATTTGTTATTGGTAATTTTTGTATTATCTTTTATATCTTTTCCTTTGACCCAAAAAGTTATATAATTTAGTTTAAATTTTCCTTCATCTATGAAATTGATTTGCATATTTATGTTTTCTTTGCTAACAAAAAAACTAGTTTGTTGATCTACAGGAAGGTTTGCTTCTTGGTCGTTTGTTACATATATGTCGTAAGTTGCCATGTCATACATGTTATCTCTATGATTAATGCAGAGAAAGAGCTCTTTATTCAACCCAATTTGTTCTTTTTTAAGAAAAATGAAAATTGTTCCATATTTTTGATCTGTCATAGTTATCCTTCCAGTTTCACAATCCATATCTTTTGAAACAATCACAACCGGATTTATATTGCTTGCATCAGAAGAGGTAAAATTTATAGTAATATAATCGTTTAATTCTTCTTCTCCTATGTTTATAGTTTGTTTTTCGTCCTTTCCATGAAATTCTACTGGAGTATTTGGACCTAATTTTTGAGCTTCTTGATTCAGGATTAGATTAAGAGAGCAAAAAAGTAAGAATAATTTTAAGGATGATTTTAATCCCATTTCTTATTTAAAATATCTTAAATTAATTATTTTTGATAAATATTTTTTTGTTTTATTATTTTGTTGTATTGATTTAAATTTTTTTGTTAATTAATTTTTTAATTAATTATTTTAAATTTTTATATCATGTAAATAAAATTTACATT
>OCVV010767548.1_pt1 | contig 10994 bp, 15 predicted proteins | sample 1539721 | NCBI WGS metagenome assembly OCVV01 (sample SAMN02144230, study PRJEB22623) | gut metagenome | biome: sheep rumen | host: Ovis aries | place: New Zealand
ATTTATATTAGAATAGTTTTTATATAATACATTTAAAGCATTATTATCATATATCATTGTCAATTCACCACCGTTAATATTATTTTATAAGATTTATTGTGGGAAATTAACAATATATTAGTATTTTTTAATTATTAGTTTTGATGCAAATAAAAAGAGATGATTCAAGTCATCCCTTTTCGATTTAGATAATATGTTCTTACTCTATACGCTTATATTATAGTCATTTATTCTTTATAAGAAAATATAGCTTGAATTTTGAATGAATCTTTTAGACTATCATCTATCCCTACTCCAAATATAATATTTAGATTAGGACTAATTGATTCTTTAATATTAGATATTAATAAATCTATATCAGTCAATTTTAAATTAGTTGATGAAGATATTTTAATTACGCACTGATTTGGAGTTAAATCATTGAATTTTGTATATTCAAAATTTTCATTTAAATCTGTAATTGTTTTAAAAATTGTACCTGTAATTTCACCATTTAGAACTTCTTTTAAATCTTCAATGTCCAGTTCGATTAATTCAGGATTTTTGAACATATCTTCTAGTTCATTTACTAATCCATGTTTTTCAAATAAATCAATCTTATTTCCAAGTTCTTTTCTTAAATCCATATAAATAGTCTCCATTCAATTATTTGTGTATCTATTTTAACATTCAATTAATATTGATACAATAAAATAATATATTTATTAATTAAATAGAATTCTTCCTAGTCTTAAATGGGTTGAACCTTCTTCTAGCGCAATTTTATAATCATTAGACATACCCATTGATAGATATTTAAGATTATATTTTTCTTTTAATTCATGAGCGTGATGGAATACTTTTTTTATTTCTTCTTCATTATCTATATCCGCCATCACCATTAACCCTACAACATCTATGTTTTTATATTCTTTTAGTTTATCTATAAACAAAGGAAGTTCATATTCACTAATGCCTGTTTTATTATCGTTATCTACTAGTTTTATTTCAATAAAACATTTGAGCGGAGAAAGCCTATATTTATTTATTTCTTCAGCTAATTTTATCGAATCAAGAGAATGAAGATAATCTATTTTATTAATCATTTTCTTAACTTTATTTGTTTGAAGATGGCCTATAAAATGCCAGATAATATTTAGATCTTTTAGTTCATCATATTTATTTAAAAATACGTTTACTCTATTTTCCGCAAAGTTATTTATTCCATAATTAAAGAGCTCTTTCATTGTTGAAGAGTCAACATATTTTGTAGTGGCGATAATAGTTTTACCGTCGCATTCTTTTAATAATTCTTTTATTTTTAATTCATTCATATCTTAAAAGAATAGAACTCTCTAGTGAGAGTTCAATAACTATTTTCTAATATAAAGTATACCTATGCACTTTTCACCACAGTGTGTGGAAATTACACATCCTGCGAGTGTTGACATAATGTTTTCACTAGGCATTACTTCACTTAATTTTTCACGTATATATTTTTCTTCTTCATAATTGAAAGAATGAGTAATCATAACGTGATCAGGATCAACCAATCCTTTTTCATATTTATCTTTAAAAGCGTTGATCATTTGATCCACACCTTTATGGAAATTCATAGATATTCTTCCAACTTTTAATTCGCCTTTATTCATCACTATTGTTGGGTGAATATTTAATACCTTTCCTACGAAATATGTTAATCCAGAACATCTTCCACCTTTTCTTAAATGTTCTAATGTATCAATGATAAATGAACATTCTGTTTTAGGTGTTATGTCTTTCATTTTTTCAACTATTTCAGGTGCGCTTAAACCTTCTTCGACAAATTTTTGAATCTTGAATACTTGAAGCCCTATAGCGCTTGATAGATTTAAAGAATCTATACAATATACGTTTGGCATATCGCTAGAAGCTTGTAAAGCATTAGCGTAAGTAGACGATATTTTAGAGCCAATTCCTATATAGATGATATCGTATCCTTCGTTAGTGTATTTAGTGAATGTTTCTTTAAATACCATAGGAGAGATTGCGGAACTCTTAGGAAGTTCTTTCTTCTCTTTAATTAAATCATAGAGCCTTCTTGTGTCGATGTCGTATCCATCTCTATATGATTCTTCTCCAAAATTAACTCCAAGTGGCAAAACATCGATACCCTTTTCTTCTAGTATGTTAAAGGGGATATCGCAGGTAGAATCTGTGATCAATTTAATTTTATTCATTTTTGTGCTACTCCTATAAAATTATTAACGTGTGAAATGTGAAAATCCTATGCAAAATAATGCGAATAGAACAACTGCTCCAATTGATATAAATAATAATGGTAATGTAGCTAATTTAAAATATAACGCTACAGTTATTATTGAAGCAGATAAAGCAAGTATCGCTCCAAAACATAATAATGTTAATTTAGCATTTGAACTTTTAGAATGACTTCTTTCAAGTGAGTCACTAGAATTATTATAATTGTTAGCCATATCTCCTCCTACATGATAAATGTTATATAAAGAAGACTCGCAAAAGTTAAAATTTCAAATAGTAAGCTAGTATAGATTACAAAAGAAAAATACTTTTTATCAGTCTTATGGTGCGCAACTAATCTACCGATTAAAGAACCAAGTGCGCCAAAGAATACCGCAATAAATAGGAGATGTTTTTCTTTTATTCTCATCATTCCTTTTACTGCACGCTTCTTATCATTTGAATACATGATCATTGCGATTAATGAATTTAAAATTATTAACGCAAAATATCCAATAACAATGAATTTTAAATACTCTTCCATTATTTTTTCTCCTTTGAAATAGTGGCGTTTATAACTATTTTATTGTCCTTGTTTATTACCACGAACTCATCAGTTTCATTTAATTCTTTTTTATAGAATGACATTACTTCATTCTCGTATGCAGGCGATTTGTAGTTGATTTCAACTTTAGTGACATTATATTCATTTAGTTCATTTGTAGAATATAGGCTAAATAGAACTCTTATGTATTCTGCATTATTTAAATGTTTTCCTAGATCTAAATCTGTAGAAACTATCTTATATTCATATACTTTTTTATATTCACTAATATCAACGTTATATTTAGAAAACTCAGTTTCTAATTTTGGTTTATCTAAAACATATTCTATATTAGATGGATATACTTCTCTAAATTGAACAGGTCTTTTAGTTAAGAAGTTTATTACAGTCCACTCAGTTTTTCCTTGAACTAGTAATTCTCCTTTAAAATCATAGATATTATAGTTTCTATCACATCTTAATTTAACTGGTTCAGATGGAAATGTTTCTAGAATAATATTATCATTAACATAAGGTCTATTTTTGAATTCTACAATAGTTTTTACCGCAACCCAAAACATATTTTGTTTAATTATAGAATGGTATCCAACACCTAATATATCAGCGTGACATGTTGCGATATCTTGGAAATATTTAAATGTTGAAGGAACACTTAAATGTCCATTAAAGTCACAATCCGACAAATATACCAATCTATTTTCATTTAGATACGCTTTCATATTACTTTGAAGATGTAAGAGTATAAATCTGAGCTAAAAGAGAATTTAGTTTAGCGACATCTTCTATGAATGCCTTAGTTTCTTCTTCTTTTGTTAATTCAGGTTTGCGCATCTTATCAATTAGTTTTTTACATAGATTTAATGCTTCATCACATTCTGAAAGCGATGTTTTTTCTTTGATGATATCAACATCAACTAATAAAGTTTCAACTAAGTTGTACACTTTTGGAATTCTTGATAAAGGATTCTTTATAGTAGACATTTTTGTGTATTCTTTTCCAAGTTTAATTTGAAGTCTATTAAATCTTTTATGATGGTTGTGGCGACTTACAAAATATAATACTAATAATGCGATTGATAAAGCGAATACTGAATACCAAATTATTAGAGTTTTAGTATCAAAGAAATTAGTAGTTTGTTTTATTTCTTCAGTTGCGTTTAGTGTATCTTCTGTAGTAGTAACTGACTCAGCTAGGAATAGTAAAAATAGTTTATTCATTATTAGTTACTCTCCTTTTCTTTTTTGATATTTACATCTAATTGGTTGTAGTCTATTGAAATGTTATTCTTATCTAATTCATCAATAATCTTTTCATTTAGATTGAATAATAAATCCCAATAATCATTTCCCATACACCAACATCTTGCGGTAAAGATTAAATCTGAATCCCCGTATTTTAATAATCTACAAGTAGGTTCTGGATTCTTTAAAGTTAACTTATCACTCTTTAATACATCAACGATTACTTTTTTCACTAATTCTCTATCGCTCTTATATGATACTGGAACATCGATAGTGATTCTTCTTACTGGATTTCTTGAAAAGTTCTTAACTGGGCTTGAGGCAACTGTTGTGTTTGGCACTAACAACATTAATCCATCAAAAGTTTTTAAAGTTGTGGCCATTATTGTTACCTTTATTACTGTGCCTTCTACGCTACCTATTTGAACATATTCACCTTCAACAAAGTATTTGTTGATTATTACAAGTACACCATTTACTAATCCAGATAAAACATCTTGTAAAGCTAAAGATATACCAAGAGATAGAACAGACGCTAATGTTACAGCGTTATCTGTAGTAATACCGCATAACCTTAATACTACTATAACTAACACTACATATAGTAAGATTTTGAATACAGATAATATGAAGTTAGGTAAAGTTCTTTCTTTAAATCTTTTAATTATCCATCTTCTAATAGCGCTAGTTAATACTTGAATAAATAAATATAAAAGTATGACTAATGAGATCGATTGTGCAAGGACGACACCACCGCTTCTAAGCCAATTTAAAAATGATTCCATAAATCCTCCTAAAAGCCAAATATTAAACATACTGCATACCCAATTATTAACGAAGATAAGAAACAGATTAATAAAATAGGTATGGTTGTTTTCTTTTTATTATTTTTAATTAAATATATTAATCCTAATCCAGAATTAACAAGTAATCCTGATAAGCACGCTCCAAAACTTATGTTATTCATAATAAATAATTCAGTTATTATAACGCTTGAAGCGCAGTTAGGAATTAAACCAATTAAGCATGAGAATAGAGGTGATAAATATTTGTTTGATTCAATAAAGTTAGATATATTATCCTCTCCGATAAATCCAATTAAGAATCCGAATATAAGATTAATTATTAATACATATACAAATATTTTTAAACTGTGTTTTAGTGGATGTAGTAAGTATTTATCAACTTTAGATTCTTTTTCATCATCTATCTTATGATGACAACATCCTGTATGGATTTCATCTTCATGTTTACAGTTATGAAGATGTAAATCAATCTCTTTTCTTTTTCTATATACTAAATCAACTAGATATCCAATTAAGAAGCCTACAACAAATTTAGTTCCAACTAGTATTAGTGCGTATAAACTTTTTTCATTATGGGATGCGATTAGTAATGGAATCGCTTCATCACTACAAGATAAGAATATCGCAACAAGTGTACCCATAGTGATGTGTTCTTTAATATATAAGTCACTGCCTATAATACTAAAACCACATTCAGGAACAAGTCCAAATAAAGAACCTAATAATGGATTAATTTTATGATTATCTTTGAGTCTACCAGATAACTTATTTTCAAATAAAGAAAAAATAATGTGTAAGAGTAACACAATAGCGAAGACTATTAAACTATCTTTAAGCGCATCGAGTAATATCTCGAATACTTCTTCTTTACCCATCTTTTCTCCTTTAACTGCGTCCTTAATATCTTATCATATAATAACTAAAAATTTATAATTTTTAAACATTTATCAAATTATTCTCAAAATCTTTAATCAATTTAAAATATCTTTCTATATTAACATAACAAGAAAAACCATGTGGAGCGCCTTCAAATAGTTCTAACCTAATCATCTCATCATTTGATTTTTTAATTCTTTTACTCATCTCACATGGTACAAATGTATCACTTGTTCCATGGATAATTAAAATAGGAAGAGTTGTATTTTTAACCTCTTCTATAGCGCTTGATTCATTTATATTAAAATGTCCAAACACTTTAGCGCCTATAGTTAATATAGGTTTACTAAACCATTCTTTTATTCCCATATCTTTTGCGACCTTAACGACTATTTCAACAGGACTCGAATATGGACAATCGGCTATTATTCCTCTTACGTTACTACTATATTTAAATGATGAAGCCATTAAAACAGTTGCGGCACCCATCGATATACCATATAAGAAAATGATTGGATTATTAAATTCTTTATTTAAAAAATCTACCCACGTTAAGACATCATATCTTTCTTTTATTCCAAAAGATATAGTTCTTCCACCAGATAAGCCATGTCCTCTTTGATCAACCATAAATATATTGTATCCTTCTTTTTTATCGTGATTTAATCCACCAGCTAGATCTCTTACGCAGTTTCCTTTATATCCATGGAATTCTAATATGATAGGAGCTCCCTTAATTAGGCCATAGAATCTTCCGTGTAATTTAAGTCCATCATGAGATATAATCTCATAATCTTTATGAGGATATTCGAGCGCATTTTTAATGCCTTCAACTGTAACATCATTAAACTTTTCATATTCAGGACCCTTAAGTAAATGATTTATTGAATCTTCATAAGAATATTTATCATTATTATAAAAAGCCATCCTATATGGGATGAATGCGACTAAGAAAAATGCTATTAATAACAATACAACTACTATAATTAAAACAATTAACCAAGGGTTCATCTTATGCCTCTAAAGATTCTATAACTTTTATAATTATATTTTTAATATCATCTAGTTCCATATAAGGTTTGTTGGCTTTGTTGATTACTTGTTCTTTAATATATGGAATATGAATAAAACCAACTTTAGTTTTGGTTGATTTAGTATATTCTAATGTCTTATAGAACAGGTAGTTACAGACAAACGTACCTGCAGAATATGATGGTTTAATAATAAGATTTTTATTCTTTAGATATTCAATTATATCTAGTATATTTAAAGTACTGAAATAAGCATCATTCCCATCTGTGCTTATTTCAGCATTTTTTATTATAATTCCATCATTATCAGAAATTGTAGAATCAATATAGTTAATGGCGATCTTTTCTATAGTTACATTTTCTCTTCCACCCGCTTGACCTAATAACAAGATATAATCTAAATCATTTTTATCTATTTCATCTTTTACTTCTTTAAAAGATTTATCAAATGATGTGTCTATTTCTTTTTTGATTAATTCTATATTTCCTATTCTATCTGGAATAAGTTTTATTACTTCATATGCAGGGTTTAGAAACTCTCCATTAAATGGAGTAAAACCAGTGATTAACAGTTTCAAATTACCACCTATATTTTTCGTTATGAACATCTTTATCTATGAAAGCTACCTGTAAAAAGTCTTGAGGATTATTTCTAATAATATAATCTATGTATGTAGAGATGATATCTGCGCTATCTTTATAACCCATCGCAGTTAAGTGTCCATCAACAAAATAATTATCTCTATATTCTGCGTCATAGATTAGATTGTCATATAAATTTAATACGTAGGTGAATTCAAAACATTTACTCAGTTTAAGCAAGAAATCTCTTATTTGAATTCTTTCTTTATCATCCCACCAACTCTCTTTTGGAGTAGTAACTAAGAAGATTCTCGCTTTAGGTTGAACTCTTTTAATGGTTTGAATTATTTTAGCGTACCAACCCATATATGAATCTTTATTATTGTCTGGATTATTAAAATCGATATCAGAAAATGAACCAAAGCCTTCGCTATATTCATTTAATCTATTTAGATCATTAACTCCTAATGCGATGATATATGCTTGACATAACTTTTCTTTGCTAAATACTTTCTTATCTACATTTTCTAAATAATCAGTAAAGAATGTTTTAGCCATTAGCCCACCTTTAGAAAAATTGTATACAGTTGAGCCTACTTTTCTTGCGATATATTGACCCCATGAATATTCAAAATAATCATGCCACCCAACGCCTTTTTCTTTTGAATAAGATACATGTTCACCGCTAGATAAGCTATCTCCAATGCATCCGATTGTTCTAAATATTGCGGTATAGCCACCATCAAGCGCTAAGTTCTCAATTGGTCCTTTTCTTAAAATCATAATAACCCCCTTATTACTTAGATTTTCCTTTTTCTTTTGAACGTTTATCGTTAATTATTTTCATCTCATTAACGTCTATTACTTTCCATCCTTCTTCTTTAGCTTTATCTACACATCCTTGTAGAACCAGTTTTAAGAATGGTCTTGGAACTTTCACTAACATCTTTAACGCATCGTCAGTAAACTCTATATCAGTATTTAATCTAGTCGCTGCGTATTTAATGCTTGATAAATCCACTTCTCTATTTGGAATACCTACAGATATAGGTTTTACATAATCGCTACACCAGAAATCTTTAGAATCTCTATATCCCCAGTTTGTAGGTAGTGGACAGAAATTCTTTCTTGTGATTCCATTTATGATTGCGTCATAATATTGTTCTTTAAGTAGAATATGATCTATTTTTAAGATGAAATGCGCTCCAAATTTAGATGTTATACCATTGAAATTATGATATGGAGGATTATATTCTTCTAACACTTTATCATCTTGAGCGTTATCGAGTTCTTTTACCCAAGTACACTCAAAAACCTGACATGCTTCTTTTAGGATTTTAGGGAATGATTCATTAGGATTATTCTTACTAGAAGTAGATTCAATAGGTGTAAACTTAGTTAGTTGTTTCATCTTTTCTTCTGGTGTATCTCCAGGGAATCCCATTAATACATGTTGTTCAAAGTTAGACTTGCTGAAAGGTAAAAAGTTGATAGTGCATTTACCATGTCTTAATATCCCTTTCGCAGTATTTGATGTATTTCTACATTCAAGCACCATAGCGTAATAATCTTTTCCCGCAATGTAATATGGAAACACTAATGAATATGCGCCAAATGAAGTACCACTTCCATCTTCATTAAGTGTTCCAATTAATGTTAGAGGCATTGGAAAGAATGAAGATGATTGGTAAAAGTTATCAGTAATTCTTATCTCTTTAAATTCTTTTTCCATTTTTTTCTCCTTAAAATTATAATAAACTTTTTAAATATTCTACCTCTTCATCTGTAGTAGCCCATGAAGTAGCGAATCTTACCGAATAATAAGTATCATCTATCTTTTCCCAGATTTCAAAACCAACTTTTTCTTTTAGTTTATCAATCTGTTTTTTATTCATCACTATAAACTGTTGATTAGTAGGTGAATTAACAAATAATTTATATCCTTTTTCTAAGAATATATTTTTTATTTTGTTCGCTTGAACTATAGCGTTTTTACTTATTTCAAAATATAAATTATCAGTAAAAAGTGTATCGAATTGAATACCTATTAATCTTCCTTTCGCAAGTAGTGCGCCTCTTCTTTTAATAATTGTTTTAAAGTTTTTAGGCATATTGTTTTTAGTGAATACTATAGCTTCGCCAATTAAAGCGCCAACTTTAGTTCCACCAATATAGAATACATCAGATAATTTAGCGATATCTTGTAGTGACAAATCAGATTCATCACTCATAATCGCATATCCTAGTCTTGCGCCATCAATAAACAAAGGAATATTATATTTATCACAAACTTTTCTTATATTTGTGAGTTCTTCTTTAGTATATAATGTTCCATACTCTGTAGGATGTGAGATATATACCATTCCAGGATAAACCATATGATAATATGAACCATCGCTATAGAAATCAGTTATATATTTATCTATATCTTTATAGTCTAATTTTCCAAAATGATTTTTAAGTGTGATTACTTTGTGACCAGTCGCTTCAATTGCGCCAGCTTCATGAGTGTTTATATGCCCACTATCGCACGCAATCACCCCTTCATAATCTTTAAGCATCGATGATATTACAATCATATTAGTTTGAGTTCCACCAGCAATGAATTCAACTTGTGAGTTTATATCACCAATAGCTTTTTTAATCTTTTCTTTTGCGGAGATAGTATATTTATCATTTCCATATCCGCTTAATGCTTCTTCATTTGTTTCAATTAATTTTTTAAGTATTAGAGGATGAGCCCCCTTGTTGTAGTCGCATTCAAATGAAATCATTATTTTCTCCTATTATTTTAAATCCAAAATAATTATATATACATTCTTTTGAAATATCAATATTTCAAAATTAAAAACATCAACTATTTCATTGATGTTTCAAAAAATTATATTTTAATATTTTCTCCAACTAAGCCAATATAAGCTCCATCTTTAGCTTCATTTGAATCAGGATGAGCTAAAAGCCATTTGTTGTTAGCCCATAACATTTGTTCTTTATCGCTTAATCTTTTAGATACATTTGTTCCTTTAGGTAGACAAATTAGAACTCTAAATCCGCTTCCATTTACTCCACATGGAGCGTAATGAAGAGTTGTAGAATAAATCTCTACTGGAACACCAGCAGGAACTTTAAAAGCTTTAACTAATTTAGTATCATATTTACCATTTTCTATTTCAAATACTCTTCCTAGTAATAAAATAAAATCTTCATTTGCGATATTGATTTCATTTCCTTTATGATGTTCTAAACAGTTAAGCATTTGATTATGCCCATTACAATATCCTAGTTGAATAGGCATATCTCCATAATAATCTTTTCTAAGAGTGTTAAATGATTCAGTATTTTCTAGTTCCATTAAACTAGGAACGTATATTGTATTATCAGGACAAGGAGTAGTTTTTAAAACATCTAATATATCTAAAAACTTCTCACCAATTACTCTTCCATAATCTTTAAATTCTTTATCATATACAGAATATATTTTCATCTTTATCTCCTACTATTTTATTTCTTTATTAATAATTATTCTTTTAATTATAAAATATACTATTCCTACAACTAAAGATATTAAAGAGATAATAAAGAGTGTCATAAATACATCTTTCCAGTTTCCCATTTTATCAGCTAAAGCACCTATTCCATAGGAACTAATAACACTTCCTATATAGCACATTCCAT
>OCVV011300619.1_pt1 | contig 10994 bp, 9 predicted proteins | sample 1539721 | NCBI WGS metagenome assembly OCVV01 (sample SAMN02144230, study PRJEB22623) | gut metagenome | biome: sheep rumen | host: Ovis aries | place: New Zealand
ATGACTCCCTGATGACTCTCTTAAAACCAGGGCAAAACCCTTGCCCTGTAAGCGTTTTGCGAGTTTTCCAGCATGGTTTGCACACTTCCGGAAGGTTAGATGGCTCGTTTAGAAATAGTTAAATGTGCAAAATAGATCGTGCACGATCTAATTTTTTAACCTAAATTTACTTAATTTAGTGGGTAGTGGGTAGTGGACAGTGGGTAGCACGTGGGTAAACGGTGGCAGACTGAAAGTCCCCGCAGGGGACCAAGAGCTTAGGCGGGGGCAACGCCCCCGATAGCATTCACCCCATTGTTTACGCCCCGCAGGGGCACAAGTTGAAGGTTCTTATGCCCCTACGGGGCTTCGGTTTGTTTGTGCTCTGCTGCCGTGGGCTAGCGCCCACGGCTACCCTCCGCCGCCCCTACGGGGCTATGCTTCCAGCCCCCTCGCGCCCCGCAGACCGCCGAAACCACATCTCCTCAATGTGTTGCACCCAAGACTATCCTTCCACACCTTCACCGGCCTCGACCCACAGGAGAAATATCGCGTCTGGGTGCGCAAAGTGTGCCACTACGACACGTTGGTCTACACCGACTGGAGCCCCACGGTGGGCTTCTCCGTCGAGGGTGCGGGCACCGAGGGGATCCCTCGGCCGACGGCTGGTGGTGGAGTGATGGTCTACTTCAGCTCGATGAAGGGGACCGAGTTGCCGAGCATGTACTGCGGCATCTTGCCGTCCCACTTCTGCACGGCCTCGTAGCTGACCAGCTTGGGGTTGCGCTCGAGGGCGTTGGCCTTGATGCGCATGGCTTCGGCCTCGGCCTCGGCGGCAATCTTGGTCTGCTTGGCTTTCTCCTCGACCTGGATGGTGACGTTCTTGGCCTTCAGGGCCTCCTGCTCGGCTACCTGCTTCTCCTTGATGGCGTTCTCGAACTGGTCGTCGAAGTCGATGTCGACCAGCTGGAACTGGATGTTCATGAAGTAGTTGCTGTCGAGCGTCTGGCGGAGGGTCTGCTCGATGGCGCGGCGCACGGCGTCGCGGTTCTCGACGATCTCGGTGGCGGCGAAGTTACCGAAGGCTTCCTTCATGGCCGAACGGACGAAGGGGACAACGATGCGGTTGTGGTAGTCCATGCCGACGTTGCGGTAGAGGCGGTTGACGTTGGCCCGCACGAGATCGTAGTTGATGGTGTAGTCCACCTCCGAGGTCTGCACGTCGCGCGTGTAGGAGTTCTCGTGTCCGTCGAATTTCTTTTGCTGGATGTTGATCTTCTTGACGCTCTGGATGAAGGGCACCTTCATGTGGAGGCCGTCCTCGATGGTGTTCTCCGAGATGCGCCCGAAGGTGCTGAGGATGCCGCGCTCGGTCGACTTGATGGTGTAGAACGACGAGGACAGCAGGATGATGGCCACGACGAGGACCACGATCCAGGTGGTCAGTTTCTTGGTTTCTCCGAAAAAGTTCATTGTGTTTTGGTGTTTGTGTTATAATTATTGTTTGATTGTTCGATGTTGGTGACTCCCCTCAGTCGCAGAGGATGTAGAGGTCGTCGCGCGGGTTGAGGAAGAGGAGGGGTGTGTGCGAAGGGTGGGCAAGGAGCTGCCGCTCGGGGAGAGGCCGCAGGAGGTCGACGAGGTCGCGGTCGCGGAGATCGGTGGTGCGGGCAATAAGGAGGTCAGGGTGCAGCTGGTCGAGGGCGGCTCGGTCGACGCGGGTTTGGCTGTCGACGGCCGGTGCGGTGTAGCTGATCTCAAGCGGGACGAAGAGTTTGTCGGCGAAGTGCATGTTGTTCTGCCATCGCTGGCGGAGCCCCTCGTCGCGATAGTCGGGGTGGGCGATGGCGATGCGGTAATTGAGGAAGCGGGCCAGATAGGAGGCCCAGACGAGCTTCTCGCGGCCCTCGCGGTGATGGGTGAGGGTGAGGGCTGCGGTGAGAGGCGTAGTGCCGTCCGACATGTCGCCGGCTTTCATGTCTTCACCCACCACCAGGTAGGCCGTCTTGCAGTTGCGGAACTCGCGCAGGAGGGTATGGGGATGGGTGAACGACGAGCGGGGGGCCGTGGGGTCGACCGCAGCGACGGCCAGGATGGCACCGAAGGCGGTGGGGAGCCCCTCGATGGCGGTGTGCCAGTCGCCGGTGAGGCTGGCGTAGGGCACGCCAAGTTTGCGCAGCCACTCGGGGGCGTCGCCCGGAGTGTGCTTCACGTGGAGGGCCATGAGGCCTTTGTGGCGCAGGCACTCGGCGAAGTGGCGCGCCCAGGGGAGCACCCGCGCGGCGCTCTCGGCGCTTTCGACGCAGGCTATGACGTATTGGTCTTTCTTGCTCATCTGATCAAGGTGATGTCGCCTTTGAAGTCGGTCTCGACGCCGTTGACACACCGAATGCGACAGGTGTAGGTGTAGACGCCCGCGAGGGCGGGGGTGTTGTTGAACGTGCCGTCCCAACACTGGGTGGCATCCGAGCTCTCGTAGACACACTGGCCCCATCGGTTAAAGAGGGCAATGTGGAACTCGGTGAGCAGTTCGGCGTTGAAGCAGAGCCGGTCGTTGCGACCGTCGCCATTGGGGGTGAAAGCGTTGGGGATAACAAAGTCCGGCGCGCCGCAGTTGATTTCGGTGCAATGGATGCAGACGCTGGCCGAAAGGGTGCAGCCGTCGGCCGAGGTGGCTTGGACGGTGTAGCAGGCTGTGGTGTCGGAGGGGGTGGCCGTGGGGTGCTGGATGTCGGGCCGGTCGAGGTCGGCGGCAGGGCTCCAGAGGTAGCTGGCGGCGCCGTCGCTGGCGTGGAGGGCGACACTCTCGCCGAGGTAGATCTCGGTGCGGTCGGCCCAGGCCCGGAAACCGTCGAGCGAATGGTCGCGCCGGATGACAGTGGTGTCGACAAGCGGACAGCCGAGGGAGGTGAGCTGGGTGACGTAGGTGCCGGGGCAGAGGCCGTCGATGAGGGTGTCCAGGGCGGGTTCCTCGGGGATGGCGCTCATGTTGTAGTGTATGTTGATCCAACCGGTGCAGCTGTCGTCACAGATGGCGGCAGAGAACTCCTTTTCGTAGTAAGGGCGCGGTGGATTCTGAAGGGTGACCTCACGAGAGTAGGAGCAACCGTAGCCTTCGACGCTGACGAGGTAAGTGATGTCTGGAGCCAGACTGTCGACCGTGAAGAAGGTGCGGCCTCCGGCTTGAGTAAAGGTAGGGGTGCCCACTGGCGGTTGGACCGCGACGACGATGGAGTCGGGATCTATCTCAGGTCCCAGGCGGAAGACAGCGCTGCCGTCGGTCGAGTCGTGGCATGAGATGGCGATGGGTTGCCACTGGTCGACGAGGGTGTAGGTGCGCACGTGGAAGGTGTCGACCTGGGTACACACACCGGCCGAGGTATGAAGAACGTAGGTGCCCGTGGCGCTGACCCAGGGGTTGGCAACGGTGGAGTCGCTGACAGGGTCTCCGCTCCAGGTATAGGTAGCTCCAACCACAGGGGGATTGCCGATCTGTATACTACTGCCGTTACAAGACAACTCGGGGCTATGGGAAAGTTCGATGGAACCAAGCACCTGGACGGTGTGGCGCTGAGTGTCGGCCTCGGAACAACCGCCGGGCTGGTTGGCGATGAGGGTGATGGTGTAGATGCCCGGGGTAGTGTAGGTGTGGCTGGGGTTGCGCTGGGTGGAGGTGGCGCCATCGCCGAAGTCCCAGTGGAAGGAGGATCCTCGGCCGGTGTTGGTAAGATGCAGATCGTATGGAGCACATCCGGCTTCAGGCAGCAGGAACTCGGCCACCGGGAAATCGTCGGTGACATTGAAGCGGAAGAGGGCGTTGTTGCAGTTGGACGACTCGTTGGAACTGCTCCAGGCCCCAGCCGAGGTGGGGAACCCCTGGGTACCGCCACACGAGGCACAGACCGACTGATAGAGCGTGCCCAGACGATCGAAGCGGGAGGTACCTCCATCTACATGATCGGCACCATTGTAACTCGAAGTGTTTTGGTGCAGCTGACCGAAGAAGGTAGCATACTTCAACTGATTGGCGTTGGCGTCAAGGCTAATGATGTAAAAGTCCTGTCCATCGGTGGAGTCGCTGTAAGCATCGGTTGTGACTTCCATCGCATGGGTACCTCCGGAGTACCATGTGGCGATGTACGGGACGAAATCGCGCCCCCAACCGGCTGCATAGACACGGTTGCAGATGTCGGCTGCGAAGGCCGTCGGGGAGAGGTTGATGCGGTTAGGCGTTCCGAAAACGGTACTCCAGCGGCGCACGTCAAGCCCTGGCGCCAAGCGCATGAGAAGCATTCCAGAGTTAGGGATACTATAGCCTGCGTTATAAATAAAGTAAGGACTGGCATAATGGGTCTGGCCGAAAAGGAAGACTTCGTCATGATGGCCGGTACGGACGAAGTATATTTGATCGTATAAATGGTCACCTATAAACGTGGAGGACATGAGGCGATCACCAGCGTAGCTAATCTTGCTAACAAAGCCGTCGGCCGTGCCACCGCCATACGTCGTCTGAAAGGCACCTTCAGTGACTGGAAAATTAGAACTACTGGTGCCTCCACACACCAAAAGGTTATAGGCTGAGTCGACATCAATACTATAGACTGCATCATCGCTGGAACCACCCAGATAGGTACTCCAAAGGAGGTTGCGCAGGTTGTGGTCGATCTTGAGTACCACCCCGTCTTGCCGGCCACCGAGGGTAGGCTGTACACAGCCCTGACTCACTGGAAAATCGGTACTGAATGTCGTACTGCCTATATAGATATTGTTCAGGTTGTCTGTGATAATTTCGCCTCGGGCACCATCACCATAGTTATGGTACAACGAGTCGTTACCCCCCATAACAGTGTTGTAGTTGTCGCTGTAGACGTTACGGTAATTGAGGCCGTCGTTTCCAGAACCGCCCACATAGGTTGACGCTAGCATCTGAGTACCGTCGGTCGAGAGTCGACTGACAAAGATATCACTGCCATTCTGGAAGTTGATAGCGCTGGATAGGTAATTGATAGTATGGCCACCGGCGAAGAATGTTTGGTAGGAACCTGCTGTGACCGGAAAGTTAGACGACCCTGTGGTGCCAAAAATCAATAGCTCGTCGAAGCTGTTAACAAAAAGGCTGTGGGGCATATCACTCGACGAGCCACCAAGATAGGTTGCATAGAGACGGTGCCTACCCGTCGAGTCAAACTTGAAGATACCGATATCACAACTACCACCTCCATAGGAACTCTGGTAGGCTCCCAGCGAGGTCGGATAGCCAATGGCGAAGACCAGGCCCGCCGTATAGACGTTCTTCTGCGAATCGTAGGTGGCGGTGGTACCCCAATTATCGGCCGTGGAGCCCGTATAGGTAGAGAATATCAGCACAGGGTCAATGACGAGGTCGCGGCTCTGATCGTACGAGCCCAACTCCACCCAAGCACGATATCGCCCCTCTTTGGTGCGGCTCACGCGCCATCGACTGCTCACTTCCTGCTCTTCGTTGCCTTGCAACTGGTAGACATACGGCTTCAGCTCCATAATATCCCTTACCGACGTTCGGATACGCAACAGCCCAGCCGAGGTCACCTCGACACCGTCAGTGCCCTCGTATTCAATGATCACCTGCGAGGCTTCGGCTCCTGAGCGGACGATGAAATTGTACTTGAGCGCCTTGTCCGCGCCATAGATCTCGAGGTCAATCCCGGGATAGAGGTCGTCATATCGCACAGCATCGTATTGAGGCACCCGGCTCCGCCAGAAAGCAGGGTTGTCTCCCAGAAAATAGTTGACGAATGTTGACTTAGGGTTAAACCCGCTTGGTTCCACATCATCAGCGGACACAAAGTGCATGCGGTACGCATGATAGGCCGGTACTTTATTGACTGGAGCCGGGTGGGGGAGACTCTCGCGCAGGGCCACCGTGATAGTCCGAGACTCCAAGAACAGGGCTGCATCATGCAGCTGCGCCTCGTAGCGGTAGGGCTGCTCCCATTGTCCACGGTTCTCGACAAATGAGACGGTCGTCCCCACACCCAGTGTGTCACGGTCACGTCGCGCCATCGCGTTGCAACACAGCGCCATCAGTACTATCAAAAAGCCCAATCGTCTCATATTGATAAAAACATTATCGACTGCAAAGATACGGATTTTTTATGATATAGCAAAATAAAACTTATCATTAAACAAAAAAAAGAGAACCATCTTCGGTTCTCTTCTCTTGGTGACTCCTGCAGGATTCAAACCTGCAACCTTCTGATCCGTAGTCAGATGCTCTATTCAGTTGAGCTAAGGAGCCATCTTGTTCTTTCAGTCTTTCTCTCCTTGAAAGCGGGTGCAAAAGTACTAACTTTTTGGATACTGACCAAATTTTTTTTCAAATTATTTTCGATTCATCCCATAACCCGCTGCAAAACAAGAATGTAATCAAACGATTTTTTAGCTCACTATAGGCTCACATCCGTACACTTCGCGGTGTAGAAGGTCCCGAATTTCGGAAAATTCGTCGTCGTCAAGCTCATATTTTGACATTATGATCATCGGAACCGTGCGACCATCGTGATGGTATGAGGGTTGCACATAGGTCTGGGGGTTCTGGAAGAAGCCCATACTGGCGTAAAATTCTACCCGATGGTCGGCCTCCTCGGTGTTGGGGAGTTCCACCTCGAGCACCACCTGTTCGGTCTGTTGCGACAGGAAGTTAAGGAACACAGCCTTGCCGAGGCCCTGGTTGCGAAGCTCCTCATCGATGGCGAAGTGCTCCACATAGACCAGCTCGTCGAAGGTCCAGTAGGTGAGTATGCCGACCGGCTCGTCGCCATTTTCGGCCACTAAGAAATGGAATTTGCCGGCATCACGCTGCCGGAGACTACTGAAGGGCGGGCGTTCCTGTTCGGGGAACGCCTCTTCAAACAGTTCTTGTGCAAAGTGCGAATGATCGCTTTCTGCCAAATTGGTAAATGTTATCATCAATTAATAAAACTAAAGTTATTCATTTCAAATCGGATACCAAGCATGTGCTGCCAGCCCCAGGCTGTATAATCCTCCAGGACGGTGCGCGTCTGATAGCAGGAATAGCCTGCCTTGATGGTACCCACCTCGGGGACATTGTAACCCACCAAAAGGCTGACAAAGACACCATAGCCAATGCCACCCTGGTTGATATAGGTATAGTCGCCGACCCCATAGTCGGGGGAGCGGCCGCCCCACACGTCAAGAATCGACCACGCCCCGCCACCGATCTCCATCAAGTTGTCCTGCACCTTGGTGTTGATCAACGAAGCACCGAGGTCGAGTTCCAAGTCGAGCACGTCGTTGAGGGCCACCGAACGCGTGAGGGCTACATCAATGCTGATGCGGTCTTCCTTGCCCAGCATCCCGCATCGGATGTAGGGGTCGCTGCCCAGCACCCCGGTTCCGTTGTTACTGCTGAGGTTGAAGGCACCGATGGCATTGAGGCGAGCCATGTCAAAACGCAGCAACCAGCCGAAGCCCGAGCGGTAGACATAGTGCAACCCCAGGCCGATCTGGTAGCTTATACGGTAATACATGTCGGGATATTCCACCACTTGTAGCTGACTGTAACTGCTGATGGCCGAGGGTGATATCAGTCCTTGGTTGACCAACGACGTCCAAATCTGTTCGCCATAGGTGTTGCTGTGCAGCACCCGATAGATGGTATTGGCATTCTCTTCGCGGCCCGAATAGAAGTTGGCCGTCACACGGTCGGCCCAAAAGCCGCCCGCATTGGCAAAGACCGACAGCCCGGGACTCGGAGGCTTGTCGTCGGAACCCGGTTCCGCCGTTGCCGTCTGGGCCAGCATCAGCATGGCCACCACCATCATTGCATGCCTCACAGCTCCACTCCTTTCTCCTTTACGATGGTCGACAGCAGGTCTTTGGCGCGCGAAAGACGCACCTTGACGGTACCGATCGGGATGTGCAACCGCTCGGCAATCTCCTCATAACTAAGGTCTTCATAGTAGCGCAGACGGATCATCTGGCGGTAGGGCTCCTTCAGCTGGTCGACGACCTGCTTCAGCGTCTCGTCGCGCTGCATGCGGATCATCGCCTCCTCCGGATTGGGCTGGTTGGAGGGAATCTGATACTCGATAAACTCGCCGTCGGGCGTATGCTCGGTAGCGCTCAAGGGAATGGTCTCCAGCCGGTTGCGACGCAGGTGGTCGATGTAGGTATGCACCCCGATCGAGTAGAGCCATGCGCTGAAGGTCGAGGTCGGAGCGTAGCGGTGCAGCTGCAGGAAAGCCTTGCCGAAGGTCTCGATGGTGAGATCCGACGCGGTGGTTGTATTGCGGGTCATACGGAGCAAAAGCAGATACAGCGGCTCGCGATAGGCCGCCATCAGGTCGGCATAGGCCTTGCGGCTGCCGCGGTCGCGCGCATCACACACCAACTGGTAGTCGTGTTGCAGGCGCTCTGTTTTTGCTGTTGTTTCCACTATTTTTTAAACTTTCTGTTGTTAGGTAACGGCAAAAGTATTAATATAGTATTTGCAATGATAAAATAAATTTCGAACAACGGGGCGGCAAAGTGGATGTATCCACCCTCGAAACGCTTGGTAAGCCTTGAGAAACAGACGATTTGCCACGCCCACTTCAGCACGGCAGCCGCCGCCACCGCCACCCATGGCAGAGTGCCGCGGAGCAAGAGCAGGACAGCTGCGGCATAGAAAACCACGTTCGTCCACGCCGGCAGACTCTCGCGAAGGCGCCCCCAGAAGCTGTGACGGTTGCGGGTGGCCACACGGTGGCGCCGCTCGTCGTGCCACTGATAGAACCGTTTGCGCGGCTCGGCCGTCAGGCAGGCGTCGCTGTCGATGCAGACGGCCGTGTTCTTTCGCGTAGCGTTCTGGTAGACAAACAGATCATCCGACCCGTCGGCCACATCGTAGTGGCTGATGAAGGCCCCCTGGCTGAAGAAGAACGAGCGACGGTAGCTCAGGTTGCGCCCCGAGCCGGTGTAGGGGTGTCCCAGCAGGGCACTACCCAGATACTGAGCGCCGTAGGCCAGGCTGTCGTACTGCTGCAGCATGCCCAGCAGGGTCTTGGTGCGCTTCACGCCGCAGTAGCCCAGCACCACCTGGGTGCCCTGCTCGCGGTAGCCGCGCACCATTCCTTTGAGCCACAACAGGTTCTTGGGGGTGCAGTCCGGGTCGGCCAGCATCAGGATGTCGTTCTTGGCGCTCTTGATGCCGATGGAGAGGGGGTATTTCTTGCCCTGGAAGAGGTTGACATCCTCCTTGAAGGGCACCACCTTCAGGTGGGGGTAATAGTCCTTCAACAGCTTGAGGACGAACTCCGTATCGTCGGTCGACAGGTAGTTGACCACCACCACCTCGAAGTCGGGGTAGTCCTGCTCGAGCAGGTAGACCAGATTCTCCTTGAGCCAGGCGGCGTCGTTGCGGGCCGTGAGCACCACACTGACCGGCGGCAGGTCGCCCTGCGGCGCCTGCCCCTCCTTCTTCAGGCCCCAGCGGCCCACACGGAAGTGGTACAGTCCGTAGTAGAGACACAAATATATCATCGCCGCCAGCATCACAGCCGCCAGCGCAACAGCGTAGCTATCAGTGAGAAAATGACTGAAATCGAACATTTTTACACAATATTTTCAGGCTACAAAAATACACAATAAACCCCGCATGGCAACGCCTGCGGGGCCTTAGATTTCAACAAGCTTTCAACAGCGCTACTGCCGTGTGCGGTGCTGGAAGAAGAGTATGAGGCCGGCGGTGAGCAGCGCCAGGGCGCCCAGGATGATCCAGAAGGCCGTGTGGATCATCGGGAACGGGAAGTCGACATTCATGCCGAAGAAGCCCGTCACCACCGTCAGCGGCAGCATGATGGTGGAGAAGTAGGTCAGCACCCGCATGATCTCGTTGGTGCGGTTGGTCAGCAACGAGTCGAAGGTGTGCGACAGGCCCTCGATCAACTCGCCGTAGTCCTCGATCGAGTCGTACATCTTCTGGTACTGGTCGAGGATGTTGCCCCAGTAGTCGTCCATCTCCACCACCTCGGGATCCACAAACCCCTTGACGCCACCGCTTTCGAACAGGTGCAGCACGCGCAGCTGGGCGCGGAAGGTGGTGTTGAGCAGGATGATGTTGCGCCGCGTGACCGAGATCTGTTCGATGATCGAACGGGCGCGACGGTTGAAGATGTCGTAGTTGATCAAGTCCACATCGGCACCGATGCGCTGCACCAAGGTGTTGGTTTCCAGCATCAGGCGGTTCAGGATGTGGTAGAGCAGCTGGTCGCTGCTGGCCATCATCTCCTGCGTCTCCTCGTCGCCCTCGGCCAGATCTTCGCCCATGTCGTCGAAGAGTTTTTTGACCACCCAGTGGGCTTTGCCGACGGTGATGATGAAGTCGCGCCCCCAGAAGAGCTTGACCTCGCGGATACGAACCGTCTTGTTGTCGCGCTCGAAATAGGGGAAATGAAGGATGAGGAAGTAGTAGTCGTCATACTCGTCCAGCTTGGGGCGCTGGGTGGTGCCGCGGCAGTCTTCGATGTCGAGGGGGTGGAAGTGATAGTCGTCGAGCAACAAGGCGTAGTCTTTTTCGCTGGGGTTGGTGATATCGAGCCACTGCAGCGACTGGTACTGTATTTTTTCTATCATCTAGGCACCTCCTTTCTGGGTTCTAAAGACTGTTTTTCAGCGGTCTACATTCGAGTATTATTGTTTGGTTGACGCTGCAAAAATACAAAAACTTCTCGAATTGTGCAAATATATTTTACATCGTTTTGCCACACGCACCCCTCCGTGCGAGGATCTTAACGGCGAATTACTCGAATTACTCGAAGCTACGCAGACCTTTTTAACGGCGAATTACTCGAAGAACTCGAAGCTACGCAGGTCTTTTTTACGGCGAATTACTCGAATGGTCTGCGCAAGCATTCGAGTAATTCGCAAAACAAGAAGATCTAATAGCGACCTGCGTAGCTTCGTTAAATTCGAGTAATTCGCCGTTAACAAAAAAAGACCCATGTGCTACCCACTGTCCACTACCCACTACCCAC
>OCVV011261875.1_pt1 | contig 10992 bp, 8 predicted proteins | sample 1539721 | NCBI WGS metagenome assembly OCVV01 (sample SAMN02144230, study PRJEB22623) | gut metagenome | biome: sheep rumen | host: Ovis aries | place: New Zealand
CCGCTCTACCTCGCGGTGGATGGCAAGCTCGCCGGCGTCATAGGCGTCGAAGACCCGCTCAAGGAGGGCGTGGCTACTGCAGTCGATGACCTGCGCGCTTTGGGCTTCGATCGCATAGTCATGCTGACGGGCGACAACGAGCGCACGGCAGCGCGCGTTGCGGCGATTTCTGGACTGAACGAGTTTCGCGCGAACCAGCTTCCCGAAGACAAGCATGCTTTCATCGAGGAGCTCAAGGCGCAGGGTCGCAAGGTCATCATGGTCGGCGACGGCGTTAACGACGCTCCGGCGCTCGCGCTCGCAGATGTGGGCATTGCTATGGGGCAGGGTACCGCCGTGGCCAAGGAAGTGGCCGACATCACGCTCTCGGCAGGCGACCTTTCCTCGATCGTTGATCTCTGCAAGCTCTCCCGCCAGCTCTCGGCGCGGATGGATCGTAGCTTCGTCCAGGTCATGGGCTTGAATTCCGCTTTCATGGCAGCTGGCATCGCGGGGCTTGTGACGCCTCAGACATCGAGCTTGCTGCATAACGCCACGACTGTCGCGCTGAGCCTTTCGGCGGCGCGGGAATATAAATTGTAGTTTTGGCGTAGACGTTCGATAAGCGTTACAATACACGAGTTTCTAATCACACATGCATGTGCGACTCGGACCGCTAGTGGCCACTCGAAAAAGGCTGCGGACCCCGGGGTTGACCACGTGCAGAGGACTAACGAATGGAGAGAAGAATGACGAAAGTCAGCATTCAGACGCTGCTCGACGCAGGCGCACACTTCGGTCATCAGACCCGCCGCTGGAACCCCAAGATGAAGCCGTATATCTTCGGCAACCGCGGTGACATCTACATCCTCGACCTCAAGCAGACCCTCATCGGCATGGACCAGGCCTATACGTTCGTGAGCGAGCTCGCCAAGAACGGTGGCACCATCCTGTTCGTCGGCACCAAGAAGCAGGCTCAGGAAGCCGTCGCCGACGCTGCCAACAAGTGCGGCATGCCCTACGTCAACGCCCGTTGGCTCGGTGGCATGATGACCAACTTCGTCACCATCCGCACGCGCGTCAACCGCATGGAAGAGCTCGAGGCCATGCAGGCCGACGGCCGCATGGAGCTGCTGCCCAAGAAGGAGCAGATCCTGCTGGGCAAGGAGCTTGCCAAGCTGCAGGTCAACCTCAACGGCATCCGCAACATGCGCCGCACCCCCGATGCGATCTTCGTCATCGACACCAACCGCGAAGAGATCGCCATCAAGGAGGCCAAGCGCCTCGGCATCCCGGTAGTCGGCACGCTCGACACCAACTGCGATCCTGACGACGTCGAGTACGGCATCCCGGCCAACGACGACGCCATCCGCTCGGTCCGCCTGCTCGCCGACTTCGTCGCCGACGCGGTCCTGGCTGGCACCGGCGTTCCCGTGACGGCTGACGAGATGGCCGGCGAGGCTGTCGAGGAAGCTGCCGAAGAGGCCGTCGAGGCCCCGGCTGCCGAATAGTTCGATTCCGCACGTCTTATCTGATAGAGAGGAACCAACATGGCTATTACTGCTGCTCAGGTTAAAGAACTCCGCGAGATGACCGGCGCGGGCATGATGGAATGCAAGAAGGCCCTGACCGAGGCTGACGCCGATATGGACAAGGCCGTCGACCTGCTGCGCGAGTGGGGCGTTGCCAAGGTTGCCAAGAAGGCCGGCCGTGCCACCAACGAGGGCACGATCATGGCTGTCGTTTCCGACGATGCCAAGTCTGCCGCCGTCATCGAGCTCAACTGCGAGACCGACTTCGTCGGCATGAACGAGAAGTTCAAGGGCTATGCCGAGAAGATCGCCAAGATCGAGCTCGACAAGAAGTACGCCGACGCTGAGGCCCTGAAGGCCGACGCCGACGTCGCCGAGCTGATCACCGACTGCGTCCATGTCATGGGCGAGAACACGCAGCTCTCTCGCGCGGTTGCCGTCGAGGGCGACGCTGTGTGCGCTTACATCCACATGGGTGGCAAGATTGGCGTTGTCGTGAAGTTCGACGCCGAGGGCATCGACCCGACCTCCGACGCGTTCGTGACCTATGGTCGCGACGTCGCGATGCAGGTTGCCGCCATGTCGCCGGTTGCCGCCAACCGCGACTGCGTGCCTGCTGAGGTTGTCGCCAAGGAGATGGAGATCTACAAGGCTCAGGCCGCTGCTTCCGGCAAGCCCGAGAACATCCAGGAAAAGATCGCCACGGGCCGCCTCGAGAAGTTCTACGCTGAGAACTGCCTCACCGAGCAGGCCTTCGTCAAGGACGGCGATCTCACCATCCAGACCTACACCGACAAGGTCGCCAAGGAGCTCGGCGGCTCCATCAAGGTCGTCGACTTCGTCCGTTACGCTCTGGGCGAATAATCGGGTACCTTTCCAAGCGCTGAGAAGGCGGCTCTTCGGAGCCGCCTTTTTGTATGTCGGGCACTTGCGTCTGCTAACGGGTTAGAACCTATGCGCTTGCGGTTGCCATTCACTCTCAGGCGTCCTGCCGTCATCCACAGCCCGTCCGTCGGACTGATATCGATACGTTTGCATTTCTGCGTCTATCCGCGGGGTGGGTATTAGCGCACCCGCGTTTTCCCGTCCGTCCGACAGGTGGACATCGGTGTGCTGGCGTTCCTCCCGCCCACCCGCCGGATGGATATTAAGCGCCCGCGTTCCAAAACCCATCCGCAGGTGTGATATCGGTACGGAAGGGAAGGGGTTGTGACGCGATGCGGCCTCTACGGACGGCTGCTTGCATCGATAAGTCGCCCACGTGTGGCATAACAGTGCTCAAGGGCTTCAGAATCCATCCGCAGACACGATATCGGAGCAACGTATTTCTCACCCGTCCGACGGATGGATATCAGCATACTTGCGCCTTCGCCCGTCTGCCGGCCGAGTGTCAGCACACTTGCATTCCCCCAACCATTTGCTGGGCGGGTAATTGCAGAGCCAGGGTTTTCAGCCCGTCCGTAGAGTCCGCGTCAGCGCCAGGGTGGTCTCATGCAATTTCAGCCTCGCGAATGGATTGGCTTCATGATGCCTGGACATGCAAGTCGCTTCGCGAGCGTCGGTGTGCAAAGGTGTTTCCACGGGGGCTATTCGATGGCGGGGTCATCTTTGAGCCCCGTCCTGATTTGCGGTTATCAAACGCGATGAGAAATCGTCGAGAACGATTTTCGAATCGGCGTGCAACTCACATCGCATATCACCGTGGGGCATGCAGGTTTTTCTCGGGTTTGCGTGCGAAGAGGGGAAGAACCGCCTAGGGTTGCATTTGAGAACCGCCCAAGCCTAGCATCGGGTCATGGATACGCATGAAAACCCCAGCATAGTCGTTGCCGACGAGTCGGCTCTCTACCTTCACCTTCATTCCGATGGGGCGCTGCACCATGGCGCGGTGCCAACGCGGGATGACCCGTTGCTCGAAAGTGCGGTGTATCCGCCCGTATCCTCGACCTTCAACCCCCACAACCCTCTCTATGGCGGCACGCCCGTCTCGCTCTTAGTCGGTGGGGAAGATGCCCGTCGCCGCACGAAGCTCATCTTCTGCCGATCGCTTTCCGAGAATGTTCCACCTGGGTCGTTCCTCGAGTTGCGCGATAAGCTTTACGTGATTTCACCCGAGCTCGTTTACGCCCGCATGGGCAACCGCAAAAGCGAGTTCCAGCTTGCCGAAATCGGGATGAACCTGTGCGGTCGCTATTACCTTACGTGCGGTGTAAACGATATCGAAGACCGTTCGTCGTTTTTGACCACGCCCGAAGACCTGAGATCCTACCTTTGCGAAGTGCCTGCTATCCGAGGCGCGCAAAAAGCTCTATCCGCATTGCGTTGGGTCGTTCCAAACTCCGGTTCGCCCGAGGAGACGAAGATGAAGCTGCAATACTGCACGCCGCTTTGGGCTGGTGGTTTCGGGTTGCCGTTCACGCATATGAATTTCGACGTGAAAGCAGGGCGGTTAGCGAGCCTGATGAGTCAAAGCAAGTATTGCGTCGACCTTGCCAATCCGCTTATAAAGGCCGGCATGGAGTACGATGGCGAGGATTCCCATGAAGACGCATCGAAAGACAAGCGCAGAATCAACGAGCTGAAAGTCCTTGGATGGAATTTGTTTCCCATTGACAAGTCGATTCTGTACAACCCCGATGCAACGTACCAATCCGGGTTTCAGCTTCGCAAGTATTTCCAGATGCGCGGCAAGCTTCCCAAAGACTGGGAACGCCGTTACGTTCTGTTGCGCGATGCCCTCAATCTGCCGATCTAGGTTTGCGTGCTTGCGGAAGGCAATTCGAGCCTTGCATGCTCGTTCGTCCGCAGGATGGATAACGGCGCTTCCTTGAGCTTATGTGCCAATATGCCTTTCACGGACGGTCTTGGGGCGGTAGTTGCGCTAATAGGGCATCCACGGGCGGCATATCAGCGCAATGAGTCATCCGCCAAGGCTGTATTGGTGCGCGGACCGTCATTCCCTGTGAAGAAATCAGGCCGGCGGATGGAATTCTTATCGCAATGTGCCAATACCAAACCGCCGGACGGGCGGTAGGGGCCAGCGGCAAAGGAAGGCCAATCCGCCGGACGGGTGGCGGGCAGGAATACGCACGTATTGACGGGTGCAGCGTTGCCGGGTATCGGCTGCTAGAACATCATGAACAGTTTTGCGAGCGCGAAGCCGATCAGGCCACAGCAGGGGAAGGTCAGCACCCAAGCCATGACCATGTCCTTGGCAATCGACCAGTTGACGCGCTTGACGCTCTTCGATGCGCCGACGCCCATGATCGCCGACGTCGAGCAGTGCGACGTCGAAACCGGCATGCCCGTGATCGACGAGACGAACAGCGTGACCACCGTGGTCACCGAAGCCGCGACGCCCTGGTACTTCTCGAGTTTGACCATATCCATCGCAACGGACTTGATGATGCGCTTGCCTCCCAAGAACGTGCCAAGCGAAATCGCGAGCGAGCAGGTGATCATGAGCCAAAGCGGGAAGCCGGCCTGGTCAGCCGACTCCATGCCGAACGACAGTGCGATGCCCAGGATGGCGATGGACATGAACTTCTGGCCGTCTTGCGCGCCGTGCAAGAACGAGAGCAGCGCAGCGCAGACGTCCTGCATGGCGACGAAGACCTTTCGAGACGAACGACGGTTGATCCTCTCGAAAAGCTTCTCGATGACGCGTACCATAATCCATCCGAGCACGAAGCCTGCGAGCAGCGAGAACGCCATGCCGTAGATGACCTTCATCCACTCGCCGATGATCACGCCGCCAAACCCGTTCATGGCGATGGCGCCGCCGGTGATGCCGGCGATCAGCGAGTGCGACTTCGATGCGGGAATGCCGCGCCACCAGCAGAAGATGCCCCAGATAATGGCGCCAATCATAGCGGCCATGAGCGCCATGAGCGCTTGGTGGGTGTCTCCTGAGAAATCGACCATGTTGAACATCGTGTGCGCGACGGCTGTTGATATGTAGGTCATGCCAACGAGTCCGACGAAGTTGAATATCGCCGCAAGCCACAATGCTTGGCCTGGAGTCAGGCATCTTGTCGATACGGCGGTTGCAATTGCGTTAGGCGCATCGGTTGCCCCCGAGATGACGGTGACCACGATAACGAGCACAATGATGACGGCAAGAGAGGGATAAGAGGAAACCTGGGCAAGAATGCCGAGCAATGAGAGATCCATTGTTCTCCTATGTGTGTGCGGTTCAACAAAACAGCACAGCTCATTCTAGCGCAAATACGACCTCAAGATGCCTCATATCGGATGATTCTGTGGCACATTCTGTGAGCTTGCGCATGCGGTGCTATAGTTGTGCAACAACATTTCCAACAAGGAGGTTCTCATGACCAGGGTTTACAACTTTTCCGCAGGTCCGGCGGTTTTGCCGGAGCCGGTGCTGCAACAGGCAGCTGCTGAGATGCTCGACTACCAGGGCACGGGCATGTCCGTCATGGAGATGAGCCACCGCTCCAAGCCGTTCCAGAACATCATCGACACTGCCGAGGCCGATTTGCGCGAGCTTATGGGCATCCCCGAGAACTACAAGGTGCTGTTCGTCCAGGGTGGTGCGACCACGCAGTTCGCGGCAATCCCGATGAACCTCATGAAGAATGGCGTTGCCGATTACATCGTTTCGGGCTCGTGGTCCAAGAAGGCTTGGAAGGAAGCCAAGATGTACGGCACCGCCAATTGCCTTGCTTCCAGCGAGGACGAGACGTTCAGCTACGTGCCCGACGTCGATGCGATCAAGGTTTCCGAGAACGCCGACTACCTCTACATTTGCCAGAACGAGACGATTTACGGCACCGTGTACCACAAGCTGCCCGAGACGGGCGACGTGCCACTGGTCGCGGACGTGTCGTCGTGCTTCCTGTCCGAGCCCATCGACGTCGCTAAGTACGGCGTCATCTACGGCGGCGTCCAGAAGAACGTCGGCCCGGCCGGCCTGGCTATCGTTATCGTGCGCGAAGACCTCATCCGCGAGGACGTGCTCGAGTACACCCCGACGCTGCTGCGCTGGAAGACCATGGCAGACGCCGGTAGCCTCTACAACACGCCCGCTTGCTACACCATCTACATCTGCGGCCTCGTGTTCAAGTGGCTCAAGGAGCAGGGCGGCCTCGAGGGCATCGGCCAGAAGAACCGCGAGAAGGCTGCACTGCTTTACGACTTCCTCGATCAGTCGAAGCTGTTCAAGGGCACGGCCCGCAAGGAAGACCGCTCGATCATGAACGTGCCGTTCATCACCGGCGACGCCGACCTCGATGCCAAGTTCATCGCCGAGGCGGCCGACCACAACATCGCCAACATCAAGGGTCACCGCTCGGTCGGCGGTATGCGCGCCAGCATCTACAACGCCATGCCCCGCGAGGGCGTCGAGGCCTTGGTCGCCTTCATGGACCAGTTCGAGAAGGCCAACGCTTAACTAATAGTTTCCGCTCTATGAGGCAGGGGGTTAGTCCCTCTGTCTCATTTTTGACAGAATGAGACAAGGGGTCAGGCCCCCTGTCTCATAGCTAAGGAATGTATGATCGACATTAGCACCCTAAACGATCAGCAGCGCGAAGCGGTCCTTTGTACGGAAGGGCCGCTTCTCGTACTCGCAGGAGCCGGGTCGGGCAAGACCCGTGTGCTGACGTACCGCATAGCCCATATCCTCGAGACCACCGACACGGCGCCATGGGAGATCTTGGCGATCACGTTCACGAACAAGGCCGCTGCCGAAATGCGCGAGCGCTTGGGCGCGCTCGTCGGGCCTCGCACACGCGGCATGTGGGTCTCGACGTTCCACAGCATGTGCGTGCGCATCCTGCGCGCCGATGCCGAGCTGCTTGGGTTCTCGAAGAACTTCACCATCTACGACGACGCCGACAGCAAGCGCCTCGTGAAGGACATCATGTCCGAACTCGACATCGACCCCAAGCGCTTTCCCCTGAACGCCATCCGGAATCGCATCTCGACTGCCAAAAACGAGCTCCAAGGCCCCGATGTGTTTGCCGATGCAACCGTCGACCCGGTCGGGAAGGTCACCGCGCGCGTCTACAAGCGACTGCAGGAGCGCTTGCGCGCGGCCAACGCATTCGATTTCGACGATTTGCTGCTCTACGCGTATTACCTGCTGAAATACCATCCCGAGGTGCTCGATGCCTACCAGAGGCGTTTCCGCTACATCCTCGTCGACGAGTATCAGGACACCAACCATGCGCAGTACGAGATCTGCCGATTGCTCGCACAGGCGCATCGCAACATCATGGTCGTCGGCGATGACGACCAGTCGATTTACTCGTGGCGCGGCGCGGATATCCGCAACATCCTCGAGTTCGAGAACGATTATCCCGAATGCACGACCGTCAAGCTCGAGCAGAACTACCGCAGCGTCGGCAACATCCTGTCTGCGGCGAACGCCGTGATCGCGAACAACATGACGCGCAAGCCGAAGCGCCTCATGACCAACGCCGAAGACGGCGACAAGATTCAGGTGTTCATGGCAGCTGACGAGCGCGACGAGGGGCGTTGGATCGCCGGTCAGATCGAAAAGCGCCACGATGCCGGCCTGAGCTACGAGCAGATCGCCGTGTTCTACCGCACTAACGCGCAGAGCCGCATGCTCGAGGACATGTTCTTGCGGGCAGGCGTGCCCTACCGCATCGTGGGTGGCACGCGCTTCTTCGAGCGCCAAGAGATTTCCGACGTGATGGCCTACCTCACGTTGGCGGTTAACCCCGCCGACGACATGGCCGCCCAGCGCGTGATCAACGTGCCGCGCCGCGGGGTGGGGCGCACGACCATCGAGCGCATTTCCGAGATCGCCCGCGAAAACGATACGACGTTCATGAACGCTGCCGAGCTCGCGATCGTCGACGAAGAGCTCAGGCCCGCGTCGCGCCGTGCTGTCGCCGAATTCGTCAAGATTGTGAAAGAGGCGGCCGATTACTCGGGCGACCTGCGCAAGGTCGTCGAGATGATCGTTGACCGCGCCGGCCTGATCGACGCCCTGCAGAACGAGGGCACCGACGAGGCGCGCGGGCGCATCGAGAACATCAAGGAGTTCCTCGGCGTCGTCGACGAGTTCGTCGAGACGCACGAAGACGACGATGCGCTGTTCGAAGCGCCGACTGCGACACAGGCCGAAACCGAGGACGGCGAAGAGCCGGCCCGCGTGCTGCGTGGAGACTCGCTTGCCGACTTTATCGAGTGGGTGCGTTTGCGCACCGACCTCGACGCAGCTTCGGACGACGGCCATGCGGTCACGCTCATGACGGTCCACTCGTCGAAGGGCCTCGAGTTCGACTGCGTGTTCGTAGCCGGCATGGAAGAGTCGCTGTTCCCACATATGAACTCGATCGCCGATGCTGGTGCCGTCGAGGAGGAGCGTCGTTTGGCTTACGTCGCCATCACGCGTGCCCGCAAGCACCTGTACCTGACGTGCGCATCCCAGCGTCAGCTGTTCGGTTCCACCCATGTCAACCCGGTCTCACGCTTCTTGCAGGAAATACCTTCCGAGTTGCGTCAGACGACCGGCGTCGGTTCGGCGGGTTTCTCGGGCACGGGTTGGGAAAAACGCGGCAGCCGCCGTGGCATCTCGGGCTCGGGCACCGAAGCGGGCGAGGGCCGCGTATTCGGCCGCTCGAGCGCATACGGGTCGGGCGAGCGCGCCCGCAACGCGCGTACCGGCTTGTCTGCCGCCGCGCAGAAGAAATCGGGCGCTAGCGCAACGTTCGCGAAGGGCGACAACGTCGACCACAAGACCTTCGGCCGCGGCGTCGTGACGAAGGTTGACGGCGACACGCTATATATCAAGTTCGCGAAGACGGGCCAGACTAAGAAACTGCTCAAGGACTACGCTCCGATTGTTAAGATAAACCAGTAGTGGAAATACAGGTGCTGCGGTCCGGATGCCGCCGCGGGGAGGGTTAAGCGAGGTAAGAGAAAAATCGTCGAAAGACCTTGGCTTGAGCGATTTTTCCGTCGAGTGAACCCTCCCCGCGGCGGCATCCGGACCGCAGCACCGGACAAGTGAGGCAAACATGACTTCTCCCATCATCGTAGTGGGCCACAAGAATCCCGACAACGACGCGATCAGCGCCGCCATCGGCTATGCGTGGCTCAAAAACGAGCTTGCGAAGCGTGATGCGAAGGAGGGCGAGGAGCCGCAGGTTTACGTTCCCGCGCGCCTCGGCCCGCTTCCGCGCGAGACGACCGGCGTGCTTGACAAGTGGGGCATCGAGGCGCCCATGGTTATCAACAACCTGTTTGCACGCGTGTCCGATGTTATGACGTACGATCCGCTGTCGGTGCCTTCCGATGCCAAGATCATCGAAGCCGGGCGTATCATGCGCAAGCACAACGTGCAGGCGCTGGTCGTCACCAACGAGGACGGCACGTACAAGGGCCTTATCTCGACGCGCATGATCGCCAACCGCTACATCTCGGCCACCGATGTGCTCGAGACCGAAGGCGCGAGCCAAATGGCCGTCGCCGCCGACCTGATCGCGTCGCTCGACCAGACGGTCGACACGGTGATGGAGCAGCAGATCCTCACGCTCGAAGCTGACGACAAGCTCGACGAGGCCGTCGCCGACATCATGGCGCGTCCGTTCCGCGAGGCGGTCGTGCTCGACGAGGCCAACATGCCCATCGGCATCGTCACTCGTTCGGACATCACGGTGCACCCGCACCGCAAGGTCATTCTCGTCGACCACAACGAGATCAGCCAGGCGGCCGCCGGCATAGAGGATGCCGAGGTCATCGAGATCATCGACCACCATCGCATCGCCGACGTCTCGACCGTCTACCCGATCAAGTTCATGAACATGCCGGTGGGCTCGTCTGCGACCATCGTGACGCTCGAATGCCAACGCTACGGCATCGAGCCGCCCGCGCCCATCGCGGCCGTGTTGCTGTCCGCCGTCATGACCGATACCGTCGTGCTCAAATCGCCGACCGCCACGTCTACCGACGAGCGCGTCGTCGAATACTTGGCCGGCATCTTGGGCGTCGACCCGCTCGAGTTCGGCATGGAGGTGTTCTCGTTCCGCGGGGGCGATGACGACATGCCCATCGACAAGCTGGTCAGCGCCGACTCGAAGGAATTCGAGCTGGGCGAGGGCACGGTGCTCATCGCGCAGCACGAGACCACGAACCTCGATTCGTGCATGCAGCGTGAGGGCGAGATGCGCGAGTACATGCGCGGCCTGATCGAGAGCCGCGGCTACATCTGCGTGCTGCTCATGGTCACCGACATCATCGCCGAGGGCAGCCAGTTCCTCTGCGAGGGCAACCGCCGCATCGTCAACCGCGCTTTCGACATCGAATGCACGGGCGAGGGCGGCACCTGGATGCCGGGCATCCTTTCTCGCAAGAAGCAGGTGGCCGCCCGCATCCTCGAGGCGTAACACAGCCAAACAACCAAACGGGGACAGTCCCCGTTTGGTTGCAACCATTTGGGGACAGTCCCCGTTTGGTTGCAAATTCATAGTCAGGAGGCGCA
>OCVV012838277.1_pt1 | contig 10991 bp, 5 predicted proteins | sample 1539721 | NCBI WGS metagenome assembly OCVV01 (sample SAMN02144230, study PRJEB22623) | gut metagenome | biome: sheep rumen | host: Ovis aries | place: New Zealand
TGATTTATAGTCTTATAATCAGTAGTCGGAAAATCTTATAAGTCAATTTAATCTATTGTTGATTTCGTGTATAATCAGGTGTTTGGATGTACAGTGCTCGTTAGTGTCCGCACACAGTGTTTTTCGTTTGCTTTTTTCATGATTTTCTTTGTTTGTTTCAGAATTTTTTCTTAACTTTGCAACAGACTCAGATAGTCCATCAGGGCAAGAGGGTCATCTTTCTTATTGGTAAAAGGACGTTACAAACGTTATCTTCTACGTGTAGATCTCGCAAATCTAAACATATACAAGAAGATGCGCAACCGGAGCGTCCACATTGGGTGTATTGTATCCAGTTACTTCCTTTGCATTTACATTGCAATGGAATTTCTGTCATATTCAATATCACACGACGTGGGCTATCTCGAGTTGCTTATCCTTGTATATGGGCAATGCGAGAGCCTACACGTGGGATAAGCGAGAAACAGAGCACCCACGTCTTTTTCATTTCTTAAATTTATTATTAACCGCTGACTCCGGGGTGTTTGTCGGCATAAAAACATTATGCGCATGAAACTGCAATATTTCATAATTCTTCTCATGAGTGTGAACGGATTACAGTCATTTTCCATGCCAAATAAAGGTGATTGCAATGTTGATGGCAGTATTACCATGGCTGATGCAAACATGGTGGTGAACTATTTCCTGTCCACGAATAAGTCTTCCACTAAGGGGTTCAATTTCAGGAACGCCAATATGAACGGCGATGATGACATAACCATGGCGGATGCAAACCAGATAGTGAGTATGTACTTGAATAGTAAGTGATTAATAAATAAAAAGCTCCCGTTTGAACACTGTTTGAACGGGAGCTTTTTTTTGTTGGAATTATGTTCAGTTACGGCAAATGATGCAAAAACAAAAGTTTTTGCAAAGAAAACGGACTATTTGCATTTTGTATATAGCAAGAAATTAAGTAACTTTGTTTCGGTTTTTATAAAGCCTTAGAATATATCTATAATCTGAAGAAAAATTGAAGAAGACTCTATTAACATTAACAATGTTTGTTGTAGCCCTGTTCGGTAGGGCACAAGGATTCCGCAATCCTGTACTCCCCGGTTTCCATGCAGACCCTTCGGTCTGTCGTTCCGGTGACGACTTCTATCTTGTGAACAGCACGTTCCAGTATTTCCCCGGAGTGCCGGTATTCCACAGCAAAGACCTGATACACTGGGAGCAGGTGGGTGCCTGCCTTACGCGTGAGTCGCAGGTGAGGATAGAAGGCATGGATGAACAGACGGGCATCTATGCCCCTACGATACGTTATCATGAGGGACGTTTCTATATGGTTACGACGGTGTTTCCGTCGCGAAGGCATTTCTATGTCTATACCGACGACCCTGCCGGTGAATGGTCAGACCCGATATACATAGACTTTGCCATCGGCAGTTGCGACCCTACGCTGTTTTTCGATGACGGCAAATGCTACTTCCTGTGGAAGGAGGGTGAAATAAAAATCTGTGAGATAGATGTGAAGACAGGCAGGAAACTCGGTGACATACATCTTCTGGGAACAGGTCTCGGAGGCCGATACCCTGAAGGGCCGCATATATACAAGAAGGACGGATATTACTATCTGTTGCTGGCAGAAGGCGGTACAGAGCACGGCCATCATGTAAACATCCTTCGCAGCAGGAATCTGCTCGGTCCATACGAGTCTAACGAAGCAAATCCCATTCTCTCGCATTTCAATATGAAGATGCAGAACAGTCAGATACAGGGACTTGGTCATGCAGACCTCGTGCAGGCCCCTGACGGCTCATGGTGGATGATATGCTTAGGCTATCGCACCCATGGCTACCTGCAGCATGTCATGGGACGCGAGACATTCCTTGCTCCCGTGACGTGGGAGAAAGGCGGATGGCCTGTGGTGAACCGCGACGGAACACTGCAACTGGACATGCAGTGTAAGACGCTGCCGCAGGTGGCAATGCCGGAGGAACCGACCAGAGACGAGTTTGATGCCGACAAGCTGTCCCTTTACTGGAGCCATCTGAATATGCCGCAGAAAGAAAACTACCTGCTGAACGGACGCAAGGGATGGCTACGGATGAAAACCTCTGCTGTCACACTTGACGAGGTGGGTAATCCTACGTTCATAGGCCACAGGCAGTCGGAAGCGAATTTCACGGCAACAACCAAGGTTGACGTTTCCGGACTGAAAGACGGCGGTGTGGCTGGCATCACTGCATACGCAGCCCACCATAACCACTACGACGTGCAGGTTGCCGTGCGTGGCGGCAAGCGATACCTGCAGGCTAAAATCCGTATCGGTGAGATGGAGCATATAGAAAAGGAAATCCTTTTGGATAGAGACATAGTGTATCTGCGCATTACAGCCGATAACCAGTTCTACCACCTGTATTACTCTACGGACAATGAGCAGTTCACGCATCTCGCCCGTATGGACTACCGTTATCTTAGCACCGAGACCATCGGTGGCTTCTGTGGCGTGCACCTTGGAATATTCGCACATACGCTTTCAGGAAATGTAAGCTATGCTGATTTTGACTGGACGGAATTTGTTTTTCAAAAATAATTTCAGGGAAGATGAAAAAGATACTTACGATATGTTCAATGTTGCTTGTCATGGCAATGAGTGTGACAGCACAAGACAAGAAATTCTGTATTGCCAAAGACGGCAAAACGGTTGAAATCGTTGTGGACGGACAGGATTGGAAGGGCGTGATACGGGCTGCCAACAATCTGGGTGACGACGTGCGCAAGGTCTGTGGCACGGCAAGCCCGGTTAGGATAGAAGAGTTGAAGAATGGAAAAATTGAAGGATTAAAAAATGGTGACATCATTGTCGGTACCATTGGAAAGAGTCGCATTATAGACAAGCTCATCAAGCAAAAGAAGCTCAACGTAAAGCGCATTAAGGGCAAATGGGAGGGCTATGTCATCGATGTTGTGGACGGCAACCTCGTTATCGCCGGCAACGACAAGCGCGGCACCATCTACGGAATCTACGAGATATCACGCCGCATCGGCGTATCGCCGTGGTACTGGATGGCAGATGCACCAGTGGTGCATAAGGACGAACTGTATTACGACGATGGTTTTGTATATGACTGGCCGGCGGTGAAATACCGTGGCATTTTTATTAACGACGAATGGCCTTCGTTCGGAGGATGGTGCCAGAAACACTTCGGCGGTGTGAACTCCAAGGCTTACGAGAAGATTTTCGAGTTGCTGCTTCGCTTGAAGGCAAACTACTTCTGGCCGGCGATGTGGGCAACCAATTTCAACGAGGACGACCCCGAGAGCCCGCGTCTGGCTGACGAGATGGGCATTGTGATGGGTACCAGCCACCATGAGCCCATGATGCGCTCACACCGTGAGTATCTGCAGCGCAAGGAGGAAGTCGGGCCGTGGGACTATGCCACGAACAAGGAGCGCGTGGACAAGTTCTTCCGTGAGGGCATGGAGCGCAACAAGGCGTATGATAACCTCGTGACAATCGGTATGCGCGGCGACGGCGACGTGGCAATGGGCAAGGGCGATGACCAGGAGAACATGCGCACGTTGCATAACGTCATCGACGGTCAGCGCAAGATTATCAAGGACATCTACGGCCGCCCCGATGCAGTGCCGCAGCTGTGGGCCATCTTCACCGAGGTGCAGCGCTACTATGATGCAGGCTTCACCGTGCCAGACGACGTGACGCTGCTCTTCTGCGACAACAACTGGGGATATATACGCCGCAAGGGTACAGAGGCAGAGCGCAAGCGCAAAGGCGGACTGGGACTTTATTACCATATCGACATGAACGGCGGCCCGTGGAACGACCGGTGGGTGAACACCACCACCGTGCCGAAGCTGCGCGAGCAGTTGTACAACGCATACATGAGCGGCATAGACCGCATCTGGATTATCAATGTGGGCGACCTCAAGCCGAAGGAGATGCCTATCTCGTTTATCATGGACTATGCGTGGGAACCTGACAATGACTTTGAACCAAACAACGTTTGGTTGCGGCAGTGGACTCGTTCGATGCTCGGCAGTACAGCAGCCGAAGATGCCGACAAGTGCGCCGACATCATAGCCGACTACTCCAAGTACAATCTCTGGCGCAAACCCGAAGTGCAGGTGCCGGGCCTTTTCAACTATCCCGAGATGATGCGTCTGAATAACCTGTGGCAGTCAGTAGTGCTGCGTTGCGAGGCATTGAAGGAACGCATCCCAGCCGATGCCCAGGATGCTTTCTATCAGCTGGTGTATTATCCTGCAGTGGCAAGTGCCGGCGTAGCCATGATGTATAATGCCGCAACGATGGGCGACAGCCTTACCGTGTGCGACCTTATGGAAAAGGACAAGCGTCTCACCGATTATTACAACAAACAACTCGCAGGAGGCAAGTGGGACGGTATGATGCAGGACAACCATATCGGCTACACGCAGTGGAGCATCCCCAAAGAGAACCGCCACCCTATGAGCCTTGGCTACAAGGTGGACTATCCGCTCCTCTATTCATTTGCCAACCCTTCAATGGAATATTCCATCAGTGCGATGGATTACGACAGTATCAGCTATAGCAAGTATCCTGCTTACAGTTGGATGCCCATGTGGGGACTCGGCCGCGGCAAAGGCTGCATGGGAGCATACAACGTGATGAAGGAATATCCCGCCGACGGTAGCGGACCGAAGTTAGAGTATGATATTAATGCACAATGCACAATGCATAATGCACAATCGGCTGCCGCATGTGATAGTACTGCCAATAATTGTGCATTGAAAATCGCCATCGGCATACTGCCTACGCAGGATGTGGTGCCTTCGCGCGGTCTGCGCCTCGGTGTGCAGATTGACGACCAACCGATGCAGGTGATAGATGCCCGCCAGGGACTGCACGACGAGTTTGGAGAATATACACCGAAAAACCTTGCACAGTCGAAGGTGCTCAAGCCTCTGCCGCCGCACAACAATCTCCTGCTTAGCGGATGGCGCAACGGCCACAAGATGCTGCGCCGCGACGAGGTGTTTGACAACATTCGCTGGCTCGAAGTCAACTTCCCCGGTGTCACCTCAGGCAAGCACAGACTGAAACTCATCATGATAGACCCAGAAATAGTTGTCGAGTCGATAGTTGTCAATCCCGACAACAACCGTTACAGCTATTTCGGAGCTCCCAGCAGAAACAAGGATTGATTCCACCATCTTGCAATTTATATTTGAAGAAAAATACAAAGTGTAAGCAGAATGATATGTTTTGCTTACACTTTGTGTTTTCAGAAGTGACGGCTTTTTGAATGAAAATAGAGCGTTTTTATAGGGTAAAATACCGTTAATTTCATTCATTAATGCCATTAATGCTTTATCCTATGATTATTAATGCCATTAATGGTTTATATTCACGACATTAACGATAAAAAAATGTTTCGTTGAGTTTACGTTATAATAAAATCAGCCTCACCGCATCATTAAGCGGTGAGGCTGATTTCTTTATATACTCTTTGGCTGTCAATTATTGTCAGCCATGCTCATTTCCGTTTATCTGAACAGCACCTTCCTTACAGTACCGTTGCTCTTCCTCTCCAGGTAGATGCTTCCAGGAACAGGAGTCTGTACCGGACGACCGTCAAGCGTTGTGTATCCGATTACCACAGGTGCTTTCGTCTCGGCTGGAGCCTCATTGATGGCGGTGGCTTCCTCTTCAGCTTCCTCCACGTCGAAGCTTGCTGCTTTGGCATTCACAGATACAAGGCTTGTGAGCGTGATGTTGTCGTAAGCAACGTGAGAGTACCAGCGGCCGAGTACGTTCTGCAGTGACTGCACAGTAGCAAACGAACTGCTCAGCGTTGCGTTGCTGATTATGGTAGAACCACCATACGTCACCGTGAGTTTCACTCCGCTTGAGCTACCCGTGATGGTGAAGTGGTACATCTTCGATGGATAGTAGGTAGAGGAAATCGTAGCATGAGAACTGAGATATGGGTCACAGGCTATCGTGCCGAGCGATGTTCCGCTGCCATTGGTGACTGTAGCCGTTGATGCCTTGCCGGCAAATGTGATGTTACACAGCGTGCCGCCTGAGCCTATCACCGATACGGTAGAGCTGTTAGAACTGCCGCTGACGAGACCGAGGTCAAACTCAAACGTATAGTTCGTTGCACTGGTGAAGTCAGAGTTGCCGGCAAACGACAGGTTCACGGTGCGGTTGTTGTTGTTACCAAGGTAGATGTGGAAGAAGTGGTTGCCACTGCTTTCTGCCACTCTGTCCATGTTAGCCACGCTACCCGCTGCTACGGTGAAGCCGTAGTTGTCAGTGCTGGTGGTTTCGAAGTCAAGGTTATAGACCTGGCTATATGCCGTGCCGGTGACTTTCAGGTAGAGCACACCGCTCTCCAGCGTCAGCGAAGCCGTTGACGAACTGGCAATGTTGGCCTCAACGATTACGTTTGACAGACTGCCGCTTGCCACTGAGCCTACCGTTCCGAGGGCATACTTGCCTGGTGCCAGTGCAGATGAAGAGTTGAACTGGAACACAGGAGCAAGGTACTGAGGACCATACTGCCATGACTGCTTGCGTATGTTGAGCGTAGAGATGTCGAGTTTGTCGCCATTGGCATTGGCAGAACCGTTGATGTCAAACACTACTCTTGAACCTTCCTTCAGTGTCATGGTGCCCACGCTCATGTGGCCGTAGCCATTGCTGGTGGTGTAAGGCGTGGTATATGAGTGGTTACAGATGTAGAGTGCGCTGCCATACTCCATCTCCACCGACTTGTAGTAGCTGGCAGAAGCGTCGAGAGCACTGCCGAGGAACAGTTCGGTGAAGCGGTTAGCCCACAGCGCACTGTTGGAGATGCTGCCGTAGCATATCAGCGCACCCTGCCATACGTCGGTCTTGCCCGAGTGAGTGTGCGTCACGTAAGGCAGATGGGCTGCTGAAGAACCCTGCTTACATACGTTGGTGCTGCCAGAGAGACCGTAGCCTGTCAGGCGTATGCGGTCCCAGGTGTGCTTAGTCTCGGTGTAGTTCACACGGTCGCCGCCCTCAATGGTAGTGCGTGAGTTGAGGTAGATGGTAGATGGCTTTGCACCGCTTGCGATAGCCACAGAATACTCAGAGCCGTTTCCGTCTGGCCATACCAGCACGTCCTTTCCGTTGTATGATGTGCTGATGGTGCCGCCGTTAGCGATGCCAGTGCGGTTGGTCCATGTAGATGGCGGTGGAGCCTGTGTCAGGCCTTCCAGTTCACCAACGAAGAAGCTTGGGTGAGGAGGCTGGTTGTAGCCTTCTGTCTGCCATACCATAGCCTGACGATACTGGTGGTCATACCACAGTGAAGGCATACGGTAGGAAGTTGGTGTAACGGTGGTGTAGACACGAATATATCTGTTGTCAGCAGAGCGCATCACGATTTCCTCGCGCCAGTCGCCGAGGATGTCGCCCGTGGCACATGGGTTCTTCTTGGTACCGTTGATGCAGGCAGTCTCGTAGTTGCCGTGGCCGGTGTCATATATTCTTGAACCAAGTTTGTCCACATAGAGATAACCTTCGCTTGAACCAGGACCGTTGATAGTCTCTGACAGCAGGTCGCCGTCCCAGTATATGCGCCAGTTCAGTGCCATAGGGTATGGTGTCTGTGCATTCCAGTTGTTAGACATGCTGCTGATGTATGTAGGCGATGTAGGAGTGGACTGCACATAGCTCAGAGGAACTATGCCAGAACCTGTAGAAGCACCTATGCCGCCAGGATATTCATTAGTGAAGTTGCCAGCCATGCAACGACCATCATCGGCACTGCCTATGGTACGTGCGTATATCTGGCATGTAGCAGCATTGCGGAAGTTGTTGCAAGGATTGTCCTCGTTGCAGGCAAAGGTCTCAAGCCAAGGGCGGAACGGGTCGAGGTCGCCTGTGTGCGAAGCGTCGCCATGTCCAAGAGATGTGGAAGAGCATCCGTGCAGCGAGGTGTCGCTGGTGTGGAAGTCGAGCACCATAGAACCGTATATTATCTCGTCGCTGCCGTCCTCGTCAACGTCGGCAATAGAGAAGTTGTGGTTGCCCTGACCATACCATCCGGCGTTAGTATAGCTGTGCCATGTGTTGCCCACCTTGTACAACTTGTTTGTCGATTTGTTCACGCGGTATGTGCAAGCATCAGTCTTGGTGTAAATACCACGTCCGAGGAATATATAAGGATTTACGCCATCAAGGTATGGAGCACCCATGAAATACTTGCTTGAGCGGTGGCCGTAGCTGTCACCCCAGTCAGAGGCATTGCCGCGTGGCAGAGGGTAGGATATAACGTCGTACGTGTAGCCCGTCTTGCCGTTGATATACATGAGCCATTCCTCGCCGGCATTGCTGAAGGTCATGTTGGCGGTGTGGGTAATGCCCGAACGTATGTTCTCAGATGTGCTGCCGATAGTCTCAGTAGTACCGTCGGCATGGTGAATGATGGTGTTGGCACCACCACGGTAGAGCACCTCGCAGGCACCATCCTCGTTCCAGTCAAACGCTACAGCGTCCCACTGCTCGTCAGCACCGTAACAGATGTTAGGACCGCAGTCTATCCACCACAGACGACCATAGTTGATAGAAGATGCGTAGCACTCTATCTGGCAGAACATCTGATAGTTATTTGTAGGGAACAGGTTGTCCTGATCCGTCTGGTTCTTACGTTTTACTATGAAGTCAACCTTACCGTCACCATCCACGTCGCCGAGAGAAATATCGTTGATGGTGTAGTTGGCCATAGCTGAGCTTGGGTCTCTTTGCTTCCACACGGTCACACCGCTGCGAGCCTGTACGTTTGACACAGGTATCTCCAGATACTGTTTTGTCCACGGCGTCACTGACGTACACTGTGAACCTACCGTACCATTCTTTACGGCAGCCACGGTGTATTTGTCTGACGAACTGCCTCCCGTGTCGGTGTAGTTAGACACGGTGAGGTTCTGTGCCACAAGTGTACCATTACGGTAGAGGTTGTACTTCACGTCGTAATACTCATCAGCCTGAACGCGCCAACTGAGAAACACGCCACTACTCTGAGTCACTGCCACCAAGCCGCGGTCAAGAGCATCTGTCTTGCGCTGGGCATCAGCTGGCGAAACCCATAGCAGTGAGGCCATGGCAATGGCAGCCACGCCTTTCAGCCTACTGAAGGCTTCTTTCATCATAAATTCCATTTCTTACTTAGTTAGTTTTTTGTTTATAAAGATTGATTGAGATAAATTATTGCATCATATACATGCTAATACACTGCCAAACTAATGGCATTCCATTCATTGGTATCATGTCCTCACGGGTATCAGATCTTTCTATAAGGTAAAAAAGATTGTTAGTTAGGTTAGATGGGGTAATATTTCGTGTGAAGGAAAGAGTGAGAGTCTGTCTTGCAGGCTCACGGTCGGCTAAGCGACTTTCCTTCGCACAAAGTTAGCGTTTTTTTCTTGAATAGCAACCGTTTACATTGCTTTTTTGCATTTCTTAACCTTACAATTCGCAAAATCTGACAATTCTTTTCCTATAATTCACAATATAATGATTTTCTTGCACTTATTCATGAGTAACACTTGTCAAACTTAGCCTCAATTCTGTTTTTCTTGATGGGATGTTGAGTGAAAAAATCAGGGAAAAGTTTGGTTGAGTGAAATTTTATTCATAATTTTGCAGTATCCTCTAAGCATCATGCGACATGACTCTCCGTGGGGAATGTCTAAACCTAAATGTGTTATGTTGAATAACCTTTCTTTGGATACCATGGAAAAGAATATGAGATATATCGTAGGAAAGATTATAATATGCAGTATGCTGTTTTCCCTGAATGTTTCAGCACAGGAACAGGACGGGGCTGACAGCGTGTGCATGCAGAAGAGTTCCAGAAACCTGATGGGACTTATTAAACAGGTACCGGAATATCTTGACAAAAAAGCTCGTAAGAAGGTGGATACGAACTATATAGAGGTACCGGTGAAACCGTGGAGAGTCATACTGCGATACAAGGAAAATTCCGTTGACGTGGACTATACCCAAAGACTTGACTTCCCTGAGTTGAATGAGCATTTTGAATGGGAACTGTGTTTTGAGCCACCGAGGGCTTCGTCATTAGAAGTGTGGGTAGGCTATCATGGTACGGGAGTAGGACTTTCTCTGTCGCTTGCCAAGAATGCAGGACGCTATTTCTCGTTCAGCAGCACGGGTGCAAAGTATGGATTCAACTTCCGTCTGAGGCACTTCAATACAAGTACGGCAACCTTTTCCGCCAAGGACTATGTGAACGGAAAACTTGAGGAGGAGTATGAGGAAAAGGGCAATATGAGTTCTCCGGTGTGGATTCGCTCTATGTATGCCAACGGATATTATGTGTTCAATGGCCGTCACTATTCCCAGGCCGCAGCCTATAACCAGTCTGTGATACAGCGTCGCTCGGCAGGCTCCTTCCTCTTAGGTGCCACATGGTACCAGTCGTCATTCGACTATTCGGATGTGAGGAATGCACTCTACATGCTCATAGGTCATGGCATACACCGCATCAAGGTGCACCAGGCAAACATAGGTTTCGGCTATGGCTACAACTTCGTTCCTACACGCGGACTTGTCATCAATGCCATGGTGATGCCCAACATCAGCTTATATAACCGTGTGAAAGTTTATAAATATGACTTCAACTATGATTTGTCTGTGGCCGTTCCAGTTGATGACTATGGACAGTGGGACGGTCAGGCGCGCAAATGGGCTAACGGAGAGACGTACAAGTCTATATTCATGGCAAAAGAAGGCGAGAATCTTGACTATTGGGACTTGGAGTCAGAGACAGACTATAGTCCGCTGAGCTTTAACATTGACCTGCGTTTCGGTATAGCTTACAACTGGAGAAACTACTTCATCGGAATACAGTCACAGCTCAATCGCTTTTCATATAAGAACAATAAAGACAATTGCAAGGTCCGCCTCTTAGACGGATATGCACGTGCCTCCTTCGGTGTGAGACTAT
>OCVV011295533.1_pt1 | contig 10990 bp, 8 predicted proteins | sample 1539721 | NCBI WGS metagenome assembly OCVV01 (sample SAMN02144230, study PRJEB22623) | gut metagenome | biome: sheep rumen | host: Ovis aries | place: New Zealand
GCGCTTTAAATATTTACTTCCCTCATCATTTCGGATGCACCAGCTTCGCTGACAGCATCCACTCGGTCAGTGACCTTCGGTTCCATCTTTTATTCTTTCAATATTTAAATCTTTCTTGGGGCTTAACCAACTGCTTGCGTTTCTTGCAGCAAAAGTAAAGTATAAGAAAGCCCCAGATGAGTATAGTATGTCTCTTTTTACCAAACTTGTGTTTTATATCTGAAAAATATCCGAAAAAAAGCGGTTATGTGGATTTTTTTTTGTTTATTTGCGTAAGAAAATCAAAACATACAACACTATGGGTAAAGGAAAAAAAGGCGGGAAGAGAATGTCGAAGAAGCAGCTTTCAGAAAAGCTGGAAAACTTTTTCTCTTCTCAACCAGGAAAGGCTTTTAGTTTTAAAGAGATATTTCGCCAACTAAAATTGGTTACTCACCCCCTGAAGATGCTTGCCATCGACATCATGGAGGAGATGGCTTGGGACGACTTTTTGCAGAAGGTTTCGGAAAACAGTTATAAGCTCAACGAGTCGGGACAAGTTGTAGAGGGTGTGTTCCAGCGCAAGGTTAACGGCAAGAACTCTGTCATTCCTGATGGCAGCGATAAACCAATCTTCGTGTCGGAGCGCAATTCTCTTTTTGCGCTTAATGGCGACAGGGTAAAGATTAGTTTTATGGCTCGTAGAGCAAAGCATATAAAGGAAGCTCAGGTTATTCAGATTCTGCAACGCAAGAAAGACGAGTTTGTTGGTCGTCTGCGTGTGGAAAAGGAAATGGCTTTCCTTGTCACTCCCGAAAACACATTCATACACGATATTCTTATCCCAAGACGCAAGCTCAAGGGAGGTAAGAACAACGACAAGGCTATTGTGAAGGTTATTCAGTGGCCTGATGCTGATAACAAATATATCGTTGGCGAGGTGGTTGACGTGCTTGGACAAATGGGCGACAATGATACCGAGATGAATGCTATTCTCTCTCAATATGGTTTGCCTTACAAATATCCTAAGGCTGTGGAAGAAGCAGCCAAGAAGATTACGGGCGAGATAACAGCTCAGGACCTTGCAGAGCGCGAGGATTTCAGAGATGTGTGGACCTGCACCATTGACCCTAAGGATGCCAAAGACTTTGACGATGCCCTTTCGTTCAAGAAACTCGACAAGGGGCTATATCAGGTGGGTGTGCATATTGCCGATGTGAGCCACTATGTGAAGGAGGGCGACATCATAGACCGTGAAGCCCAGAAACGTGCCACAAGTGTTTATCTTGTTGACCGCACCATTCCTATGCTACCAGAGCACCTCTGCAACTTTGTGTGCTCTCTGCGCCCTAACGAGGAGAAACTGGCTTACAGCGTTATCTTCAACCTCAACGACGAGGCTGAGATAAAGGGCTACCGCATTGTTCATTGCGTGATAAAGAGTAACCGCAGATATGCCTACGAGGAAGTGCAGCAACTGCTCGAAGACAATGGTGTTGTTGACGGCACAGGCGAGCCTGCTCCTGCACCAGGCAAGGATGGCTACAAGGGCGAATATGCCGACGAGCTGATAATGCTCGACCGACTGGCAAAGAAGCTGCGCAAGAAACGTTTTAAGGACGGTTCTGTTAAGTTTGACTCCGAGGAACTGCACTTTGAGGTTGACGAAAAGGGCAAGCCTACACGCTGTTTCTTCAAGCGTTCAAAGGATGCCAACAAACTTATTGAAGAGTTCATGCTGTTGGCAAACAAAACTGTGGCTGAAGATGTTGGTATGGTGAAGAAGGGCAAGAAAGCAAAAACGCTACCTTACCGTATTCACGATAATCCCGACCCACAGAAGCTTGAAACTCTGCGCCAGTTTATTGTGAAGTTTGGCTATAAGCTGAAGTCAACAAGCACTATGGGAGCTACAGCCCGTGCCATCAACAAACTTATGGACGACTGCGAGAATCGCCCAGAACAAAAGATGATTCAAACCGTAGCTTTGCGTGCCATGATGAAGGCAAAATACTCGGTTCACAACATCGGGCACTTTGGATTAGCATTTCCCTACTACACACACTTCACATCACCAATCAGAAGATACCCCGATACAATGGTACACCGCCTGCTCACACGTTATGCCGAGGGAGGACGCTCTGCCAACGAGAAACACTACGAAGAACTTTGCGAACACTCATCAGAGATGGAGCAGATAGCACAGAATGCCGAGCGCGACTCCATAAAATACAAGATGGTGGAATTTATGAGCGACAAACTTGGCGAGAGTTATGATGCCCACATCAGCGGTATCACCTCGTATGGTGTGTATGCCGAGATTGACGAGAACCATTGCGAGGGTATGATTCCTATGCGCGATCTTGACGACGATTACTACGACTTTGACGAACGCAACTTCTGTCTTGTGGGTCGCCGTCATCATCATAAGTATCAGCTTGGAGATGCCATTCGCATCAAGGTAGCAAAGGCAAACCTCGAGAAGAAGCAACTTGATTTCACAATAGAATAAACCTCTCCCCTTCCCTCAATAGTCTTTACACCCCCTTCGGTTCCCCCGTTCCCGGGGGACAGAAACCCCGAAAGGGAGGGAGATATAAAACAGGAATATCACAAAAATATAAATGAATAATAAAAGCAATATAAAGCCCCTCCCTTCAAGGGAAGGGTTGGAGAGAGGTCTAAACATCTTCTACACCCACACGGAGGAGTTGTGGAACACATGGTCGCACTTTGGAGGAATTGTGCTTGGCATAGTCTTTGGCACTATATTCCTCTATTGGTGTTTCAGCCATGCCAACGGATGGGCTTCAGCAGGAGTGATACTATATCTTGTGGGTATGCTCTTCAGCTATGTAGCAAGTACAGTGTACCATGCCATTTCGCCCTACAGCAAATGGAAAGAACACCTACGCAAATGGGACCATGCTGCTATCTACTGGCATATTGCCGGAAGCTATTCACCAATAACACTCATTGCCATGCGCGAACATGGCTATTGGGGCTGGGTGCTGTTCATCTTCGTGTGGACCTGCGCCATAGCAGGAACAATATCAAGTTTCCACAAACTGAAAAGCCACAGCAACCTCGAAACAATAACCTTTGTGGGTATGGGACTCTCGGTGTTGCTTGCCATGAAACCCGTTATTGACGCCCTCTCAACAGCTGCTTTCCTATGGGTGGTAGCCGAAGGAGTTTGTTATATTACAGGAGCAGTATTCTACAGCATAAACAAAAAGAAGTATATGCACACGGTGTTCCATTTCTTTGTGCTGGCAGGAAGCATCTGCCATATCATAGCAGTATGGGATATCCTAATGACATATGTGTAACATTAAGTGAAAAACGATATGAAAGATAGTTTAAAGATTCTTTGTAAGAACAACGATAAGACCTATGATGTACCAGTAGGAAGCAGTCTGCTTGATATTTTCAAACTAACAGGACTTGACATGAAATTCGGTCCCATCTCAGCAAAGGTAAACAATAAAGTTGAGGGATTGCATTATCGCATTTATAACAATAAGACCGTGAGATTTCTTGATATGCATTCTGATTCTGGTCACAGAAACTACACCCGTACCCTATTCATGGTACTATGCAAAGCTGTTCGTGACCTATACCAAAAATCTGAGGTTGTTATTGATGTCCCTGTATCAAATGGCTACTACGTGGACTTGAATATAGGACACCCTGTTGACCTTGAGGATGTTGCACAGATTCGCACACGAATGCAGGAGATAATAGATGCCAAGCTGCCAATACGCAGATATAACGTTACATTGGAAGAGGCTATAGCCAAGTTCCAAGAAGTAGGCGATGAAGCAAAGGTTAAGCTATTAAAGAATAGCGGACGCCTTTACGCAACATATTATCAGATAGAGGATTATGTTGACTACTACTATGGTTCGTTGCTCACAAATACCTCAGACTTATATCTTTTTGGAATTGAAAAATATTACGACGGTCTGTTGCTTCGCCTGCCAGACAAGAAAAATCCAGCTCATCTGCCAGAGATGACACATCAAGACAAGATGTTTGAGATATTCAAAGAACATCACAGAAGACAAAAGATACTCGGACTGCGTACCGTGGGCGACCTTAACGAAGCAATCAACTTAGGCTATGCCACAGTAATGATAAATGTATCAGAGGCACTACAAGAAAAGAAAATATCACGTATTGCCGATGAGATTGCCAACCGCAAGAACGTGAAATTAGTGCTGTTAGCAGGTCCTTCGTCATCAGGAAAGACAACAAGCTGTAAGCGATTAAGTATTCAATTGCTCACCAATGGCATCAAACCATTACCCATTTCTCTTGACGATTATTTCGTGGACCGAGAGGAAACACCCAAGGATGCCTCTGGCGACTACGATTACGAAAGCATCTATGCTCTTAATCTGGAACTTATAAACAAGCAGTTTAATGCTCTTTTCCGTGGTGAAGAAGTTGAACTGCCAAAATATAATTTCCAAAAAGGAAAGAGCGAGATGAGTGGTAGAAAACTAAAAATGGGACCAAACGATGTGCTCATCGTTGAAGGTATTCATGCCTTGAACCCAGAGCTTACAGCACTCATCCCAGAAGAACAAAAATTCCGCGTATATGCCTCAGCCTTAACTACAATTCTGTTGGATAATCATAACTATATCCCAAACACCGACAACCGACTGCTTCGTCGCATAGTGCGCGACTACAAGTATCGTGGTGTTAGTGCACAAGAATCAATCCGTCGTTGGCCAAGCGTGCGTGCAGGAGAAAACAAATGGATTTTCCCTTATCAGGAGAATGCTGATGCAATGTTCAATACAGCTATGATATTTGAACTTGCAGTGCTCAAGCAACAAGCTGTTCCTTTGCTTGAACAGGTACCAGAAAATTGCGAAGAATACAGCGAGGCTTATAGATTATTGAAGTTCTTGAGTCAGTTTAAAACTGTACCCGAAAAGGATATTCCACCTACCAGTTTGCTTCGTGAGTTCCTTGGAGGAAGCAGCTTTAGATATTAATAAAAAAGGATTCCACGCAAAAGTGGAATCCTTTTTTTATTAATATCAATTAGGAGTTTGAAGTTAGGAATTATGAGTTAGTCGCACTTCGTGCGATTTTGAGTTATAGAATTATAAATTATCTATGCTGTAGTCAATAAACTCCTAACTTCTATCTCCTAACTCTAAAGCGTCGTGCGCTTCATTATTCATTATTAAGTAGCTTTGCTCGCAAAGCTCGCATTCCCTCGCTTGCCCCCTTTGCAATATGGATGATGTTGCGGTTATGTCCTCCTGCAACAGGGTTGGGATCAATGAGATAAATAGGAGTTGAGGGAGATACATATTGCACAAGACCAGCAGCTGGGTAAACATTAAGACTTGTACCGATGATAACAAAGATATCGGCTTGTTGAGCTTCCCATACAGCAGGTTCTATCATTGGTACACTCTCTCCAAAGAACACTATGAAAGGACGAAGAAGCGAACCATCGCCAGCCTTTGTGCCTGGCTCTACATGAGGATTATCAGGTGTAAGCTCCTGTATGTACGTGTTGTTGTATGGATCATTAGAAGAACACACTTTAGTGAGTTCGCCATGAAGATGAATAACATTAGAAGAGCCAGCCTTTTCATGCAGGTTGTCAACATTTTGCGTAACGACACAAACCTCGTAATCCTTTTCAAGCTCCTTTATTAGTCGGTGACCCTCATTAGGCTGAGCATCCCATAGTTTGTCACGTAACATATTATAGAAATTAGTTACCAAAGTTGGGTCTTTTTCCCACCCCTCATGTGTAGCCACCTGCTCTACGGGATAGTTCTCCCATAAGCCATCATTACCACGGAATGTCTTGAAACCGCTCTCCACCGACATACCAGCACCTGTAAGGAATACGATTTTCTTCATAAGCAAAATATTTATCGGCCTCTCCCATCCCTCAATAGTCTTTACACCCCTTTCACTTCCCCCGCTTCCGGGGGAAGTGAAAGGGGAAGGGCTAACATTCTAAAAGAACACCTCAGCTATTTTTTCTCCCTTCCCTTTCGGGGAGGGCTGGGGTGAGGCTTACATATTAACTTTATACAAAAGTAGTAATTTTATTGTAAATGTGTACTTGCTATAAAATAAAATTATTATCTTTGTCCTCGTTTTAAAACAAGCACATTATACATTTTAAAGAGAAAACATGGACAAAGTTAGTTATGCACTGGGCCTTGGTATTGCCCGTCAGCTCGCAGGTATGGGAGCATCAGAGGTTAATGTTGATGATTTTGCTCAGGCATTAAAAGATATTTTCGCTGGTAAGGAGCCACAGGTAACCGACCAGGAAGGTCAGCAGTTGGTAAACGAGTTCTTCCAGAACAAACAGGCAGAGATGGCTGCTAAGGCAAAGGAAGGCGGCGAGAAGTTTCTTGAGGAGAATGGAAAGAAGGAAGGCGTTGTAACATTGCCTTCAGGTCTTCAGTATCAGGTACTCCGCGAGGGTAACGGTAAGAAGCCAAAGGCTACCGACAAAGTAGAGTGCCACTATGAGGGAACCCTTATCGACGGTACTAAGTTTGACAGTAGCTACGACCGTGGTCAGACCGCTACATTTGGTCTCAATCAGGTTATTGCAGGTTGGACAGAAGGTCTTCAGCTCATGCAGGAGGGTGCCAAATATCGTTTCTTCATCCCTTACAACCTTGCTTATGGCGAGAACGGCGCAGGTCAGTCAATTCCTCCTTATGCAGCTCTCATCTTCGATGTTGAGCTCGTTGCAGTAAAGTAAATAGAAAGAAATTAAAATTTTAATATCAATGAAAAAAGTATTTTTCGGAGCTCTCGTAGCTCTTGCAGCAACAACATTCGTAGGTTGTGGCAATTCAACTCCTAAGGCAGACCTCAAGGACGATGTCGATACAATGAGCTATGCCATTGGTTTGTCTCAAACTCAGGGTTTGAAGGATTATCTTGTAGGTCGTATGCAGATTGACACTACCTACATGGATGAGTTTATCAAGGGTCTTCAGGACGGTGCTAACGCTGGCGACGATAAGAAGAAGGCTGCTTACTATGCAGGTATTCAGATTGGTCAGCAGATTGCAACCCAGATGATGCCAGGAATTAATCACGAGGTATTTGGTGATGATTCAACCAAGACTATCTCTATGAAGAATTTCCTCGCTGGTTTCATCGATGGAACTTCAAGCAAGGCTAAGCCAAAATTCAATGCTCAGCAGGCACAGATGATTGCTCAGACAAAGATGCAGGCTATCAAAGCTAAGAACGCAGAGAAGCAGTATGGCGCAAACAAGGCTGCTGGTGTTAAGTTCCTCGCTGCAAACAAGAAGAAGGCTGGTGTTGTAACATTGCCATCAGGTCTTCAGTATAAAGTTATCAAGGTTGGTAATGGTCCTATGCCAAAGGATACTTCTATGGTAGAAGTAAACTACGAGGGTAAGACTATCGATGGCAAGGTATTCGATAGCAGCTACCAGCGCAAGCAGCCATTGTCACTCCGTGCTAATCAGGTTATCAAGGGTTGGACCGAGGCTTTGGTTCGCATGCCTGTTGGTTCTGTTTGGGAAATCTATGTACCTCAGGAGTTGGCTTACGGTGAGCGCGAGCAAGGTCCTATCAAACCATTCTCAACTCTTATCTTCAAGATAGAGCTTCTGAATATTAAATAAGAGTGAATTTTGAATTAGGAACCGAAGGTCACCGACCAAAGGGAAGGAGTTCCTCTGATCAACTGGAGGAAATTATATATGCCGTAGGCATTCAACTCCAAATTCCTAACTCCTAATTCCAAACTCCAAATACGAGGTCACTGTAAGCATTTGAAAGCCTACGGTGGCCTTTTGTTCTAAAGAAAACAACTAAACTTAAATAACAATGAAAAAGACAGTTTTATTTCTTGCAATGATGATTACAGCCTCAACATTGACAAGTGTTCAGGCTAAAGACGATAAGAAAAAGAAGAAGGTTATAACAACAGAGCAGGTTGCTCGTCCAGAACTGAAGTCAACTAACGACTCTCTGAGCTATGCTGCAGGTATGGCTGCCACAGAAGGGCTGATGCCTTATCTTAATCAGCAGGGTGTTGACAGCACAACCATGAAATATTTCATCGAAAGCTTCAAGGATGCGTTGGAGAAAGTTGACGACCCAACATACAAGGCAAAGATGGTAGGTCAGCAGATTGCAGCAATGATCAAGGATCGTGCTTTCACATTCTTCTCTAAGGATTTACAAGACACAAAAGACAGCCTCAGCCTCAACATGTTCAAGGAGGGTTTCGTTGGCGTTCTCAATAACGACACCACTTATTTCAATGCAGAAAAAGCAAGTAAATTCTTCAAGAGCCGCAAAGAAGCTATCGTAGATGCTAAGAACAAGATCTACAAGAAGGAAAACGAAGATTGGCTTGCCCGCAACGCAAAGAAAGAAGGCATGAAGACAACAGCATCTGGTTTGCAGTATAAGGTGCTTGTTGCTGGTAATGGTGATGTTCCTACAGCAAAGGACAAAGTAACCGTTAAGTACGAAGGTCGCATGATTGATGGTACAGTCTTTGACAGTAGCTACAAACGCAATCCACAAACCACAACATTCGGTTGCAGCGATGTTATCAAGGGATGGACCGAAGCCCTCACCATGATGCCAGTAGGAAGTAAGTGGGAGATTTGCATTCCACAGGAACTTGCTTATGGTGCACGTCAGGCTGGTCAGATTAAGCCTTATTCTACTCTTATCTTCACAGTTGAATTGGTAAGCATAGAGAAAGCGAAAGAAGAAGCCAAAAAGACTGAAGCAACAGCAAAGTCAAAAACAGTCGCTGGAAGTAAAGCTAAGAAGAATAGCAAGTAAAAAATAACAAAAAATAAACAAAATGCATGAATTTCGTAAGATTTTCATGCATTTTGTTGTTTGAACCAATTATATTATCTATATTTGCTATGATTATGTGGACTATTTAACCTAAAGTATTAGAAAGAAAACATAAATAATAACAAATGGATAAGATAGATAATCTTGATAAGAAGATACTAAGCATCCTTTCAAAGAATGCACGTATCCCCTTTAAGGATGTAGCAGCAGAATGTGGAGTTTCACGTGCAGCCATCCACCAGAGAGTACAGCACCTCATGGAAAACGGTGTTATCACAGGAAGTGGTTTTGATGTAAACCCCAAGAGCTTAGGTTACTCTACCTGCACATATGTAGGTTTGAACCTTGAGCGTGGTAGCATGTATAAGAAAGTTGTTGAACGACTGGAAGATATCCCAGAAGTTGTAGAATGTCACTTCACAACAGGTCCTTACACCATGTTGGTAAAGGCTTATGCCTGTGACAACGAACAGTTAATGGATTTGCTTAACAATCGTCTGCAAACCATTCCTGGTGTAGTAAGTACCGAAACTCTCATCTCGCTCGAACAAAGTATCAAGCGTGAAATCCCTGTTCACACAGAAGACAAAGTAAAATAAAACCGTGCCAAGCCCAGCAATGGGCTATGGCTGTGTTTTAATGAGTTGAGCTATTTGCGATAGCTTAAATTTATATGAGAAAAAAATATGATTTAGAGTCGTATCTCAACGAGATATACTCAACATACCCCGAGACCAATCATCATCCGATAATTGGTCTTACTGCTAATTATAATGATGTAGATGCTACCATTCGTAGTGTCTATTATCGTCTTTTAGTAAAGGCTGGAGCCACTCCAGTAATAATTCCTCCTGTTACCAACAAAGAGGTAATTATCAACACTCTTGACAACATAGATGGATTGGTGCTCACGGGAGGTGCCGACTATAACCCATTATGGGCTGGCGAAGAGCCCTCACCGGAGCTTCACCATATCAATGCCGAGCGCGACTTGGCTGAGCTGCTCACCACCCGTTTAGCTTATAACCGTCAGATTCCTATGTTGGGAACATGCCGAGGCATACAGACCTTGGCAATGGCATTAGGAGGTAAGGTGGCACAAGATGTAAAGACAAACATAAAGCACGATCAGGATGCCGACAAAACAGAAGCAACTCATAGCGTCTGCCTTGAAAAGGATTCTATCCTTGCCAGCATCTATCAATCTGAAAAAATTTATGTAAATTCTTTCCATCATCAGGCTGTTTGCGATGCTGGCAATCTGTTCCGTGTAACAGCTAAGTCTGCCGATGGTGTTATCGAGGCAATAGAGAGTAATGAGTTCAAATCCATTCTTGGTGTGCAATGGCATCCAGAATGGCTTGGAGAGGAAGGGCTGCCTATCTTCCAATGGCTCACCGACAAGGCATCAGAATTCGCAAAGGCAAAAAGACTGCATAGCAAAATTCTTACTCTTGACAGCCATTGTGACACTCCAATGTTCTTCCCACAAGGAATAGAGTTCAGTCATCGTGACCCAAAGATTCTGTACGATCTTCACAAAATGACCGAGGGACGCACAGATGCCGTTACCATGGTGGCTTATCTTCCTCAGCCTAAGGAGGGAGAACAGTTCCAAGGAAGTCCACGCACCTTTGCCGACAACATCTTTGACAAGATAGAATCGATAGTTGATGAAAGCAAAGATTATATAAGCATAGCACGAACACCAGCCGACCTGTATGCCAACAAGCGTTTGGGCAAGAAGAGTATCATGCTTGGCATTGAGAACGGTCTTGCTCTTGATCATGACATCAAGAACGTGCAGCATTTTGCCGACCGGGGAATAGTATATATCACTCTCTGTCATAATGGCGATAATGACATCTGCGATTCTGCCCGTGGAAACAACACACATAATGGTGTGAGCGCATTTGGAGAACAGGTAATCAAGGAAATGAACCGTTTGGGAATAATGGTTGACCTGAGCCATGGTGGCGAGAAAAGTTTCTACGACGCATTAGAGATTAGCTCCACACCTATCGTGTGCAGTCATAGCAACTGCAAAGCTCTGTGCGATGTGCCACGTAACCTTACCGACGACCAAATGCGTGCTCTTGCACAGAAGGGTGGCGTTGTGCAGACAACACTCTATCATGGTTTC